>Ga0316204_10007525_pt1 | contig 15835 bp, 19 predicted proteins | sample 6monrhotite_MG_2_FD_205661 | JGI IMG/M metagenome (GOLD analysis project Ga0316204, IMG submission 205661) | Microbial mat bacterial communities from mineral coupon in-situ incubated in ocean water Damariscotta River, Maine, United States -... | ecosystem: Environmental > Aquatic > Marine >... | reverse complement strand
ACTCATCTGCGACATGACCCTAGCTTCAGGTCAATTACGTCGACAATTAGCCTGACCGACCAATCAAGGCCTGCCCACAAAAAAACAAACCCCACATCCGAAAATGCAGGGTTTGTCAGCGATCTGAGCCCCTGAATAACAGGGGCTTAAGATTAATCTCGAATAAAATGTAGTTTACAAAAACTAAGAGTTCCGAATTAAAACGGAATATCGTCATCAATTGGCGCATCCGGAAAATCCGGTGAGTTGGCAAACGGGTCGTTACTCTTAGGCTTCGGTGCAGCATTAGCGTTACCGCCACCACCATGAGATGGGAATCCACCGCCTTGATTGCCGCCCTGATTCCCGGTGTAGTTTCCACCCTGCTGGTTTCCACCATAATTGCTGTTACCACCCTGTGCTGGCCGGTCGTCACCACCACCTGACTTACCACCAATCAGATCAAGTGAATTCACCGAGACATCTACAGATGTACGCTTGTTACCATCCTTGTCGTCATAGTCCCTGATGCGCAACTCACCACTGATGGCGACCTGAGTACCTTTGACAAGATACTGAGGTAAACGTCCTTCAGCACGCTTGCCAAATAGAGAGCAGCGAAGCCAGTTGGTGCCTTTATTGTCACCAAAGCCATAATCCACAGCAACCGTAAACGAACAGATCGGCATGCCGCCCTGCGTAAACCTGGTTTCACTATCCCTGGCGAGTCTTCCGGTAAAACTGTAGTTGTTCATTTAAGCGCTCCCTCTTCCAATTCTATAGCCAGCATTTCTAGCAACTATCAATGCGGATAGCCACCTGAAAATAGTATCAGTCACTCTCTTTCCATTTAATGGAACAACCAATCGTTGGATGTTGTGGCTGCGGAGCATTTTCTCCGGCTGCAAGCAGTTCAGCTGCCGGCAACAGTTCTTCGCGTGTCACTCTGCTTTCATCCTTCCAGTAATCATCTATACGGCCATGGTAATATAGCCTTCCCTCACCATCAAACATGTAGAGATCAGGCGTACACTGCGCCTCAAATGCTGTTGCTGCCGCCTGTGATTCATCAGCCAGATAAGGGAAATTGATACCCCACTCTTCTGCCTTTTCTTTCATGACCGGCACACTGTCGGCAAGATAATCAGGATGAATATTAGGGTTTACCGCAACAGTGTTGATACCCATCGCTTTCAGGGTAGCTGCATGGCGAATCAGGCGCGGCCAGACTGCGATCGCATAAGGACAGTGATTACAGGTGAATGCCACCACTAAACCTTTCTCTCCCAATTGTTCTTTCAGTGCAACAGCATTGCCATCCACATCTTTTAGAGTCAGATCCGGCAATTCCCAGCCAAGGTCCACATGAATTGAAGCTACTAAAGCCATTGTTATTCTCCTGAATCAATCATCTATTCATCAACCAACTAGATCCACGGCATAGGGTCCATCGCTTTTGCCACTGCCACCACATAAGCAAATACACAGAGTGCGGCCACAAAACTGACATGTTTTATCCATACTGAGCGCCCGTAGTGCAGCGCAACAGAACCCAATACAATATACACCAGCAGGCCGGCAATCTTGGCAGCCAACCACGTTGATTCAAGTGGTGAAACCCCCATAAGAAATGCCATTATTATACCGCTTGCCAGAAACAGGGTATCAACCGTGTCCGGCAATACGCGGCGCAACAAGCGTTTTTTCAAAGGACGATTCAGCCACATCATGATGCCACGCCAGATAAACAGTGAGAGTGAAATCAGCGCACAGCTGATGTGTATAGGCAGTAGTATGGAGATCATATTGTACCCGCCTGTCTGGCAATAAATGCTGTTTTAGCTGATAATTCCAGAGAACAGGTCCATTTATATGCCAGGTTCAATGTTTCACCCCATGCATAAACACCATGACCTCTCACAATACAGATGGGGAATTCGGCCAGCGTTTTCGCCACCTTTTCAGCTGCCTGCTCAAAATAGACATCATAAGGCACACTAATCACGGGTACTTTTGGAAAATAAAGTTGCCCCTCAAAATCCGGCGGCAGGAAATCTTCACCATTCAGCGTTAAAGCAACCGCATGGGGACAATGAGAATGGACTATCGCCTGTGCTTTCTGGTTCGCCCGATAAACGGCCATATGCAGATTCACATCACCAGATGCACCCTGTGGAGCAATATCAGCAAGTTTGCAGGCTATAAAATCTTTAGGCTCCAACGTATCCGCACAGGCACCGGCCGGCGTGATCCATGCCATATCACCATCCCTGCAGGATATATTGCCTGAATGTGAATCATTGTAACCATACTGGCGCAGCCACTTGTAATGTTGATCTAAATTTTGCCGTGTAACCATCAGTCCCTGCCCTCTTATGAAATTATGGTGTAAAAATTCCACTTCCAACCGTATTGCGGATCCATCGAGCTGTACTATATTGCATTCAGATCGGTAATTCAGCCGATTTCATAACACTAGGGAATATATATTCGGGAGGAATATTATGAAACACATTGCAATCGCAATGGCAGCCAGCGCCTTGCTGGCAGCACCGGCATTCGCCAGCGACCACGGAAAACACGCAGACAGCCACGGCCAGGCAGCAGCTGAGCACTCTGCTAAGGATGTAATAGTTGGTGATAAAATTATTGCAAATCAACGCAAAAGGCTTGCAAAAAGCACAAAAAATGCGGGTTTCGGACCACAGTCACCGCGTGACATTGATGCAGCTGCAGGCAAAAACAACCGCGCATTCAATGCAGCACCGGCATACACTGAAATGAATCTGTGCAACATCCATTTCCATAAAAATGCTGAACACAAAGGTGGAGAATTTACCACTTATGCAGGTAACGGTGATGGCCATGGTTATCAGAGTGGTTATAAATATTCAGGTCAATTAAGTGCGGCAGAACTTGCACCAGTCAAAAATCCAGTATGTAGCAGCGACCATGGTGACTTGAGCCCGGGTGACACTATTGAAGTTCATTACGTTCACACCACTGCAAAAGTGAAACCTGGCCCGACTCTGGGTTCTTGCCTGAGTGACGCGATTAAAAACCCGCAGCTGCGTGTGGAAACACAGGTGTATGTACTGGTTAATGATAAACACGCTCTGGACTTCAAAAAGCTGACCAAGCACAAAAAAGTTAGTGGTCTGCATCAGGCTGTAAACATCCCTACCGATACCGGTAGTGCTGTTCAGTACGAAGGTTCCACTACAGGTCCCGGCTACAACGAAAAAGGTTCTCCTTTCCAGGTTTCCTGGAGCGTTCGCCCTCTGGTTGCCAAAGTGAACATCGCAACTGTAGGCAAATGGTGTAAAGGAAATGACTTCAACGAAGATCATGCACACGGTGTACGTAACCTTGTGAAAAATCCTAAACTGCTGTCTAAAATCAAATAATTCAGATGCGGGTGTAACTTCGCCCTTGCAGTAAAATATGGAAGCCGTCTCCCATCAGTAATTGATAACGGGAGGCGGCTTTTTCTTTGTCTTCGCCAGAATTCAAAACAACACCGACACCACAGACATTATGTTCCGTAAAACATGAGGCGCTGGTCATCCCCCCCTTTAAGCATGTTTCACCACGCCACGAAAATAAGCAGATTCTATGAAAAGGGATTGCCGTGCTGAACATCGCAATGAATAAGAGTTAAACTGCCGCAAACAGCAACTGTTCCAAATCGGCCGGTAAGCACAGTTATCTGGCTTACTTCAACAGTAGGCTAAGATCATGGAATTAAAAATGCGGTAAAACGTCACATATTTAAAGAAAAAATAACCCACCAAACAGGTAAATTCTCTTTATGCCTCAGAGCCAGTCGCTACAGGCAATCGAATTTCAGCTCGTAGGCCTTGCGGGTCAAGGTTGGACAGTATTAATACTCCATCATTTTTCTCAACCAGCTCTTTGACTATAGCCAACCCCAGACCATGACCTGTTGCATTACGTGTCCTGGCTTTATCCACGCGGTAAAAGCGTTCGGTGACACGGGATAACTCTTTTTCCGGAATCCCTTCCCCTTGATCTTCAACCACAATATGAAGCTGTTGCTTCTCGAGCAGTGTGGAGAGTTGAATTTTACCGCGTTTGGGTGAGTGATTCACAGCATTACTTAAAAGATTGGTCACTACCCTGTCCAGATCATTATCAGAGATAGCCAGAAGCTGGCCATCATCACATGTGTTTTTGAAGCTTAGTTTTAGCTTCTTGGCTTTACACAGTGGCTTGAGCATCTCGCATGCCTGTCCAAGCACCTGTGCCGGTTCACAGACTTCGTTTTCACCCTTGGCAGCAAATTCGATCTGATCCAGTGTTAGAAGCGCATCAAGCAGATGATTTACATGTTTTGCTTCGTCAGCAATCACATGTACAGCTTCCTTGCGAAAGTCGGCATCATCACCGAATTTTTCCAAGCTGCGTGCGTATCCCAGTAGAGAAGTTAACGGTGTTTTAAGATCATGCATAAGATTGGAGAGAAAGGTGCGCCGCTGCTGATCAAGTCTGTGCTGCTCTGTGATATCCACACATAGCAACAGGTACTCCCCGTCATCCTGTTTCGCCAACCGGGGAGCGAGCACACGTCCTGAAACATGCATATATTCTAATTCAGCAACTTCCGGCAACAGTCCAAACGCTCTGCTTAAACCATCATGCCAGTCGGAATCGCGATAAAAAAGTACAAGCGACTGGGATATATTTGCGTCGCCGATGTCGAAAAGCTCTCTGGCTCGCGGGTTGGCAGCAATAAGTTTTGCCTTACCATCGAGTTTGATCACAGCCTCATTAATGGCCGAAAACAGCCTGTCGTGATGCTGGCCTGCAGCCCTGTGGCCTTCCAAACCAACGGATGCATCTTTCAATCGTCTGATTTCAGCCTTATAACCCAGCAGTGTCCGTCTCATCCAGTATGAGGATAACAACCAAGCAGAAAACAGAGCCAGAATCAGTAAAAAACCGGCTCCGGTCATATGGCGTTACTTATCATCAGGAATCACAAAACGATACCCCATGCTACGTACCGTTTCTACGCTGTCCTCTCTGCCAAGCTTTTTCAGCGCCTTGCGCAGCCGTTTCACTGTGACATCAACGGTACGTGCCTCAACGAACACATCCCGCCCCCACACATGATCAAGCAGGTATTCTCGACTACGGGTTTTACCCGGTTTATCCATCAGTTTTTTTAACAGCTTATATTCCAGTGGACGCAATTCAATACGCTTACCACCTTCAAAGACTACCGGCACATCAGGGTCGAGTTGAATACAGTTTTTCACTACAGTTCCAGTTTCACTAACTCTGCTACGACGAAGCAGTGCCTTGACTCTGGCCACCAGTTCATCCGGTTCAAATGGCTTGGACAAATAATCATCAGCGCCATCATTGAGCCCCTGTATTCTCTCCGAGGTCATACCCAGAGCCGTGACCATCAAAACAGGCAGATGTGCTTGAATTTCAGAGTTTTTAATCCAGCGTAATATTTTCATGCCATTGGCACCGGGCAGCATGCGATCAAGCACTACCAACCGCCACTTGCCATCGCGTAGTGCTTTCAGAGCAGAGTCACCGTCTTCACAGACCAGTGTGGAATATCCTGCTGCACGCAGGTGCAGGGAAATAAGCCGTGCGATTACTGACTCATCTTCAACGATAAGAATATCAGCACTACTGCCCTGTTTTTTATGAATATCGTTTTCCATCAATGCATGATACTGCGAGCTTCCCTGGCTTAGCTCAAGCATCAGACGCCCCTTGCCCGAACATACTGGCTTATTGCCGCATACTCATTTTCCAATTTAAGAGACATCTTCGCAAGCAGGCGGAACATAAAACGCAGCATATGCAGCCCCAGTGCCGGGTCTTCCAATGTAATGAGATTAAAATATGAACGATTAATGGTCAGCAAGCTTAACTCACTCTCAGCCTTGAGTGTTGCAGCATGCGGCCTCTGTTCATCGAGAAAAGAGAACAGCCCGAAGACATCTCCCTCATGAAGCTCTCCGCAGGTTTCACCGGAAGCTCTGTGTACTGAAACTTCACCCAGTAGAACCAGACGCATGGTGTGGTCGGACAGACTCTGTGCTTCATACAAAACTTCTTCTGCGCTGATATTCACCACCTCAAAACAGGAGAACAGTTGCATACACTCCTGTTCATTCAACTCCGCACACACATCCAGGGCCTTGAAGCGGACAAATAGTGGATCTGTCGCTAATACGGCCTCATAAGCATATTCCGGACATGTTGTTGCACTCATTTTTCTTTCCTCCGAGCATAATCGGATACATAATATCCCGTTAATATGTCATAGGGATGACATTACAAAAACAAAACAGACCACCTTACAGATATACCGTGTATGCCCTGTGATTCTGTTTGTTTAAATCTAGGGAGAGGAAATGAAAACCACCATTAGAACAATCGCTACTGCCGCTATGCTGGCACTGGCTACTCCGGCCATGGCCGGAGGTGTAACTGTAGCTGAAGAAGGCGACAGTAAACTTAAGCTTGAAGGCGTATTTTTTTACCAACTTCACTCAGGATAAAGTCGAATACAATGCATCAGCAGAGGCCCTCGACCCTATCAATAATACCGATGCCAAAACTGTAGGTGTAAGCGTTGATCGCGCCTACTTCACGGCCAAGTACTACTTCGACAAAAACTTGTATGCGCGTATTACCACTGACGTACAGCTTGAAACAGGCCTGGCCAAACGTGACAACAACATCTTTCTGAAAGCAGCTTACCTTGAAGGCAAGCTGGCAGGTGATGCGCTCATATTGCGCATCGGCCAGTCACACAACCCGTGGATCGACTACGAGCAGGGACTATGGAAACACCGCTATGCATCCAAGGTTGCCGCAGACTACTATGGTTTTGACTACTCTTTCGATCTTGGCGTCGGCCTGAAAGGCACACTGGCTGATGGCCTGTTCAAGTATTTCGCTACCGCCACCAATGGCAAAGGGTATGGTTCGGGCAATACCAAGTTTAATGCTATCGATTATAACGGACGTATTGGCATCTACCCTGTCAAAGGGCTAACCCTCGATGTTCAGTACCGCACAGGTTACAAAGGCAGTAAGACCTGGAACCCGGCAACCCAGAGTAACACATTAGGTACCAAATCGAATTTCATCCAGACGATGACCACCTATGGCGCGACCAAAAATTACCGTGTCGGTGCTAACTACAGGAATGACAAGGCTACCAATAAAACCACCAACATTGCGACCAAGCAGCATGGTTATGCCGTGTGGGCATGGGCAAAATCTGGCGCCAAAATGGGTGCATTTGCACGCTTTGAAAGCCTGAAAACCACGGTTGACGGCAACGCGACTGAAATGACCACAACTCATTATGTCGCTGGTTAGGAGCACTTCCCAATCAAGGGTATTACTTTTGCACTGGTTGCAGACCAGGATAAAGACGAGAACTTCAGCAACAGCACAGGTACTACGAAAAAGGTCACCAAAGTAGGTCTCTTTTCTGAATTTAAATTCTAAGAAGCTTTTATTAACAACAGCCTGACTAAAGGCCGGATGGACTGTTCCACCCGGCCTTTTAGTTGCACCCCTGCACTGTTCGTCAGCTATCCATCATGTGATGTCACACACATATCCGAGCTTTGTCACAAAGATGTCACAATAGAGACATACAGTTCGCCGCAACCCGGATAGGGACTCTTTTTATAGGAACACTCAGGAGATAAAATTGAAAGCTACAAGCAAAATTATTGCAGCTACAGCCATGATGGCATTTGCGGCACCAGCCTTCGCTGGCGGCGTAAATGTATACGATGACGGTGAAAGTAAACTGAAACTTGAAGGCAAATACTTCGTTAACTTCCTTCAGGAAACCACAAAAACAAACGCTGGCACCTCTGCTAAAACAGTTGGTCTTTCTGTTGACCGAGCATACTTTGGCGCCAAGTACTACTTCGACAAAAACTGGATGGCTCGTATCACTACAGACGTCCAGCTGGAACCTGGCCTCGGTAAACGTGACAACAACATCTTCCTGAAATATGCATACCTTGAAGGTAAACTGTACGGCAAAGCTGTAGTTCTGCGCCTGGGTCAGTCTCACACCCCATGGATCGATTACGAGCAGGGCCTGTGGAAACACCGTTATGTATCCAAAGTTCTGATCGATCAGTATAAGTTTGACAGCTCTTCCGATCTGGGTATCGGCCTGAAAGGCAAAGTCGCTGACGGCCTGGTAAAATACTGGGTCACAGCCACCAACGGTAAAGGTTATGGCGCTGGCAACCAGAAATTCAACGCTGTAGACTATAACTCACGCTTGGGCATCTATCCTGTAAAAGGTCTGACTCTGGACGTTCAGTACCGCCGCGGTTACATGGGCTCTAAAACCTGGAACGCAGCAACTCAGGCTAACAACCCTGGCAACAAACACACTCTGCAGCAGATCATGCTCTCTTACGGCATGAAGAAAGACTTCCGCATCGGTGGTAACTGGGTTAACAACAAAATTGTTAATCAGACTACATTCACTGAAACCAAAGACACAGGTTTTGGCCTGTGGGGCTGGGCTAATGTAGATAAATTTGGCGCATTTGCTCGTTATGATCGTCTGAAAGTGAAGAAAACTGGGCTTGCCGTTAAGCAGACGACTACCCACACTGTAGTTGGTGTTGGATACTCCCCAATCAAGAACGTTACTCTTTCTCTGGCTTGGGATCAGGACAAAGATACAAACGCTGGCAACGTAACAGGCGCAACTAAAACTGTTACCAGAACTGGTCTGTACTCACAGTTCAAATACTAAAACTGACAGGGCCGGGTGATAAACCCGGCCCTGCTTTTTATTCTTAGCCTAATCACTAAATAAAATCAGGAGAAAAGCATGAAAAAGATTATTCTGTCTGCTGCTGCCCTGCTTGTTGCTGCCAATGTTGCACAGGCTGGTGAACAGATTCACATCGTAGGTTCATCTACGGTTTACCCATTCTCAAGTTATGTGGCTGAAGAGCTCGGTGCTACCACCAAGTTCAAAACGCCAATTGTTGAATCCACCGGTTCCGGCGGCGGCATGAAGCTGTTCTGTGCTGGCAATGGCATGGATACACCTGACATGACCAACGCTTCACGTCGCATGAAAGCCAAAGAATACAAAAAGTGTCAGAAAAACGGCGTAAAATACATCACTGAAGTTGTTGTAGGTTACGATGGTATCGCACTGGCACAGAGCAAAAAAGCTGAAGCACTGAATCTGACTCGCAAGGAAATCCTGCTTGCTGTTGCAGCAGAAGTTCCAAACAAAGCAGGCACTGCACTGATTGCCAACCCGTACCACTACTGGGATGAAATCAACGCTGAACTGCCACACCGCAAGATCACTTTCTACGGCCCTCCAACGTCATCCGGTACCCGTGATGCATTTGAAGATCTGGCTATGAAAGGCGTTGCCAAGAAGATGCCTGTATATACAGACCTCTACAAAGCTGACAAAAAAGCCAACAAGAAATATAAGAAGTACCATCAGATACGTCAGGATGGCGTATATGTACCATCTGGGGAAAACGATAATCTGATCGTACAGAAACTGGTTAAAGATTCCGCTGCACTGGGCATCTTCGGCTACAGCTACCTGACAGAAAACAGTGATCGTATCGCTGCAGCTACTATCGACAACATCGCTCCTTCACCAGAAGCTGTTCAGAATGGCAGCTACAAACTTTCCCGCTCCCTGTTCTTCTACATCAAGAAGTCACACATTGATAAAGTTCCTGGCATGAAAGAGTACATCAGCATGTTCACTTCTGAGCAGATGGTTGGTGACGACGGTGCTTGTACTGACATCGGTTTGATCGCACTTCCAGAAGAAATGCGTGCAAAGTATCGCACACAGGCTAAAAACCTGACTAACCTGAAACCTGAAGACCTGAAGAAGTAAGATTCTTTTAAACAGAAAACTGGCCGGAGCTATCTCCGGCCAGTTTTTTTTATTAAAAGGCATCAGGTGATATCGAAATGACAGCAAACCTGCTATTTCCATATCGTAACTTGCTGCTTAGAGTCGCGTCGCCCATGAAGGGTATGGTTTGTTATACATGATAAACGAACAACAGGTGTCTGATGTTATATTCTGATCTAATTTTCTGGCTTGTCGGTGGCTTGATCCCACTCGCCATTACCGCTTATATGGTAGCACGTGGCAAGGCACTCTCATCTGAAAATGAGGGCGGGCGCCTGCACTCCCTGCCCGGTTATTATGGCTGGTATGCAGTCATCTGGCTGGCCCTTCCAGCCATGCTTTCCGGTCTTGCATTAAGCGCAGCTCACCTCTTCGGCCTGTTCTCCATCCCTGCTCCAATACTACTGGCTGGCATGTTCACCCTGAGCGGGCTCGGACTCTGGTATGCACTGAGCCATATCAAAATCGATTTCAGAGCTCGTGAATCGGTTGAAAAGTTCACGACTGGCACACTTATCATCGCAGCCAGCATCTCCATCCTGACCACACTGGGGATTGTACTCTCGGTAGTCTTTGAATCGATAAATTTCTTTCAGGTCATCTCATTCTGGGACTTTATCACCGGCACAAAATGGGAACCTGACACAGCCTTCCTGATTGGTGCAGGGCGCGACACAACAGGCATTGCTCCACCTGCGTTCGGCGCAGTGCCGATTTTTGCAGGCACCTTTATGATTACAGCCATCGCCATGATGGTTGCAGTACCTGTAGGCCTGTTCTCTGCCATCTATATGTCGGAATACGCCTCCCACACTGCACGCGGTCGGCTCAAACCGATGCTGGAGATTCTGGCCGGTATCCCGACAGTGGTTTATGGCTTCTTTGCCGCCATCACCATCAGCCCGCTTATTGTTAAAGCTGCCCATGCCTTTGGTCTGGAGGCCGACTACACCAACGCTCTGGCCCCGGGGCTGATTATGGGCGTGATGATTATCCCGTTTGTATCTTCTCTCTCCGATGATGTAATCAAGGCAGTGCCACAAGACCTGCGTGATGGCTCGCTGGCTCTCGGTACAACAAAATCCGAAACCATACGCCATATCGTACTGCCTGCAGCACTACCGGGCATTGTATCGGCCTTTATGCTGGCCATATCCCGTGCCATTGGTGAAACCATGATTGTGGTGATGGCAGCTGGCTTAAGACCAAACCTGACTGCCAACCCGCTTGAAGGTATTACCACGGTTACTGTGAAAATCGTAGAGGCATTGACAGGCGACCAGGAGTTTGACTCTGCCTTCACCCAGTCCGCCTTTGCACTGGGTTTTGTACTGCTGCTGATTACACTGATGTTGAATATTGCCTCAACCATAGTCGTGAGAAAATTTAAGCAGAGGTACGAATAAGATGATGCAGACAGATCCCCAGGCCGCTGCTCGCAAACGCAAACGTGACAGGGCCGATACCCGGTTCAAGCTCTATGGCCTCTCAGCTATCATCTTTGCACTGGCATTCCTCGTCTTCTTTTTTGTAGATATTATTGGTAAAGGGCTTCCTGCATTCCAGCAGGCTCAGATTCAGGTTGAAGTTCACTATAGCGAAGCAGCGATGAACAACTACAACAAGGCCGTGGATAAACAGTACAAACGGCTGGTCAGTAAAACCTGGCTCAGGCTCGTACCCAACCAGATTAGAGATAACCCGGAACTGATGGGAACTACACGTGTGGAGTGGGTGCTGGCTGAAAACCGCGTAGACCAGTTCCTTAAGGGACACGAAGGCCACAGACTCAAAGCCAAATATCAGACGCTGGTCAATCAGATGTATGAAGAGGGTAAAGTAAAACTTGTCTTCAATACCGGCTTCTTCACCAAAGGTGACTCAAAACTGCCGGAAAATGCTGGTATCGTCGCATCGGCAATTGGCTCTGTGTTAGTGCTCCTGTTAACCATGCTCTTTGCAGTACCTGTCGGTGTCATGACGGCGATTTATCTGGAGGAGTTTGCTCCTGATAATCGTCTAACCCAAATCATTGAGGTGAACATTAACAATCTGGCAGCCATTCCATCCATTCTTTACGGGCTATTGGGGCTGGCTATCTTTATCAACTTTATGGGGGTTCCGCGATCATCAGCACTCGTTGGTGGCCTGACTCTGGCCCTGATGACGCTGCCGGTGATTATTATCGCTACCCGTGCTGCCCTGCGTGCCGTGCCCGATTCCATTCGGGAAGCAGCATACGGTCTCGGTGCATCGAATCTGCAAGTCGTTTGGCACCATGTGTTACCACTGGCCACGCCCGGTATTCTGACAGGTTCAATTATCGGACTAGCCCAGGCCATGGGTGAAACAGCACCGCTGCTGATTGTTGGTATGATGGCTTATATTCCTGAGGCACCCGGCTCTATTCTGGAAGCAACCACTGTACTTCCAGCCCAGATTTATACATGGTCGGGGGAATCACTACGCGCATTTGAAGAAAGAACCGCAGCAGGCATTATGGTGCTTCTGGCTGTGTTATTGTCTCTGAATGCACTGGCTGTAAAGTTTAGAAATCGCTCTGAGAACACCTGGTAAGGATATTATGAATAGTGAAACGATAGAAAACACCATCAAAATCCGGAACCTGAAACTGTGGTACGATGATTTTGAAGCCTTGCACGGTATCGACCTGGATATCCAGAAAGGTAAGGTTACTGCATTTATCGGCCCGTCCGGCTGTGGTAAATCTACCTTTCTGCGCTGTCTGAATCGCATGAATGATCGTATTCCTGCTTGTCGTGTCGAAGGTGAGATCCTGCTCAACGGCGAGGATATCTACGCACCATCGGTAGATGTAGTGCAGCTGCGCTCTTATGTAGGCATGGTATTCCAGAAGCCCAACCCTTTCCCAAAAAGCATCTATGAAAATATTGCTTATGCACCACGTATCCACGGCATGGTCAAAGACGGACCGGAAATGGATGAGCTGGTTGAGACAGCCCTCAAACGTGCAAGTATCTGGGATGAAGTGAAGGACAAGCTTCAGCAGCCCGGCACAGCCCTCTCCGGTGGTCAGCAGCAGCGTCTCTGCATTGCACGCACCATTGCAGTACGTCCCAAGGTGATTCTGATGGATGAGCCATGCTCTGCCCTTGATCCGATTGCTACCGCCAAGATTGAAGAGTTGATGGACGAGCTTAAGGAAGAGTTCACCATCGTCATCGTAACCCACAATATGCAGCAGGCTGCCCGAGTCTCGGATTACACCGCCTACTTCTACCTTGGTGATCTGATCGAATTCAACGATACTCACACGATCTTTACGGCTCCGGCCAACCAGAAAACTGAAGATTATATTACCGGACGTTTCGGATAAGGATCCCGCCATGAATGAACATACTTTTAAACGCTATGAAGATGAACTCAATGAACTGAAAGCCAAAGTCCTTGCTATGGGTGGACTGGTCGAGAAAGCCACCAAACGTTCGATGAATTCATTGATCAAACAGGACCCGAACCGGGCACATAAAGTGATCAACCGTGATTATGCGATTAATGACCTGGAAATCGAGATTGATGAAATGACACGTACGATGCTTGCACTGCGCCAACCCGCTGCCAGTGATCTGCGCTTTATCATGACCACGATCAAGATTGTGACCGATCTGGAGCGCATGGGTGATCTGGCCGAGAGCATTGCCACCCACATGCTGAAAACCCAGGAACATCCTCTTACCCAGATCACTTCCCTTCAAACACTATCCGATCTGGTTCTTGACCAGTTAACTGAAGCACTGAATGGCTTTGCCAAGGGCGACCCTGATATCGCAATCAAATGCATCGAAAGTAATGATAAAGTCCATGACTTGTACAGAAATATGCAGCGCGAATATCTGACCTATATGATGGAAGATCCCCGTCAGATCTCAGCGGGCCTGATCGCCATGAACATCGGTAGAAACCTTGAACGCATCGCGATACACAGCGTCAACATTGCTCAAATGGTAGTTTACATGGTGAAAGGAAAAGATATTCGCCACATTGACACTGAAACTGCTGCTGCAATGATCAGTGACGATTCTGAGTAAAACCATCCAGTTCGGCAGCATCATCACATCATAAAAAGCCGGGGTTGATAAACCCCGGCTTTTTTATTGAGCTAACGCTTGGCCCTAAACGTTGATTACTACAATATCGTTAAACCATCTTTATATACTCAGAGAAAATACAGCATCACCAATAAGCGAAAGGCTGCTTCACCAGAGAGGCATTGTAGTAGCGCGAATCATCTGTGACCTCTTCCCCTACCCAGTCTGGAAGCTGAATGATTTGTTCAGGACAATTCAATTCCACTTCGGCGAGAATCAATCCGCTGTTTTCACCAAAAAACTCATCAACTTCCCAGCACAGCTTATCCACGACAATACGATAACGTTTTTTTTCAATCAAGGGCTTCAAACAGAGATGATCAAGCATATAGATAGCATCGGATGCGGGTATGGCATACTCAAACTCCTCACGGGAGATACCTTTACTCGCCCCTTTGATAGTCAGAGTGGATATTTCTCCGGCAATACGCACCCGAACACTGCGCTCTACATCTGCGGATAGATAACCCTGGCGGTACTGCACGCCATCGGCCAATGATCTCCACGATGTATCACGAAGGAGAAATTTCCGTTCAATCTCGATACCCATCAGTAGCGAAATCCATACCGCGAAACTGGACGGGTAAAATTCCCATCGCTACAAAACAAGATCATCTTTTCATAGTGCCGAACAGCTGCCTGATACGACGCCTGTTCTTCTTATTAGCAAAGGTTTTGAAACAGCTTGCAAAGGCCTTTCGCGACTTCTTCTGACGCCTCTTTAATTGATCGATCAACAGCTGCATAGCTTCCTCTGATGCTTCAGAAAGAGCGCCTGCTAACTTCATTTCCCGGCACATCCCCTGTAAGGATTCGCTCTCGACAGTCAGATCCTGAAATGTACCGAGGTTATCCTGCAGCTGCTTCAAGTTCTTGAGTAAAACGGTAATCTTGTGCCTGGGATAGATAGTCCGAAAAAACTCCAGCATATAACGCAGTTTTTTGCAGCTCTTACGCAATTCATGCAAGGCCTGCGGAGGTGACCCCTTTCGAATGGCCTCCCCTTCCCGTAATACGCTTCTACAAAGCCTGCCTATGCGCTGTTTGGCTACTTTCCTGATAGCCGCCGGATCAGCCGCTATCTCCCTTTCAAGGAATTCCCGCCAACCCAGTTTTAACTGGCGGTAACGGGTGGAATTAAGCTCACTAACCAGTCTCAGGTGTACCTGTTGGCGCTTGTGTTAGAAATTGACGTAGTGGCTCCAGGTCAGCCCACATAGATGCTGGCAGGGCAGACTGATAGACATCAAAATTTAAAAGGTATACATCCAGATCACGTAGCGGGGTCGTCACATCTCCCAGCCACGCAAATTCAGGTCTGAAATGTTCGGAGGCCTGTTCCGGCAGTATGCCTTTGAGTCTGGTCAAGGCTGTGCGAGAGCGGCGTACAGCAATTCGAAAATCATGCAAAAACTCCGTATCGTCATCGGCAAGTAAACCCGCCTCGTTGGCCTCCATAACATCAAACAAGCCAGACAATATTTTTCTGACAGCCAGGCTTGCTGGCATATCAGGGGAAAGGCCAATGGGGATATCCCCCACAGAACTGGACATCAATCGTCCCTCGTTCCAATAAGAGGGCTCACTTCTTTTTGTTTTTCTTCTTGTCGGCCTTCTTCTTGTCGGCCTTCTTCTTGTCAGCCTTCTTCTTCTCGGCCTTCTTCTTCTCGGCCTTCTTCTCGGCCTTCTTCTCGGCCTTCTTCTCGGCCTTCTTCTCGGCCTTCTTCTCGGCCTTCTTCTCGGCCTTCTTCTCGGCCTTCTTCTCGGCCTTCTTCTCGGC
>Ga0316204_10007524_pt1 | contig 15836 bp, 14 predicted proteins | sample 6monrhotite_MG_2_FD_205661 | JGI IMG/M metagenome (GOLD analysis project Ga0316204, IMG submission 205661) | Microbial mat bacterial communities from mineral coupon in-situ incubated in ocean water Damariscotta River, Maine, United States -... | ecosystem: Environmental > Aquatic > Marine >... | reverse complement strand
GGGCCTGCTGGCAGCCCCGATACGGCGCTTTATGGGCTGATGCTGTCCGGTGCGACGGAGACCTCCGGCATGTAGGGAACCTGGCGCCTCTTAGCGCCGGATTCCGCTCCGATGTTCCCCATGCCCCAGCTCGGCTGCTCCGTTTGGGTTGCCCGGCAGACCCTTGCGGAAAAGGGGGCTGAAAAGCCCCCTCCAAAACGGCCCCCAAAGGGGGGCTCACGCCGCGTTTAGCTTCGCCTCGAAGGCTTGCGGGAACGGTTCCTTTTTTCTACGCCGTCCTCGCAAACCATCAGCGACGCCGTCACAGCTTCACGCAACCCGTGCTCGTCACGTCCAGAATGATCTTGTGCCCTGTCGCCCACTCGAAGACCACGTCATCAAACTCGATGAAGCCCGTGCCTACCTCGACGTCAGCAGACTTCGTGTTCTTGAGCCGGAAATCGTAGTCCGCATAGTCCTGCGACGCACTGGGTTTCGCTTCCATCGACACATCCAAGCCCATCATTTTCTCGGCCGACGTTCCGTCATCCGTCGCGGTGTCGTACGAACCAAACATCGGGTATGCCAACTCAAACGATCCGGAGCGAAGCTCCCCCAAGAAAGTCGATGCTGGGAGGCTCGACAGAGCCAGCTCGTCAACCTGGAACCAGCAGCTGCTACCGCCTCCAGGACATTCCCCGCGCGAGTACGTCACGGTGCCCCTCACCAATGACGAGCTTGTTTGTGGCGGGGACGCACTGCTCTCAAGGGTCGTAAGGCCCGAAATGTCGCACCTCCAGGATCCTGACTCGGGGGGCTCTTCCTCCGGGTTGAAGTTCTCGGCACACGAGGTCTGCGTCTCGACGGCATCTGCAGCGATCGTGCAGTCGAGATCGAGGAATCCGTTGTAGACCGCGCCCAGCTGCAGGTCGATATCGGCGTTTGGCAGCGTCATCTCGAAGCCCGCGTTGCTGGCCGCACCGAGGCACAAGTCGTAGTTTTCGGACAGGTAGTCCCGCCAAGTTTCCAGCCCGGCACGGCTTCGGTCGACGCAGTTCTGGTTGCATCCGCCTCCGGTCGCGAGGCCATCGAGCTGATCTTGAATCATCTGGATGGCCTCGCTGCATGCCGAGCGGGCGCAGTCGTCGATGCAAGCCTGGTTCGCGATCTCTTCGCCGTTCGCCTCCGACAGCAAATCTTCCTGGCAGCAGATTTGAGCGTTGAGAGTCGGATCGCCGCCTTGCCCCGGGGGGAACACGACGTTCACGTTGCTCTGGTCATTGATGCCGCAGCTCAAGCTGATCGGGTCACTGGAGCCGCACTGCTCCCAACGCAGAACACCTCCGCCGTTGCCGTTGCACTGGTAGCGCACGGGGTTGCTCACAGCGGGGTCGAGCGAACCGTCGCCCAGCACGCAGTAGTCGGCCGGGTCGTCGGTGTCACCTCCGGTGTCGCCTTCGGTATCGCCACCAGGCAACCCCTCGGTCTCGCCGAACGTGGCTTCGACTTCGGGCGCTTCGTTCGCACAAGCAACAGCCGTCATGCTGAGGACGGCGCAAGCGGCGAGTGTGGTCCGGAGATGTTTTGACATGCCCACACACCGTAGGAGAAGCATCGGGGCCCATTCAACCGGCCCTGGAGCCATGGGACAGGTTCGAGGTGGCGCGCTAGACTTCTGGCGATGGCGGCAACGAGAAGAGCATTTTCCGCGTGCTTACTCTTGGCTGCCGCGTCCAGCTGCTCGGAGGAAAACAGTCCGCCCGAAGAAACGGTTCGGGAGCCGGCTCTCCCGATCCCAGTCGCCCACGAAACTCGCTACGCAACCATTGCAATCGCAGAGGGTAAGCCCCGCATCTGCGGGGGCACGCTGGGCCGGATCGATCGGCACATCGAAGCGGTCGCGAACATCCTCGATGTCGAACCCGAGCCCATCGAGATCTATTGGTACGACCACAGCCCAAACAGCGGGCTTCCGGCCGCGTACTTCGACTACGCCGCCATCGTCACCGACCATCGGTCGCTGCTCCACGAACTCGGCCACGCGGTGGCGAACCCAACCATAGGTCGAAGCGACCGCATGTTCGTCGAGGGTGTCGCGAAAGCTTATCAAGAGGGGAACAGGCTCCTTAGGCACAGCCAAGTCCCCACGGAGTCGATCGGGAAGGGTGAGAAAGGCTCGGGCCATTTCTCGCGTTGGCTTCTGGAGGCGCACGGTCCGGACGCGTTCAAGGCACTGTTCGACACGCCCACGCCTTCAACCGCAGAGATTCTCGAGCGCATGGAGTCCGCGTACGGGATGACGTTCGACGAGTTAGAAGCGGAGTTCTTCGCCACCGCGCCCGCGTGGTACCCGGAGATCGGAACGTGCGACGGACTCGACCGCTACGCTTGGCCCGAAGGCAGTGACCGTTTCAGGTACGAGGGCGTGGCGGACTGCGCGGCACCGAACGCGTTCGGATTCACGGGCGATGAGGACGAGCCGTATTTCATGGCGTTTGTCCTTGAAGTTCCTCCTGAACTCATCGGCCAAAAGTTCACGGCGCCAACAGTACTCCCGGATTCAACAGGCAACCATGGTGGCATTCGACCCTGCTCCATCGGAGAGGGCCCGCCGGGAGAACTGATTGATCCACCCTTTTGGATCAACGGCAGTCTGAGTCCAGCACTGATCGGCGACTTCCAAACAACCGCCTACCGTGTAGAGCTACCGTTTTTGGCCGACGATGAGCCGGTAGGCGTAGAGATCAAACTTTGGGAAGAGTAGCGCTCGCCGCGCTCCTCCCTCCTGCGGGGTTCAGCTGGGCATGGTGCGCCCGAACAGAGCCGTGAACGCCTCGCGGAAGAACTGGGGCCCTTGGGATTTCGGGGTGCTCTGAGACGATTGTGAGCACGCCCCGCCGTCCAAAGCCCGCGCTCGGTCGCAATCTGGACGTTTGGGGGCCGATTTGTCACCGGCTCCCGGTCGAGAGACTGGAGTTTGGAGTGTGGCCGAAGGTCCATCGGGCTCTCGAAGCGGAGCCTTCGGTGGTGGTTGAGGCTCGACAGAAGAAAGTAATTCTTCCTCCCTTCTTCCCCTTCGGGATTGCCGTCCGAAATTCGGACGGCAATTAACATCTACTCCCACAGCGTCCTCGGCCAGCGGTGATGAGGGGCATGGGGAACATCGGAGCGGAATCCGGCGCTAAGAGGCGCCACGCCCGCTACATGTCGGTGTGTCCCGGCCAAGAACCTTTGGCTCTTGGCCGGGACGCAAGATGCCCGGAACACCCCGCTACCGGCCGAATCCTCCGCTTCTGGCGGTCCGCCGCACCAGGGTTTTGGTAAGGGAGCAAGACTGACCTTCGCGCCAGGGCTCGAGCCGAAGCGCTCAGCGTGACCACCCCAGCGGGCAAGCCGTGGGATGAGCCCTACCGTCTTCACCGAGTTCGAACGAGAGCTTCTCCTGCAGGCGGGTCAAATCCGGCTCGCCCATGTCCTCTGAGGGCCTGCTGGCAGCCCCGATACGGCGCTTTATGGGCTGATGCTGTCCGGTGCGACGGAGACCTCCGGCATGTAGGGAACCTGGCGCCTCTTAGCGCCGGATTCCGCTCCGATGTTCCCCATGCCCCTGCTCGTCTCTGTTCTGACGGACTCGGACGCCTCGATCATCGAAGCGATGCTCGGCGGTGTTCGGATTGCGCTCGGCCTAACCGGGGATCCCGAACGCCGGGTGTTCGCCGACCCCTCTGTGGGATCAATCGTCACGGTGGACACGTCCCGAGACGACTTGACGACCGTGCAGTCGGCCCTCGCAGGAGACGACGTTGTCGGGAGAATGACCCTCGTGGACCACGGGGTCGATCCCGTGCTGGAGGTCGCCATGACCGACATGAACGGGGATGGCCAGGGGGAACTCGTGCTGCTGCATGGCGAGGGCAGGCTTACCGTCGTCTACTCGGTTTCGTCCGAAGACGCGTGCGTACAGACCGTGGAGACCGGCACGGCCTTCGACGCGATGCTGACCCCTGCTTCAGGTACGGGCGAAGGAGTGGTGCTCTCGGGCCCCAAGGGCGTGCTCTCGGCGCGTGCCTGGGTAGACTGAAGTCGAGACGGATCGCGGTGTTCTTGGGTTGACCCTCGCGGGCATCGCCCGGCGTCGCAAACCGCGACCGTCTCAGCTTTGCACGTGGCACTGCGCGGCGATGTCGTTGGGCCAGCCCGGGAGCGCGGCGAGGGCCAGGCCGAGCGTGCAGACACGAGAAACGATCTCCTATCCGCATGCGGTGGATTCGCAGGCCCTCAACCCGCGTTTTGGGCCACTGCGGCCGGTTTTGAGGGCACGCTCAGTCGACCGAGATGTCCACGGTCGCCCGGACGTTGCGCTTCCAGGGCACCCTGGCGACGCCGACGAGCGACCACTGCACCGGGCCGCGGGTCATCGCCTGGACCCCCTGCGCGAACTTCAGGACGTCGCCCAGAGCGCCGTCCGCATCCAGTCGTTCCTCGAGCTGTGCTGGCACACGAACCGAGAACGAGAACGACTCGCTGCGATACGTACCCTTCTCCGCGAGCTGCAGCTCTTGGCTGTAGAGGGTGACCGTCCGCTGGACCGGACTCCGCTTGCCGTTGGACATCCGCTGCAGCCCCATGCGCTCTTGCTCGGCGACCAGGGTGACGCTGACCCCATCCAGCTCGGTGGCCTCTTCCAGGTTGAGCTCCACGACACCGCTGAGGTCGCCGCCCATGGTCGTGTGCGAGCCGCTGGGACGAATGGCGATCGTCCCCACGCCGATTCCTGCGACCTTGCGGGCCTGGTCGGTCACCCGCAGCGCCTCGGAAGTGACCTTGTCCATGCCGCGGTCGAGAACGTCGAGCCAGCGCTTCACGGAGGGTGGGACGGGGTGAAGGCATGATGGTTGCGACCGATGTTCGTAAGAAGACGATTTCAGTGGAACCCGCCATCGAGCGAACCGGCTACTTCAGGTCGAACCGGTCCGCATTCATCACCTTCGCCCAGGCCGCCACAAAGTCAGCCACCAGCTTCTCGTTCGTGTCGAACGCATAGACCTCGGCAACAGCGCGCAGCTCAGCATTCGATCCGAACACCAGGTCGACCTCGGTCGCGGTCCACACCACGGCCCCGCTGGTGCGATCACGACCCTCGAAGTGCCCCGATCCTTCGGCAGCTTTCCACTGGGTGTTCATCTCCAGCAGGTTCACAAAGAAGTCGTTGCTGAGCGTGCCGGGGCGCTTGGTGAGCACGCCATGGGAGGCACCGCCCGCGTTGGCGCCCAGCACTCGCAGGCCCCCCACGAGGACGGTCATCTCGGGCACGGTGAGGCCGAGCAGGTCCGCCTTGTCGACCAGCTGTTGCGAAGGCGACAGATCTCCAGGCGCTCCAACATAGTTGCGGAACCCGTCGGCGGCGGGCTCGAGATGCCCGAACGAATTCACATCGGTCTGCGCTTGCGTGGCGTCACCTCGTCCGGGGGTGAAGGGCACGAGGACCTCGACGCCGGCATCCTTGGCAGCCTTTTCGATGCCCGCCGCTCCAGCGAGGACGATCAGGTCCGCCATGGACACCTTCTTGGCGCCCGACTTGTTGAAGGCTGTCTGGACGCCCTCGAGCTTCGCCAGCACAGTCGCCAACGTCTCGGGGTCGTTGGCTGCCCAATCCTTCTGCGGGGCGAGTCGAATGCGTGCACCGTTGGCGCCACCGCGCATGTCACTGCCGCGGAACGAGGCGGCTGAGGCCCACGCGGTACGGACCAGGTCGGAGACGGGGAGCCCGCTCGCCAACACGTCTTTCTTGAGACGTGCGACGTCGCCCGCCCCGATCAATGGATGGTCGACCGCGGGAACGGGGTCCTGCCAAGCCATGATCTCCTTGGGCACTTCAGCCCCGAGGTAGCGGGCGCGCGGTCCCATGTCACGGTGGGTGAGCTTGAACCACGCCTTGGCGAACGCGAGCTCGAAGTCTTCGGGGTGCTCGCGAAAGCGCATCGCAATCTCCCGGTAGGCGGGGTCGACCTTCAGCGCGAGGTCGGTGGTCAGCATCATCGGCGCATGCCGCTTGGACGAGTCGTGCGCGTCGGGAACCATGTCCGAAGCTTTGCCGCCTTTGGGCCTCCACTGCTTCGCTCCGCCAGGGCCCTCGTGCAGCTCCCATTCGAAGCCGAACAGGTTGTCGAGAAACTGGGTGCTCCACTGCGCGGGGGTCATCGTCCACGCACCCTCCAAGCCGCTGGTCACGGTGTCCTGTGCGTTGCCCTTGCCGCACTTGTTCTTCCAGCCCATGCCCTGGGCTGCCACGCCAACAGCTGCAGGTTCGGCGCCCACGCACTCCGATGGCTTGTGCGCACCGTGGGACTTGCCAAAGGTATGTCCGCCGGCGATCAGCGCGACGGTCTCTTCGTCGTTCATCGCCATTCGAGCGAAGGTCTCCCGAATGTCTTTGGCCGCGGCGAGGGGGTCGGGCTTGCCGTTTGGGCCCTCGGGGTTCACGTAGATCAGCCCCATCTGGACCGCGCCCAGTGGCTTCTTCAGCTTGCGGTCGCCGTGGTAGCGCTTGTCGCCCAGCATTTTCTTTTCGGGCCCCCAATAGACCATCTCGGGAGACCACTCATCCTCGCGTCCCCCGGCAAAGCCAAGCGTCTTGAAGCCCATGGACTCCATCGCAACGTTGCCGGTGAGCACCATCAGGTCAGCCCAGGAGATCTTGTGGCCGTACTTCTTCTTCACTGGCCACAGCAGCCGCCGAGCCTTGTCGAGGTTGGTGTTGTCGGGCCAGCTGTTGAGCGGTTCAAACCGCTGCTGCCCTCCGTTGGCTCCGCCGCGACCGTCGGTCACGCGATAGGTTCCGGCGCTGTGCCACGCCATGCGAATGAACAGCGGACCGTAGTTTCCGTAGTCGGCGGGCCACCAGTCCTGCGAGGTCGTGAGCACCTTGCTGATGTCCGTCTTGACGGCGGCAAGGTCGAGCGAAGCGAACTCTTTCGCGTAGTCGAAGTCGTCGCCCAGGGGGTTGGACCGCGCTTCGTTTTGGCGGAGGGGATCGAGGTTGAGAGAGTCCGGCCACCAGAATGCGTTGGCCTTGGCTTGGCCTTGGCGCATGTCTTCGCCAGGTTCGACGGTGTCGTTGCTCGCGCCCGAGGAGGGCGCAGCGGTGCTCGCAGCGGGGGTGGCTGCGCAAGCGGCAAGCAGACCCAAGGAGAGGGAGGCCGCGATGGAGAGAAGCGAAGGGGTCGTGGGCAGCCGCGTCATGGAGGTGCACGTTTGCAGACTCCGGGCCATGTCGCAGGGGCTTGAGACTAATGGAGAATCTCGGTCGAGCTCGTGGTGCCCGCGAAATGTCGTCGCCCGGAGTAACGGCATTTCGTTGAAGACCGAGATGTCGTGGGGGTCATCCGCCTGCGAGCGGCGACGTCATCCACTTTTGCAGGCCCGGTTGTAGCGCGACGGCCCGCGTTCGAGGTCGGTGCTTCGAGGGCGAATCGAAGCTCAGAACCTCACCGTCTTCAGGGACGTGAACGCGATCGCTCAGCCCTTCCGCGCGCATGCGTTCGCGAAGCCCGGTGCGGGTGGTGGGGCAGTGGTCGAGCGCTTCGAGGTGGTTGTACACGATGTCCGCGGGGGCGAGTCGCGCCAGCTCCACCAGTTCGTCGACGGAGAACAGAATGTCGCCACCGATGCCCATGTTGGCAGCACCCGCGGGAGCCACGATCACGTCCGGCTGCAGTCGCACGATTGCGTCTCGCACCGAGTCGGTGAGAATCGAGTCCCCGGTGATGTACAGGCTCGGCTCGCCCTCCGGCGCGAGGTAGTAGCCAGCGACAGGCCCCAGCATCCAGCCGAGCAATCCCCTGCCGTGCCGCGAAGGGATGACCTCCAGGCCGACGTCCAGTCCCCCGTCCTCCAGCGCTCGCGCATCCAAGCCCTTGCGGCGCTTAGGCGAAACTAGCTGGGAAAACCGGCAGCGGCATCGGCGCAGAAGCGTCGAGACGAGTGACTGGCAAGGCGGGCGGTGCCCAGCGGAGCCAGGGCTGGGGGCGCCGAGGACTGAACCGGGCGCGCCGATGGCCGAATGGGCGTCTGAAGAACGCTCGAGGGGCTCCGTGGCGTGCCAATGCGCGTAGGGACGCCGACGCGCTCGCGGGCAGCGAGGGCGTGATGCGGGCCAGCACTCAGGCCAGAAACAGCTTCGTGCCGCTGCTCCCTCGCGCCTATCCTGGATGAAGCTCCTCGCCCGCCGAATGCCAGCGCTCCATCGGAGGGCCGCCGGCTCCGATGCTCACCTAGGCGGCATATCCGTAGAAAGGCGAGAAGGATGCGTTCGCCAGGCCCCCCTCGTGGACATAAACGTCGAGGTGCTCCCCATCGCACCAACACCAAGCGACATGGTCCTCGCTGCCGAGCGTAACGAGATTGACCCAATCTGGGCCCGGGCTGGTGTTGTCTGTGCGGTAGTGGCACGGCCATCCCATGAGCTTGCTGGTCCACTCCTCGCGGAGCAGACTCTGCAGCGCTTCCACTGCTTCGCTACCCGACAACGGTGGCTGGTCGACGTCGCCAACGTTTGGCAGGTCGTAGCCTTCGCCAAAACGAACCGTGCAGACCCAATCCTCCCGTGCGCAAGCGAGCTCCTCGGCTGAAAGGCCGAGCTCTGCATGCTCCGCGGGCGTCATATCCGGGTCGATGAACCCTACCGATTGATTCGAGGTACGAACCAGTGGAGTACCAGGGGGGATGTGGGCCACATGCATCAGGTCGGGGATCTCCAGCCACTTTCCCTCTTCACCTCGCTCGACCACACCAGGTTGCACGCCATCCTCATCACACGCGAAGAACAGCAGCCAGCCGTCCTTGGGCAGGCCGTAGTACAGCGTGGCTGCGCTCTCGCGGATGTCTGCCATGGCGACTTGCGCGAGAAACCGAAGAGGCGCCAGGTGGCTCTGCGGCCAATCGAAGTTCTCGGGCAAGTGGGGGTCCCCACCAAAGTGACTCTGACCGAGGTCGAGGGCCTCGTTGGTGGTCGGCGTCGTCGTCATCGTCACGATGGGGCGCAGATGCATGTCGACCCAACTCCGCTCCACCTCATCCAGGCCGTCGATGACCTCGGTCCAGTTTGGGCCACGCTGGCGAAGTGTCGATGTGTTGGGTGCGTCTGAAGGCATGGAGGTCCAGGGGGGATGCGAATTGCCATGTTGGCTCGTGCCACTCGAGGATGTCGAGCAAGAAGATGTTGAATCGAGACCAGCCCCCGCCGCGTCCTCTCCGAAGCGCTCAGTCCGAACGCGCCCGTCCCGGGCCTCTGCCTCTCGGATGAGCCCGGGGCCTTAGAGCGCATCTCATAAGTTCGGGTCGCACACTCCGTGGGTCGGATGGCCCACGTTGGTGCAGGCGGCCGGGTTGCCGCAGGTCTGCGGCGTGTTCAGGTCGCACTGCGCCGTGCACTGCCCCATGAAGCACGTGAAGATGATGTCGCAGTCTGCCGTGTTCACGCAGGGCGCGTGAAGGTTGCCGCAGGCCTCACAGCTCTCGCAGACCGCGGTCTGGCTGTCCCGCAGGCGGCAGTACTCGCCGAGGCCGGGGCAGTCGTTGCCGAACCCGATGCTCGTGCACGTCGGCGCGCAGACCGGCGGAACAGCCAGCTGCGGGTCGAGGGGCTCGCCCATGCAGGCGCCGGCGTTACCGCCCGAGGACTCGCTACCGCCCGTCTCGACGCCGCCGCTCGACTCCGCAGCGGCGCCCGTGGACCCGCTCGCGGTCGTGGTCGTCGTCGGGTCCCCGGGACTCGATCCGCCGGTGCTGGATCCGTCCTCCGAGCCGCCCTCGCCGGAGTTGCTGGTGGCGCCAGACGGACCGCTCCCCTCGCCTCCACTGCCGGTCGAGGACGGGCCCGAGGCCGTCGCAGTCCCCGAACCCGAGTTCACGCTCGGGAATGAATCACCGCCCTCGCCCACCGTACAGCCAACCGCAGCGAACGCTGCGAGGCTGGAAATCCACAAGACGCGGCCCATTGTTCTGCGCTTAGCCATCGCAGCATTTTCGCGCATCCGTTGACACCCCCAGCCCGCTTGAGTAGTCACTGGGCCGTGGGCTTGACAGTACGCACAACGAGGGTGAGGCCACTTGCGGCTACCACCATCGCACTACTACTCGCCGGTTGCAGCTCAACCCCGAGCATCGCCTCTGTATTTGCGCAGGACGGTGGCACGGTCGAGCTCGGGTTCTATGGTGTCGCCACGATGTCGACACTCAATGTATGTGGCATCAAGCAAAAGGACAACAAGAGCGCCGAGGTTCCGTACGCTTGCCTGTTGCCACACGACACGCCGCTGGAGCCCCGCGGCGACATCGAGAGCAGGCCTGTGTCGACCATCGTTGAGTCGGTGCTCGGTTCGACAGAGACCTTCAAGCTCACAGTGACGCTCGACGTGATCGAGCAGAGGCGCCTGGTGGAGGGGGCTCTTCTCGCCGTGGCCGCGGGCGTGCCTCTGGACGCGGAACGTACGCCCGATGCGCCGACCGGGTTGGCGTTTGTCGGGGCTGGCGGTATGCAGGCGACCGATGCGAAAACGCTCGGGGAGGTTGGCACCGTCGTCAGGCTCACGCGGGTGAACAAGCGCGATACTGGGAAGACGTGCTCCTACACGGGCGTCGTCGAGGGGAAACTGTTTGCCTACGACGTCGACCTTGAGGCGTTCGACGCCAACACCGCCAATTCCATGGGCAAGGGGCACCTCGTCAATGAGTCCCCGGTCTGTCCCTCGACCAATTACGGCACGCTCGGCGAGCACAACACGGTGGCCAGTACACCCCCGCAACGGGCCATCGAGGCGTGGGTGCGGTCGCTCAGTGGCTGAGAGGGTTGGCTATGCGGCGAGGGCCGTGGGTTGGGGGTTGAGTTCGGCGGCGGCGGGACTGACGTAGCCGATGAAGGAGTGGATGCGCTCGTAGTTGTAGGAGTCGACGTACTCGGAGGTGGCCTGCTGGGCATGATGAAGGCTGGCAAAGGTGCGGCCGAGCTCGGTCTTGAGGGTGGCGAAGAGGCTCTCGACGACGGCGTTATCCCAGCAGTCACCTTTCCTGTTCATGCTCGGTCTCGCTGTCGCCCTCCGAGACTCGATGATCGCCGGGCGAAGGACGCCTCCAACCTGATCGCTGATCGCCAACGCCCCGAACGACCTGTGGACGGTCGATTTCAAGGGCTGGTGGAACGCTCGGCCTCGCCAGCTTCCAGCTCTGGCGCACGGAGAACCAGATGTCGCCATGACCCTGTCGGGGTGTTCTCATCAGCCTCCTCGCGGGAGACCTTCTTGCGCCCGACTCGCTACCTCATTGCAAAGCTGCGAGGCCGATTCGCGATCCTGCTTGCTGGCAGCGTGACAGGTCAGGGCTATATTCCTACCCTCTCCGCCTACATCGGCGGCCCGGAGTCTCAGATGCGCCCTTCCGCGATATTCCAGCGCTGTCGCGCCGACTCAAAGTTCCTGGTGCGGCGCTATTTCGTCGAAACGCTGCAGCTTCTCGCGGTGGTGGGAATGCTGACCTGGCTTCGATGGACATCGCTCGTCTCCTTCAAGCTCGTGCCCGTCCATGGGCTGGCGGTCGTCGTCGCAATCCCCTTCGGTTGGTTCGTCGCCTCACTGGTACATAATGCCGGTCACGCGAACTTCTCGGTCCGATTCAACCGAGCCGTCGGGGAGTTCGCGGGCGCGTACCTCGGGTACGGGTTCACCAGCTTCGTGCTCATTCACACGCTCCATCACTCCCATGCCGACCGGCAGTACGACCCCGTCTCGCCGCGCGGCCTGACGTTCTGGCAGTACTTCATCTCACCGCTGCGTGACCCGACGAGGATCGCTCGCGCCTATCTGCAGAGCGTTCACGGGGGCTCGAGCGGCTACGAAACCGTACGGCTGGGGGAGTTCATCGCCTTCAACACCAACGTGTCGTTACGGGTGGCGATGTGGGCTCTGCTCTTTGGCCCCGAGCTGTTTCTGTTCTTCTATGTCCCGTCGATCATCAGCGACGTCGCGATCTTGGCACACATCAACTACGCGTGTCATCGCGATCGTGATGATGGCTCGGTCGAGATTGTCAACCTCACCGGAAACCTCTACTATGACGTCGCCAACGCGGTGACGATGGGGGGGTACTTTCACAAGAATCATCACCTCCAGCCCAAGCTGATCGACCCGCGGGCGGTGGACGAACGGGCCGAGCCCATGCTGAGCATCCCGCCCCAAGAGCGCCCTTGCCAAGTCGTGACGGTGGGGGAGCCGATGGGAGTTCTGGGCCGCTACTTCGATCTGGGGGGGATATGGGGAGAGAGCAGCCGGCCGCGCTAGCGCCCTCCGCCACCGAAGGGGCTTTGGCGAGGAGACGATCGATCGTCTCCCGGGCACTCGAGTGGGTGGCCCGTCGAATACATCGGCTGCTGGGTGTGCCGTATCTCGGGCACATCCCCGGTCCGCGGGGCCTCGAGTTCGTTCGCCTGATGCGGCACTTTCAGCGCGACAGCCTAGGGGCGCTTGAGGTCACCCACCAGCGCTACGGTCCGATCGCCAGCTATCCCTGGCCGATCAGCACGGTGATCATCTACGAGCCCGCCGCGGTGGGTCGGGTCCTGAGCCAAAACCAACGCAACTACGTCAAGGGAGCGCAGACCGAGGAGATGAAGGTCGTCATGGGCGACGGCCTGGTCACCAACAACGACCGTCGCTCGTGGGCGAAGAGTCGAGCGGTCGTCAGCAAGGCCATGAGCGCCCGGTCGGTGCGGGGCTTCGTCCCCGTGTTTGCCGACTACGCCGATGCGTTGGTGGCGAAGTGGACGGTGACGTCGCAGTCCGACAAGGGGGCCAGCGTCGACGCCTGGCGAGAGATGCGGACGATCACTTTTCAGATCGCGGGAACCGCCTTGCTCGGAGCCAGCCTTCGCCCAGAGGACGGCCGGGCCATCGACGATGCCGTGCGATACACGTCCGGGGTCGTCCACGACCACATGTTCCAGTTGTTCCCGGTTCCCTACTGGGTCCCGACCCGCGTGAACCGGGAGTTTCATCGCCATCGCCACAATCTGGAGCGCATCGTGGGCCGGCTGCTCCGAGCTTCTCGGGACTCGCCCGCGAAGGACGGTTCGCAGAGCATCCTCGACCGTCTGGTGCACGGTGTCGATCCCGACAGCGGCGAGTCGCTCAGCGACCGGGTGTTGCGAGACGAGGTCTTGACCTTGTTGATCGCGGGTTACGAGACCACCGCGAACACGCTGGCCTGGGTCTTCGCCACGATCGCGGCTCACCCCGCCATTCAGGCCCAGCTTCACGCCGAGATCGATGCGGCGGGCGTCGGAGTCGATTGGGCGACATTTCGGCAGACCTACCCGCAAACCTACTGCACCATCCTGGAGGCGATTCGCCTCTACACGGTCATCGCCATGTCGTCGCGGCGGGCCTTGGATGCTGACGTTCTCAGCGGGTATCGGATTCCGCCCAACGCCAGCGTCGTTGTGCCCACCTGGGTGCTGCACCGAGACGCGAAGCACTGGCCGGACCCGCTGGAGTTTCGACCCCGGCGGTTCTCGGAATGTCCAGCTTCGCAGATGTCGGCGTACGTCCCCTTCTCCAAGGGGGAGCGGGGTTGTGTGGGACAGACCTTCGCTACGGTGGAGATCGCTGTGATCGTGGTGCGAGTGTTGGCAGCGTTCTCGTTGTCGTTGCCCGGCGGAATGCCGCGCGCCGTCTCCCACGTGAGCCTGACCCCTCACGGGGGATTGAGGCTCGACATCCAGCGGAGGTCGCATGCGTGATCGGGTCGAACGATTGGCCAAGAGTGCGCAACGACGCTCCACGGGGTCGGTGGGGAAACGCCGCGCCTACCAGCTCCAGTACCTCTCCGCGGTCGTCTTCGCCGCCGTGGCTCTGGCGTTGTGGGACGCGACGCTGCTCGCCCTTGTGTTCGCACTCGAGGCGCTGGGCCAGTGTCTGTTGGCGAGCGATGGGGGTCGGACGGCGCATCGCGGGGACGACGAGGTCGTCTATTTTCGACGCAACGTCCTCGGAGCCGGGGCGGTGCTCGTGTTCGCAATCCAGTCCTTCACCCGCTCCGCCATGGCCGACACCGTGCTGGGAACCGAAGGACAGTTCGCCGTGGTCGGAGGGCTCGCATGCGCGACGGCTGTATTGATGGTGCTGTCGGCCCGGGTGCGATCCGACCTTGTCATCGGGGGAACCATCGCTTCGTCGGCGGTCCTTTTGGGGTCGTCGCTGGCCATCGCTGGCTACCCGGGGGCCGCGGTCGCCCAGTTCGCCTACGCTTCGGTGTTGGCCGTGGGCGTGCTCGCCTTCGAGCCCTGGCGGGTCGAGCTGGTCAACATTCCCGTTTTTGCATCGGCCGCCCTGTGGCCCCCGCAGTGTTGAGTCATCCAGTGCACTCCACTCCCACGCCCCACAGGTTGCCGATGGCGATCCGAGCTCTCAACTGGATCGGTTGCGGGTCGGCGCCCCGGGTCGTGCCGCTCCACCCCGCGGCTCTACGGGACCGAGCGAGCCGGAAGTCGGGACTCGAAGATTTCGGCGACGAGGCCCAGTTTTCCGAAGGACTCGAGATGTTGTGTCACTCGGTCGAAGCCGACGCCGGGCTCTCGCTGGCCGGGCGGATTGCGTTTCGGGACTACGTCGTGCGCACCCTGGTCAACCGGTTGCGATACGTGGAGGCGCGGAGCTGCCAGCCCGAAGTGCAGCGGGTACAGTTGGTGCCCCCTATCATCGTCATCGGCCTACCGCGGTCGGGCACGACGCTTCTCCATCACCTGCTCGCTTGCGATCCGGGGTCTCGACCGCTTCGGCTGTGGGAGTTGATGGAGCCGATTGCCGGTCCCGGCCGAGACGAACGCCGCCAACGCACCGCCAAGGTGCTGGCCCGGGCGAGGTGGATGGACCGCACGCTCGACGCAAAGCACCATTTCGACGCCGACAACCCCGAGGAGTGCGTGCTCTTGCTCGACCCCACCCTCGCGAGCGCCTCGTTTTGGGTTTTTGCCCCCGTCCACCGCTATCTGAAGTGGCTTCGCGAGCAGGACCTGTACCGATCCTACGAGGTCTATCGCTGGTACCTGCAGTGGTTTCAGCGCGACACACCCACCCGGCGCCTGGTCCTGAAAGCTCCCGCTCACACCGCGGCCGTCGACGCGCTCCTGCACGCGATCCCCAACGTGCGCCTCGTACAGACCCACCGCGATCCCGCTGCCGTCGTGCCCAGTGCCAACAGTCTCGTGCACTCGTTGCACGCATTGGTCTCCGAAGGCCTGGACGTCGAGCGCATGGGCAAGAGCAACCTCGAACACCTCGAGCACCTGGTCGCCACGTCGGAGCAGGCCCGCGCCCGATCGGGGGGCTGGGTCGACGTGCGATACTCGGATTTGGTCGCCGACCCCATCGCCTGCGTGCGGCGAATCTACGACCATCTCCAGCTCCTGGTCTCCGACGAGATGGTCGAGGGCATGCAGCGGCACCTCGCCTCGCGGCCCATGGAGAAGTTCGGCGAACACACCTACAGCGCTCGGGCCTTGGGCCTCACCGATGCGAGGCTGCGGGAGAGGTTCGCCGAATACACCCAAGAGTACCTGGTCGACTGAGTCGCGCAGCGTTGAGGACCGTCGAGTTCGTACGCCCCGACCGTCTGTCGAGGCGTGTGGGGCCGGGAGCTGTGAAGCTGTGAAGCCGCCGGAGACGTTCGACTTCCTCGGCTTGCGCTTAGGCGAAACTAGCTGGGAAAACCGGCAGCGGCATCGGCGCAGAAGCGTCGAGACGAGTGACTGGCAAGGCGGGCGGTGCCCAGCGGAGCCAGGGCTGGGGGCGCCGAGGACTGAACCGGGC
>Ga0316204_10007523_pt1 | contig 15837 bp, 18 predicted proteins | sample 6monrhotite_MG_2_FD_205661 | JGI IMG/M metagenome (GOLD analysis project Ga0316204, IMG submission 205661) | Microbial mat bacterial communities from mineral coupon in-situ incubated in ocean water Damariscotta River, Maine, United States -... | ecosystem: Environmental > Aquatic > Marine >... | reverse complement strand
ATTGGACGCGCCCCAGGAATGGAAGCTTCAGCGGTTATTTCCCGTGACGGACTCAGTACCGCGGCTGTTTTAGGTAAACATGTTGACCCTGACCAATTAGGGGCTATGTGTGCGGCACTACTGGGTCTTGCAGATACCACCGCCAATGAATTACAGCGCGGTAATTTAAAACTGGTTTTGCTGGATGGCGATGACGGAATTTTACTGCTGGTTCATATAGGTAAAACACATGTGCTTGCCCTGTCAGCAAGCCCGGATATTAATTTAGGTCTGTGTTTAAGAGAAGCCAAAAAATCAGCCGCAGCATTAGCCCCGTTGTTGACTAAGCCCGATTAATTCCTGAACATTTTTTTCACCTGGCTCAAGAAAGCAAATGTCTGAAGACTCTATTTTAACACTCAAGAATTATGGTGTTGCCTTTGGTGAGCGCATTATATTAAGTTCGGTTGATCTGCAAATACCCGAGCGCGGCATTGTCGTATTACTAGGCCCGTCCGGTACCGGGAAATCCACTTTACTAAGGACTCTCGCGGGATATAATGATGCCAGTCCATCCCTGCGCTCCTGGGGTGAAGCCTGGTTTGCCGGCGCGCCTCTGGGTACAGGAGAAATTCCGGTTCTGGTCGCGCAAAAAGCCAAACTGATGCTTTCCACCGTGCAGGAGAATGTTATTCATGAATTACCCGAACGCTCAAGTCTTGATTTTTCTCAGCAACGCGATATTGCCCAAAGGCTTTTAAAGGCAGCCAATCTTGAACAGCTTAGCGATAAGCTGGCAGAAAGTGTTGTCAATTTGTCCACCGGCCTACAACGTCATTTATCCATTTTACGCAGCGTTGCATCCAACCCTAAAGTATTATTTGTCGATGAACCAACCACTGGTCTCAATGATAGCGAAAGCGAACAAATATTACAGTATCTGGTGAATGAGGCTAAACGCCGCGCAATTGTTGTCACGGTCCACAACAAAAAACACGCCAACTTTCTTGGTGGCAAAACATCAATTCTGGCGGGTGGCTGGATTCATGAAACCCAGAGTACTGAAAAATTTTTCAGTCAGCCGGAAACCCAGGCGGCTAAAGATTATGTACACAGCGGTTCCTGTTCTGTCCCCTCCCCTGATACTCCGGAGGAATATCTGGAAGCGGAGGCGCTGGAAATTATCAAACAGCGCCCAGTCATACCGGAAGCCGCCAGACAATATAAAAGTGATGCCTTTGGTCCTCGCAATTTCTTATGGCTGGAAAAAGGCGTGCTTGCAGGAACCCCAAGACCCGGACTGGTCATGTCTCTGGATTATGATCTGGAAGCCTTACAGCGGGTTGGCATCAGCGTGTTAGTGTCACTCACCCAGGTGCCCCTCGATCAGCAACTATTACAGAAATATCATATTAAAGGCATTGCTTTCCCTATTGTCGATATGGGCGTGCCCAGCATTGATGCGGCTGAAACACTCTGTGCTGAAATAGAACAACTGATCGCCTCCGGTGAAAGTATCGCATTTCACTGTCGGGCAGGTATGGGACGAACCGGTACCATGCTTGCGTTACAATTGATTTGGCGGGGACATAGCGCTCTGGATGCACTTGAAACGGTGCGTCGAATCGAACCAAGATGGGTTCAATCTGAGACCCAGGTATCATTTCTGGATGACTTTGAAAAAAATCTGCGACATAAACTTGTAAAATAAAAGTTATCTACAATACTCAAGATCACCCTCCCTATTCGGGACACCAGAAATCAGAAAGATTATTGCACAGGAGAAATTTATGTCATTAGATAATTCCTTACAAGAAGCAATTTCCTCAATCCCTGAATGTGTCGCTGCTGGTTATGTCGATCTATCAACCGGAATGCTTCTAGGTATAAAAACCGTTGATTCACATCCATCAGAAGTAATGGAAATACTGGCTGCTGCCACCGCTGACTTATTTCAGGGTACCAATGTGGAATTAATTGAAAATATGTTTAAAAAGGCTCGCGGGGTTGAAGATGACATGCATTATTTTCAGGAAGTTATCGTCAACAGTGAAAACCTGATCCATGTATTTTTACGAAGTAAGAAAATCCCAGATCATGTTGTAGGATTTGTCTGTAGGAAATCAGCCAATCTTGGTATGGTGCTAACCAAAGCTCGTATGTCGATGCCCACACTTGAAGATAATGTGTAAGATAAAGCTGACAGACTAAATAACGGTAACATTTGTTCTGCTCGTTTTTCGAAATATTTTTTTATACGCCTCAGAACGTCATGTCTCGCAGTTATTTAGAATTGTCCAGGCTCAGTATCCATACCTGATATATCTGAGTGTAATCCTAAAATGCCGACTGTTTTATATAACGATCAATCATACCACTGTCATGAGGGTGAATCGATTTTACAGGCATTCCTGCGCCATGGGATCAGCATTCCCTTTTCCTGCAAAAGCGGCATTTGTCACGTCTGCCTCCTGCGTGCAAAAACAGGTACAGTTCCTGAAAATTCTCAAGCAGGATTAAAACAAAACCTGATCAATAAAAATTACTTTAAAGCATGCTGTTGCGTTCCCAGTGAAGATATGGAAATAGAGGAACCAAGACCGGGCGATATGCTGACTTATGGCATTATTGCCAAAAAGGAAATGTTAACGCCTGACATATGTCGTTTTCTTATTGAGCCTGCAACGGATATTTATTACCATGCGGGTCAATTTCTTAATCTACGACGTGAAGATGGAGAAATGAGAAGTTATTCACTGAGCAGTGTTCCGCGAGAAGATTATTTTTTGGAACTTCAGGTCAAAAAAGTAGCCAATGGTCTGTTCAGTCACTGGATGTTTAATATCTTATCAGAGAATGATGAAATTGAATTCCAGGGTCCAAATGGACAAAATTATTATTCAACAGATGATATAAAACAGCCACTATTGTTAATTGGCACTGGTACAGGCGTATCACCATTAATTGGTATAGCCCGTGACGCCCTGCTCAGCGGTCATGAGGGAGACATTTATCTCTATCATGGCAGTCATAATCAACAGGGGCTGTATCTGGATACAACACTCCGGGAACTGGATGACCGATATTCTCAGTTTCACTATATTGGCTGCATCAGTGGCGCTGAGAGCAATGGTTTTATTCATCGCCGGGCCAATGAAATTGCCCTGGAAAACCATCCTGATTTAAAAGGTTGGCAGGTTTTTCTTTGTGGCCAACCGGATATGGTGACGGCAACACAAAAAATGGCTAAAGCCGCCGGAGCAGAATCAAAATCTATCAAAATTGATCCGTTTTGGCCGTCTGATCTGGAAAAAACTGCTGCTGAACAACAAACCGATGTCGAAGAAAGAAGGCAATATCCTGATCCTGATCCGCAAATGTGGGATGCCCTGGAACAGGGTAAACTATTAACCCGAATCCTTCAGGATTTTTACACACAAGTCTATGATGATCCGCATCTGGTGTCCTTTTTTGAAAATACTACCAAGCGACGCTCAATCGAAAAGCAATATAACTTTTTACACCAGGTTTTTACCGGAAAAAAAGTTTATTTTGGTGACCGTCCACGTAATGCCCATCACTGGATGGTAATATCCAACGAATTATTTGATTATCGTGCCAGGATTATGGAGAGCTGTCTACGCACTCATGGTCTGTCTGAAGAATTAATCAAACGCTGGCTCGCTATGGAAGACAGCTATCGTGACGATATTGTTAAGGATTTACCAAGGAGTCGCTTCAAATTCGGCAAAGAAATCCCGTTGGATGGCTATGAAGAACTTAAAATGGATTTTGCAACCCTATGTGATAATTGCCAGGCTGAAATCAATGTTGGCGATGTAGTTCGCTACCATGTGCGCATAGGTAAAGTGTACTGTGAAAAATGTATGCAGAATCAATCTGGTTGAAATAAAAATTATACGACTCTAATGGCTCTCTCATGAATGAAAAACCACCACAGAAGATTACCCATCAGCAATTGAGCTCAAAAGTACCTGATGTCATCAAAGTCAGCGCTGTGGGCATGGACGAAAGAAGTTTGCAACGACTGGAAACCATGTTTACCATTATATTCAAAGGCCGTTGTCGGTTGGTTGAACCGAATGAAGCCATGGTGGCTCTTATTGATGTCAATGATGATTGTGTTTCGCAAAATATCCTGGAATCATCCCAGGATGATCATCCTGCCCTACCGTCAATTGTGTTGGTCAAGGATTCCGGTGGTTCCGGTGAAAAAGGCCAGAATAACGTCAAGTATCTTGAAAAACCACTTAGGCGGGAAGCATTCTGGGAAGCGATTGTGGACTTGTTTGAGCGCAAGGAGCAATTAAAAGCCGTCCCCCAGGCACGAATTGATAAAGCCGTTAAAGCAAAAACTGCTGATTCTGCGGCAGCTCTTGAAGGACTGGTTGAGAAACAGACCCAAACACCCAAAATAGCGAAACTCGTCGAAGACAAATCCAGCGAATCAATATTTTATAAACCTGACAAATATCTGCTCGGTTATCTACTAAAACTGCTTAATAAGAAACATCCAGCCAATTGCGCTCTCAAGCTGGATTTTGCCTATAAATACCGAATTATTGTATATCCGGATCGCAAAATGGTTTTATCCAATTTAACGGATAGTCATTTTAGAAATATAGCCATTATGCCCTTTATCAATAACCAAATGTGCAAGCTTACGATTGTAAAAGACGCCAACCTGGAGGAGCAACTGTCATCCAGTAAAAAAGATTTTTTAAAAATGACCCTTGATGGCTTACTCTGGACTCTGGCACTGCGAACCTCCAGAGGACGAGTTCCGAAAGGAACTTCTGTCAATAAACCCTTATTTTTGCACTACTGGCCAAACCTGACACGTCTTTGCAAAACACCGCACGCTATGCGCATTGCCTCATTATGGATTGATAATCCGTGTTCTCTAAATGAACTTGCGACATCATTAGGGATAGCTTATGAGGATGTCTATTCTTTTTATTCCGCAGTTCATGTTCTTGGATTGGCAGGTGAAGCCAAACGGAAATCAGATAATATTTTTGAACCCAGGCGTGTGGAAGAGAATAACAAAAGAGGACTATTCGGCGCAATCCTGAGAACCTTAAAACGTAAGCCAAAGAAATGACCAAACTTAGAGAGTAAAACATGATAGGTCAACACAAAATAATTTTTACCGGGCCAGTCGGCGCGGGTAAAACTACGGCAATAGCGTCCATCAGTGACATCAAGCCAATTTCTACCGAACAAGCGGCAACCGATGAAACCCGTGAGAAAAAAGAACTCACTACGGTGGCGATGGACTATGGCAAAATGCGTTTGGATAATGACGAGACTATTCATCTATATGGCACCCCCGGTCAGAAACGCTTTCATTTTATGTGGAAACTTCTGTGTGAGGGTGGCATCGGACTGGTGATCATGCTGGATCATGATAATCCTAACCCGATCGATGACCTGCATAAATTTCTGGATTCATTCGGTGAATTTATTCATCAAAGCGCCGTCGTTGTGGGTATTACCCGACTGGTTGATGCATCACATGAGGATCTGGAAAAATACCACCGCAAATTGCACGAATTTAAAATCTATGCCCCGGTTTTTGAAGTGGATGCCAGAGAACATGATGATGTCATGATGCTGGTGCAATCACTTTTATACTCACTGGATCCCGGACTGGAGCAAGATCGGGATGAAGAACCGGTTCTGGCAGACTGAGTTTTGTTCTGGCTTAGACTTAGACCTGAGATGTTTTAACATTACTATACTTGGCTTTAAACCATTCAAAAAACTGCTCAACCAAAGAATAAGCAACGGGTACCACCACCAGGGTCAGCAGAGTTGATGTGGTCATACCGCCAATCACAGCAACAGCAAGCGGGCCATTGGTATCAGAGCCTGCGCCAACACCAAATGCCGCAGGCATTAAATCCCGAGCAAGTGTTTCTACAATTTCAACGGCTTCGCCGAGTGACGTGGTGGGGGTGACAAAGAAAGATGCAGCATATTGCAGGTCAAATAATTACTATCTTATTTTCAATAAGATAAATAGATCCAGGAGTGATATTTTGGTAATAATTCCGGATACTCCTGAATTTACTGCAAAGGATGACAATAATATAAACAAGAAAAAATCGATATTGGTATTTTTCTATTGCAAAGGTGTACAAAATTAATAGACTATATTACACAGGCACCAGATAATAGCCTGGATGCTGAAGTTTATAAATCGACTTCTCTCGATAAACCAACGCCTATTTGAGTCATCAACACAATGAAACAGAAATTAAGAGCCCTGTTTTCCCCAATCCTGAATCTATTCGAATCAGGCACCGAGGAATACGTTTACAAATCTTCCCATAGAACAATTTTAATCTTTTTTGGCTGCCTGTTTTCCGGTCTGGCCTCACTGGTTTTTTTCCTTGCCCGCGATCAGGCCCTTGGCTATTTATTTCCGGTTGTTATTTTTGGCGGCGCTGGTTTACTCAGTTTACTGGTAGGATTTATCGGTACGGATAGAGCCGTGGCAAAAATCTGGGGCTCTCGTTAATACCTGGCGAGAGTCAACTTCCCTGCCCCCTTTGTGCCTTGTATCCCACCATCGGTACTTATTCGTTCTATTCTTTAAGTAATACACTGCATATTTAAATCAATTGATACTTGTTTTGGTTAGTTTCACGAAACTTTTTGACACAAAATGAGCTATTTAGTATTGAGAGACTGGAAATAACTTCTTTAAAAGCGTAGGCTTATATACAAAACTAACAAAAAAATTAATTAAACGTTATAAGAAAAAAATCAGAGAATATGAAAATAAATGCGAGAAATAAATAGAAAGGAAATTATAATTGCATGTACCTTTAATTATTCCACCATTTAAACGCAGAAAGAAATGTAGTAGATGTGGTCTTTTGTATCCCAAAAAAGAAAAATTTTGTCCACATTGTAATGATCTTGATGATAAACAAGTTCATGAATTAAAGTTAAAGTTTCAAGAAGAACAAAAAGGAAATGAAAATTTAGGCAAGTTATTTCTGTATTTAGCAGTAATAATTGCACTTTTGGTTTTAATAACCTTATTTTATTAAAAAAGATTTCTAACCAGCCACTGATGCGTAAGCCAAGCTTGGCTTGAAAGCGCCAATCTTTAGTCTCCGTAGAGTGATACATTAGGCGAATTCGAGTTTTCAGATGAAGTCAATCCTGACGCTATAGTGCTGTGGTGGCTCCGAAAGATTTAGGTTTCGGACTCACAAGAATGTGGGGATGATGTCCACCAAGAGCTCATGGGAGATCCGCGTGTTTAGGAATAACTAGGAAGCCAGGATGTGGATAAGGGAGCAGGTCAAGGAAAAGTGGAACATAACTGATCTAACAACCATGGGCTCGATCGAATGAAATAGTCATTATAATCACAAAATATGAGCAATGAATAAACTAAATCCGCTTGTTCTGGTAAGCATGATAATGTTAACGGGGTGTTCAGTGACTAAACCTGACTTGGGAGTCGATAATGGCGAGTTAATGCCATGCCCGAAAACTCCAAACTGTGTGAACAGCCAGACAGAAAATGAAGAACATTATATTAAACCTATCCACTTCACTGGAACCAAGCAGGAGGCGAAAGGCCTTCTCTTGCAGATACTTGAATCCGAAAAGCAGGCAAAGATTCTGATAGCGCAGGAAAATTATATTCGAGTAGAGTTTACTTCCACTTTATTTCGATTTGTTGATGATGTTGAGTTTTATTTTCCAAAAAGGCAAGCTGGCGAGACGGTCATACATATCCGATCAGCCTCACGTGTTGGATATTCCGACCTTGGTGCCAACCGAAAACGGATTGAAAGGATTCGAAGTAAATTTTAAATAAATCACAAAAACTTATTAGCGGGTGTCCAAGTGCGACGGATAAGCCTGCGATTTACCGCATCTTAGCTTAAATGTTATATTTTTTAAGAAATAAGTCACATGGGAATTGGAAAAAAAGAATGTATTCGTCGATTACCTGGGAAATAAAATGAATAAAAAATATATTCAGCGCCATGCATTAAGGCTGCTGGCTGGCAACAATATTGAAAGCAAATATGGTTAGACTATCAAAATCAATAAAGGCTTGGGATTTACCGGAGTTTGAAGATATATTAGTAAAAGAACTATCCAGTTTAGGCATGAACTATCTTCCATTACAAAAGGGGTTATCGTCAAGCAGTGTCGCCTTAGATCACGCTCTAAAACTGATGTTGCTAGGCAAGCAAGAAAATGGCGGTCATGCAACCATAAAAATGGGGGCGTTTTATACAGGAATTAACTCAGGATGTAGTTGCGCAGACGACCCGACTCCCATAGATGAGGTCAATGAGTACTGTGAAATCATTGTTAGCATAGACTTAAAAAATGGACAATTTAATATTGTCTTAGCTGATTAGAATTTTTAATCTTGTTTTTGATGTCAATACTCAAATTCAGTTTACTGAACACTCCTGAATTGTTGCTAAAAGACAGACCTGAAACACACTAGAGTTCATCCTGAGCAATACGAAAACCAATGGTGCTATCTCGCTTAGTTGGCGTATTCCAGGTGCGACTGGCTGAACGTATTTCTTTTTGATTAAAAAACCAGCAACCGCTTCGTATCACGCGGTATTGACAATAACCAGACAACCAGGGTGAACCATCTTGTGGGGCCTGTTCATAATGACTATTCCAGCAATCCTGCACCCATTCATGAACATTCCCGCTGGTATCATGCAAGCCAAAAGAATTGGCAGGAAAAGCCCCCACGTGAGAGGTTCGCCGATACCATGGGTTATTACAATCGGAGCAGGTCGCACGGTTTCGTCCACTGGCTTCTCCCCACCAATAAGTGCTTTGTGTACCGGCTCGTGCTGCGTATTCCCATTCTGCTTCAGTGGGCAATCGATAGGATTGTCTGGGGGTCGTGACACTGTTGAGCCATTGTATAAAAATTTGCGCATCATACCATGAGACATGAGTCACTGGCTGACGTCCACGGCCCCAATCATCCTCAGGACTATCATAACCGGTTTGTTTCACAAAGCGATCGTATAAATCAAATGTCATTTCATGCTGAGCAATTTTGAATGCCTGGACTTTAACTCGATGGATAGGTTTTGCAAACATTACATCATCGCTGCCCATGATGAACTCTCCTTCAGGTATCTCAAGCATTTTTAGTTGTTTTAGTTCTGGAAAGTTTGGTGGTTGTTTTATATTTTTTGCCAATATGGATTCAAAATCCATTTTCCAGATGGGATTTAATGCTCTTTTTAAGGGCATTTTTAACTCCAGGGTAACACCTGCTCGAATACTGATTTGCTCAATTAGCTGATATGAATAAACACTCTGGTTAATACCTCGCTCAATAAAAAGATGATAATGACCTTGTGGGACAGCTAATCGTATCTTACCTTCTGGTCCTGTAATACCTTTTCTTTCACCATTGAGATAGACAACCGCACCAGGCTGATCCACCTCAATGCTCAATTTGCCATTTTCAGCAGCAAAGCCTGGCTGAACATTTAAAGCAAAAAAAACCATCAAAACAAAAAAAAGAACTTTATTTTGAAATTGGTTTTGAACTAATCTAAATTGTTTCAGGACTGGTTTCATGGCTCATATCACCCAATAAAGTTGGACTGATAAACATTGTTTCCAGCGTAATTCTTAATAGCGCAGGATAAAAGAGATGTATTAATAATACCATATTCATTTTAAAGCAAAATGATCTGGCGCATACGCATAAAGAAAATCACTTCAATAAGCAGGTTGTCACCCTAATGACTCATGGAATAACATCAGATGCAGGGGCTAGTAACATTCTCTTTGAGAAAATATTACATTCAGTTATTCTTCTTCAATTAGGTCAATTTTTATAGTATTGCTATGATCATTAGCATGTATTTCAATTAACTTTGGATGGCATTTGACCAATAATGATTTTATATTTTTTATACAATGTGAATTAATACTCAATTAACATAATTTATTACACATATTAGAACAATATCTGACATTTTTTGCTTGATTAAAATAGTAAAATTATTTTGCCGGTGTGCTATTTGTTATAATCGGACACTGTTAGGAATAAAAATAAAATATAAATATGGAGCAAGAATCAATTGAAACTTATTAACCAGCCGTTAAAGCCCGTTTCGGACCATATTTCATTGACCGGATTACCAAAAATTTGCTTCTCTCTGCTGCATAACCGTGCGTTAGGCTTAAGAACAAATGAATAATCTAAACTAACATGTAAATTATATTAATTTCCTTTTTTATTATGAATCGATTAAAAGATACACTTAGTGCGTATATATCCAATCTACTATCCGGTTATCGTTTGATAGTCGGAAGAAAGCCCTTATTGAACGAATTTCACTGTTCGGTTGGACAGATTTTATTATTAATACTAACGGTTTTTTCCCTGGACATTCTGCTGTCCTATCTTCTTATACCTGCCCCTGCCACTTTTGATTCTTATGGTTTGAATTATTTTTTCGCTCTCACCTTTATTGATATTTTGCTTATTTTATTCATTGCAGCAGTCGTTAATGAACAAAAATTGAGTATCAATGAGTTTTTATTAGTTAATTTTTCGATTTCTCCTTTGTTAATTATCTTCAAGCACAGTTTAGGCCTTATAGCTAATATGGAAGAAACCTATTACTGGATAAACCTGAGTGGCTATGTCTTGTTTATCGTTTGGAACTTTGTTGTCATTTATTGGCTATTGAGTCTATTTTTTAAAAAATCCACATTTAAAACGGGGGCCATCACCGCATCTTATATTGCTCTATCCTTTGGCAGCGTTTATTTCTTACCTGACAGTGAGTTCTGGTACTCAGAAAAGGAAGAAGAGTACAGTGAAGCGTACAAAAAACTTTACAATTTGAATGTCGAAGACGTTTTTTACTCCCAATTTAGGTTGATGATTGACTCAACTGATGCCTTGATGGAGCACACTCCCGGCACAACCGATCTGTATTTACTTGCTTTTGGAGGATATGGTCTGGAAAATGTCTTTTTAAAAGAAGTTGAATACGTACAGTCCTTTTTTGATGAACAGTTCAACACCAAAGGTAAATCTTTGGTCCTGGTCAATAACGTAGACACTGTTGAAAAGTATCCGATGGCTAATTACTCCAATATGTATTACGGCTTATCTAAAATTTCTAAGAAAATCGATCCTGAAGAAGATATTCTATTTCTCTTTATGACATCACATGGAAGTAAAAGTCATAAATTGTCTTTGAACTATGGGCCTATTGAACTTAATAATCTTAGTCCGAGCATGATTAAAGAAGCTTTGGATAGTTCTGGGATCAAGTGGCGAATCATCGTGGTATCGAGTTGTTACTCAGGAGGATTTATAGACGACTTAAAAAATCCTGACACACTGATAATAACCGCAGCAGCCAAAAACAAAACATCTTTTGGATGTGGGGCGCAAAGTGAGTTCACCGATTTTGGTACTGCGTATTTTAAATATGCCTTAAAACAGGAGAATGATTTTATAGACGCTTTTCAACTGGCCAAAAATTGGATAGAAAAAAAAGAAAAGAGCGAACAGAGAGAACCGTCTTTGCCTCAATTTTTTTTGGGGGTAAATATCGAGAAAAAAATACGTAATTTAACGATTCAAATTGAAAAGGTTAAACCGAGTCTTGATCTAGGGGCAAGATAAATATACCTCATTTCGATATTTTCAAATTTTTATTAAAAAATTTGTCAATCAGTAGAATTTTATTGTTAAAAAGCGTAGGCTTAAGTGAAAAAGTTGAAAGACACTATATCATTGTTGGTATAGCGCCAGGAAAAATGAGTTTGAAGAAGATGTAAAATATCCACTATCATCATAAACACAAGATGCGGAAGAATCACATATCTTATTTTATTGCAGTACAAAACCTACCAAATAACAATTAGCTAACACATATGAGATTTCTGGACGCGTAAACGCACCGCTGCTTTTGGAGTTAACGGCCACAAAGAATATTCAAGAAGACGTAATGATACAATTTCTAAGTAAAAAGTCAGTATTAATCAGCTCCCTGATTTTTGTGTTGTTTATGTTTGCCGTCATGTTTTATGTAAACCCTTTAATTGATGGCAACGATGGTTCTGGTCTTTTGAGATTACAACTGTCCTTTAACAAGGAGGCAGGAATAGAAATCATTAATAACTGGGGAAACTCTGGAATTGAAAATTTTAAAAAGTATATTTTTACAGATTACATTTACGCATTTGCATATGCGTTATTTTTAGCATCCTTAGTTTCATTTCTTACCTTGAAAAAAGGAAGGGAAGTCTCTTTTCCCTGTAGATGGGTAGTTTATCTTGCATTTGCTGCGGCTATACTAGATTGGGTTGAGAACACAATGGAATTATCCTTCATAAACGACCCGGTGAGTTATTCAAGTAGCTTATTTTTCCTCCATTCTATTTTTGCTATCGTAAAATGGTTGGCTGTAACTATAGTTTTAGCTCACATCGTTATTTTACTTGCAAAAAGAAATGAGAGTACTGAGCTTGACCGCTAAAAAAATTGTAGAACTCTGATATCGTGATTTGAAAAGAAAGCCTTCCCCGTGAACAGTGGAAATATTATATGAACAAAAAATGTATTGTCTTTATCGTAGTCCTCTTACTTGTCGTAATGGCTGGTGCTTATAAATTTATTATTCAGGGAAGTGTATCAAGTGGCTCCGATGGTCGAACGACTATTCATCTCAGTACAGATGAAAGAGATTTAGTCCTTAAAGAAATGCGAGCATTTTTGGAAAGTGTCCAGCAAATTACCAAGGGAATCTCAAATAATAATATGGAGCTTGTGGCTGAGTATGCAAAAAAAGTCGGAACAGCTACCCAAAACGAAGTGCCTGGAACTTTAATGGGAAAATTACCAATTTCATTTAAAAAACTGGGGTTTGATACCCATTCAAAGTTTGATCTTTTAGCTCTGGATGCTGAATCTTTAGGTGATAGTAGTCATTCACTGAGACAATTATCTGAACTAATGGAAAACTGTGTTGCCTGTCATGCGACTCACCGTTTTGAGATAAGGGAAAAGTAGTCATGCCAAGCTTTTTAGCGTAACGTTAGTCGAATTCTTGATATTGGCGGTTCACTTGAGGTGTCAGAGTTAATGCAGATGCCTGGTTAAAATGACCAGAAATAATGCTCAAATACACTCTGGCTGCAAAAAACCTTGTCTCTGCCTGACCGCCTTTATTTTGTTTCGACTGTTCCTTAGCATGACGCTAAAATACTATGTGTAATGGAGAGATTAACACCTGTCAATAACAAAATTTATTGAAACAGTGATGCCGTTATTATGAATAAGACTAAATTAGTGCTTTTAAAGAGAGCTATATTCTGGTTCGAGGTCATATCAACGTTCCTAATTCTTTGTTTGGGAATTTTTTTAACGATTAAACTGCTTTCTGGTGCAAACAACCTACATGAAGCAATGATAGGCTTATTTCAGTTCAGTGGATACTTATTAAAACTGGCTGTTAAAGGCATGCGGCAATCCCCTGAGATAATAGCGCTTTCTTTGCTTTGGATATCACTATATATCGCTTCATTATATTTCTTCGCTCAAACCGAAACGGAGAAAAAGTTGATAAAATATACTCTCTTGGCTTCTTTATTTGCTGTTTGGACTAGTTCGATTGGAATTTTTGGTAACGTAATGGCTGCGCTTGCTAGTCAAGGCGCAGGTCATTGAATAAATACTTACATACAAGCCCTTCAATTCGTTCGATTTGCACTCCTGGTAAACAAATATTCCGCATTTGTTTGCCTTTTATGCTAATCATTATGAGGAATAATCGATGAAATTAAGAAAGGTAGCTTTAATTACCTTAAGTGTTTTATTGATTGGTTTTATAGGAAAACTGATTATAAATTTTAGCTTTGTCTCTCACTTCCCGATTAAGTATTTATTTAATAGCATTGAGTCAATTGCCCTGATTTTTTTCTTTTATATGTTATATAAAAATGCTGGTGATAAATAATGCAAGATTATGGTAAAGACTTAAAGTGGGGTGAAGAGCAAGATGAAATTGTACATCTTATGTCTATTAAACAGTCCGTTTTTACTGTTATAGGGCCAATAATATTTCAGATTGTTTTGATTTTATTTATAAGTGCAATCGATCCCTGTAATAATAATCCTGGTTGTATGGCCGGGAGTATTACGGCATATGCAGTATTATTAGTGTTGCCTTCCTCTTTTGTTATATTGAGTTTAATTTCATATTTTGAATATATCACCGGTAAAGTAAGTTTTTACAACTCGCTTACAATAAATTGTGTTTTGGCAGCTTTACCTTTTGTATTGGTATTAATATTAATGTTCAAGGTCCCATAACACGTACACAAATACATTCGTCGAGTCCATTTGAACGCTTCGGTTATCGAGATAGGTGAAAAGAATTAGGGATTAGGGATTTGGAAGTTTTAAATTTAATTAATAATTCAAAAAATACTGTCATATATGTCAGGCTTATCCTAAAATTATAATAAGCATTTACTGATTATTTTCGTTTGGAATTTGTTTCAGCTATTTTGATTTTATATCTGAGTCACTGATTATCGACTTAAAGTTTTCGATGATTCGTACTGAAAATCAAGTGATGAAAGCTCTAGAAGGCTTTACGAAAGGAATTTAACCATGCGTACTTTTGTAAACAAACATAAACCAGGTCAACAGTTTCAGCCTGCCCACGCTACAGCATCTGATCGAATATTTTCTTCACAACATCATGCGGTGCGCTCAATCCTAAATTTATCACGCACAATTGATAATCCACCAGCCATGCTCCAGACAAAGCTTACAGTCGGCTCGCCTGGCGATCGGTATGAACAGGAGGCCGATCGAGTTGCCGATCAAGTGATGCGAATGTCTCAGTCGGGTATTCAATATGCATATGCAGACTCAAATGAACTTAATCAGAATAATGAACTCTCACAGGCCGGACATGCTCTGGAAAATAACCTTGAAGGCTATACTTTGTCACCTGTCGTTCATGAAGCATTGCATTCATCGAGCCAACCGCTTGATCCTGTTACACAAAAAACTTTTGGACAGCGCTTTGGTTACGATTTTTCCAATGTGAGAGTACATACTAACGAGAAGGCGGCTGCTTCTGCCGATGCCCTGAATGCTTCAGCTTACACAGTAAGAAATCACATTGTATTTGGCTCAGGCTGGCAGCCCTCGTATTACGGGGCAGGGGGACACCTGCTCGCGCATGAATTAACCCATGTCATTCAACAAGACGGTACGAATGCCAGGCAGGATGGCGACACGCCTAAGACATCGCAGTCTGGCTTACAAAACAGTGAACCACGAGTCCAGAGACGTTTTGCAGGTAGGTTACGCCGTTTTCTGTCCACTGTCGAGGCGCGAGTTGCTGGACTCGCTCAACAGGAATTGTCAGAGGGCAGTTATCCCGGTTTGTCAGTGCCTATACGGCATGACATAGGCCCCACGGGACCGGTACAAATTTTGGGCGTTCCCTTCGCTCTCTATCGCAATTACTATGGATTTGAATTGATCCATTACAATGCTGCTGCCAATGAGGTTGTACTCGATCTTAGGGGCACCTGGTATGTGTTAAATGACGTGCCGTTTCTACATTTGTTCGATCCGGAACGAGGGGAATTGAGGCGCGCGTATGAAGCTCGTATTCCCAGAAGAATTACAGAGGAAGTCGAAGCGCCAGGACACTTGAGCACCAGACAAGCAGAGCGCGTACGCCATGCCATTGACGCTATCAATCTATTGCCGCGCTGGAGGAGTGGTTATGGAGATGATCTGGCACAGCTGCTGAG
>Ga0316204_10007522_pt1 | contig 15838 bp, 18 predicted proteins | sample 6monrhotite_MG_2_FD_205661 | JGI IMG/M metagenome (GOLD analysis project Ga0316204, IMG submission 205661) | Microbial mat bacterial communities from mineral coupon in-situ incubated in ocean water Damariscotta River, Maine, United States -... | ecosystem: Environmental > Aquatic > Marine >... | reverse complement strand
GCCAGTGGTATGAACGTAGTCACCGATCGAATTGATGATGCGAAAATTGATGTCGCTATGTCCAATAGTTTTGGCTTTGGCGGTACCAATGCAACCTTAGTATTTGGTCGTTATAAAGACTAGTCATCTAGACTCTGTATAAAAAAAGGGTTAACCGAAAGGTTAACCCTTTTTTCATGCCCGAAGTATACCTGTATATCTGTATGTAGGTCGGTCTTTAGGCCGACAAAATACTCACATTCAGCTCCAAAATTTGATTTCCTTGTCTGGTTAAATACGACCTGCATTGGGGTAATGCGTTCTCAGCGTCGGCCTGAAGACCGACCTACAGGGGACTGTTAGTAATGAGGGGGTATTTCAACTTGATTTTGATCGGCTGATTGTCCGGGATCGTTCTCTAATTTATCAAGCAAGGCTTTAAAGTTTACATTCATGACCTTGAGTTCTTTATGCAAATCAATAATCGATTGGTTTAAGGTTTCAATCGTATCGTCCTGAAAGGCCACTTTGGTTTGCAGGCTTTCTACTTCTGCTTGCAATGCTTCAATACTCATTCGCTATCTTCCTGTAGCCAAGCTTCGATGTTCGGGCGTATTTTATTGGGTGAAATTTTTGGCCCAAATCGTTCTACTGTTTTCCCGTCTTTACTGATTAGGAACTTATTGAAATTCCACTGAATTCGTTTCATTCCCATCGAGCCTGGGGCTGCCTTTTTTAGATCCTTAAATAGTGGATGGGTCTCTTTGCCATTGACTTTTATTTTTTGAGATAGCGGAAAGCTAACACCATAATTCAGTGTGCAAAATGATTCTATCTCACTATCACCACCGGGTTCTTGTGACAGGAACTGGTTGCAAGGGAAGCCTAGTACCACAAGGCCCTGATCTTTATATTCATCATAGATAGCCTGTAGTTTTTCATACTGAGGGGTTAAGCCGCATTTACTGGCGGTGTTTACAATCAAGATAACTTTGCCTTTATAATTAGCAAGGCTTACATCCTCACCCTTGATTGATTTCCACTGATGTTGAAATAACTCCATAATATTTGCCTTTGTATTATTCTTATATAGGAAAAGAGTATGCCATAATGAGCATAAGAATAAATCAGATATTATTTTAAAGAGACTATGACTTTACAACAATTGATTACCATAAATAAATCAGAACAGGGCGTCTTATCAATATGTTTGAATCGCCCCGACAAACAAAATGCGCTGACTCAAGACATGTACTTTTCTATGCAGGAAGCAATTAAAAGTGCTGATCTGGATGATACAGTGAAGGTACTAGTCATAGAGGCCAGTGGTGACCACTTTAGTGCCGGTAATGATATTGCTGACTTTCTAGCAACAGATAGAGCCATAGAAGAGACCGGTGCAGTAATCTGGTTGCGCAGTATAGAACAATTTACTAAACCGATTGTTGTTGCAGTCAAAGGCAATGCTGTTGGTGTTGGCACCACCTGTTTATTCCATTGTGATTTAGTCATAGTGGCTGACGACAGTAAATTTGCGATGCCATTTACTCAACTTGGCCTTTCACCTGAAGCGGGTATTAGTCTATTACTGCCTAAATTGGTTGGTTATCATAAGGCGGCTGAATTACTCATGCTTGGTTGCAAGTTCACTGCTCAAGAGGCTTTGGATATGGGTTTGTCGAATAGAGTAGTTGCTCGGTCAGAGCTTGAGTCGACTGTCGCCGACTTAGCTTCACAATTAGCGAATTTACCGAGCGAGTCTTTACGAATTACTAAGCAATTGCTTAAGACAGAACCTGAGCCTACAAGCGAACGGATGACTCAGGAGTTTCAGTTATTTGAAAAGCAACTGCACTCTGACACTGCGCGAGCCATCTTTAAAAAGTTCTTATCTTGAATAGATTACAGCAAGGCAAACTATAAGAGTGCTTAAATCTTTCTTTGTTGTTACTGAATAATTCTTTTTAGTGCTAGTTATTTATTTTTATTCTAGCAAGCATACCCAAGCTAGTACTGTAGCCCATACTTCGAGAAGCTACAGTGCCTTGTTTATCAATCAAATAGTAACTCGGAAATGCCATAACTCGATAGCTATTTAGCCAGCGGCTATCGCCGAGCAATACGGGATAGTCTAAATCATGGTTATCGATAAATTCCTCAACTTCCTGGATGTTTTGATAATCTAAAGCGACGATGAGTATTTGTAGAGCATCGCCTTGGTCAATATCATTTAGATTTTCAATGCTGAGATGACAAATGGTACACCAGGGGGCGAAAAAATAGATCAGAGTCTGTTTCTCTTCTCCGAGTGTGTTGGGAAATACTATCGTCTCACCTGCAAGTGTTTGAGCCGTTAGACTTGGTAGCTTGCTATCAGTATCCAACATGTCTTGTGCTTGCCATTCGCTGGCGGCAATAAATATTGCCATTGCTATAAGCAATTCAGCCAGCAGTATGAGCCAAAATTTAAGATCGAGTTTTTTCATAAGTCTGGGTGGAATAGGAAAAAGTCCATATCTGGTTGCCATTGGTATTTTGCTAAATCAACCTTGCCCGATTTAACGAGCACGCCTTCAGCGGCCAATTGTTTGCTCTGGGTGATAAAGCCCTGACTATCGGGTTCCATGGCTATCTTACCATCGGCACGAAGCACGCGATACCAGGGTAAATCAGGTTCAATGGTTTGGGTTCTTAAAAACATAGCAATGACTCGATGGCCCCGTTTGATACCAGCCAAGCTGGCAATTTGTCCATAACTGGCAACATTTCCAATGGGAATGGAGTTAATGCAAACAGCTATTTTGCGATCGCGTTCCACATTCATTAGCTAGGCCAACGATTTTTCATGAATTCAGCAAGGTCGATTTGTGTTTGATCTAAAAACCACTCAGCCAAAAGATAGTATGAAATTGATTTAGGGCTTGGTAGTAGTATTTCATTTTCTTCAACGGCATGCATTATTTGCTCTGCTGTAAGCCATTGGGCGCTGTTTATTTCACCATCATGAAATTCGAGCTGTTGTGTTTTTGCTTCTGCATGAAATCCGATCATTAGACCTTGAGGGAATGGCCAGGGTTGATTGGCTCGGTAGATAATGTCGGTAAGCTCAACACCGGTTTCTTCCCAAACTTCTCTACGAACAGCCATATCAAAGTCTTCACCGGTTTCCATAAAACCAGCAAGGCAAGAGTGCATTTTGGTCGAGCCTTTATATTTATGTCCATTAGCGAGTAGGCATTGGTCTTGATAGGTAACTAAGACAATGATGGCGGGTTCGATGCGAGGAAAAATTTCCTGCTTACATTGCTGATTTTGGCACAGCATCCGATTGCCACCATCCAGTAATTCTAAGGCGGTGCCGCAGTGGGTACAGAATTTGTATTTATTATGCCAGTTCGTTAAACCTTGGGAGTAGGTGGCGAGTCCAGCTGCTGGATCATCGATATTAATGCGACGTAAGGATTTCCAATCTTCGGTTGCTACTTGGGGTTTGACTATTTCCGAACTAAAAATATGAGCCTGATCCCGATCGGTCATCTGACCAAGGTAGGAATAATTCAATTGCTCATCGCTTAACTCATCTAATTGAGCTTTGCTCAGTAGATAAATTTGACCATTATCTTGCACTGGAAAGCGATTGTTCCAATTGGCAATAAATAGCGTGTTGGGCGCCGAAAGTTTTTCTTCAATCCAAGCAGAATCGCCACGAAATATTCCGTGGCGATCGAGGCTATTGTCAACAAGTGGTAGATTGTTGTAAAAAGACACTAGTGCCTACCAACCACATTGACGTCCTTTATTTTGCTCATCTAACCAAGTCTTTAATGGTGCAAAGTAATCAATTACAGCGGATGCATCCATTTCATTTTGACCGGTCATGGCATGAAGTGCTTCCTGCCAAGGTCTTGAAGCACCCATCTGCATCATTTCGTCAAGCGCCTTACCGGCAGCCTTGTTGTTGTAGATTGTGCAACGATGTAATGGACCTTTGTTACCGGCTTTTTCACACAATGCGCGGTGCATTTGGAATTGCAAAATATGCGCAAGGAAATAACGCGTATAAGGAACATTACCAGGCACATGGTACTTGGCGCCGGGATCAAACATCATTTCAGTACGATCACTTGGTGCTGCGATGCCCTGGTATTTAGTGCGTAACTCCCACCAAGCTTGATTGTATTGCTCAGGAGTAACTTCGCCGCTGAATACTTTCCAACGCCATTGATCGACCAATAGACCGAATGGGAGGAAGGCTATTTTCTCAAGGGCCATATTTAATAACAGACCAATATCAGATGACGCATCGGGTACTTCTTCTAAAAGCCCAATTTGCTTTAGGTAGTCTGGCGTAATAGATAATCCAACGGTGTCACCCAGTGCTTCATGGAAGCCGTCATTGGCGCTATTGGCATACAAGAATGATTCCTTGTTGTAGGCTCTTTGATAGTAGTTGTGGCCTAACTCGTGATGGATGGTTTGAAAGTCTTCAGCATCCTTCTTAATACACATTTTAATTCTTAGATCATCAACCCAATCTAAATCCCAAGCGCTGGCATGACAAACCACCTCACGGTCAGCTGGCTTTACAAACAGTGAACGTTCCCAGAAAGTGGCGGGTAATTTTTCAAGACCAAGAGATACGAAGAAATCTTCAGCTGTTTTAACCATGTCAATTTCTGACATGCCCTTGGTGTTAATGATTTCAGTTAGATTGTATCCAGGATCAGAACTTTTAGGTGCAACCAATGGGTAGATATTGCCCCAGCTTTGAGACCACATATTACCCAGAAGGTGCGCTGGAATCGGTTTGCTTACATCAACCACATCAGAACCATAATGTGAGGCAAGATCAGCTCTAACCTTACATTGAAGTGCCGTGTAAAGTGGTTTAATTTGTTCCCATAGACGGTCTACTTCGCCGGCAAAGGCATCGGCGTCCATATCATAATGCGAGCGCCACATAGCGCCTAAATCTTTGAACCCAAGTTCCTTGGCGCCTTCGTTGGCAATTTCAACAAGACGAACAAACTTTGGTTTCATATCAACAGAGATAGTGCGCCAGCCATTCCAAGCCTGTAATAGTTCATCAGAGTTTCTGGATGTAGCCAGAACATCACTTAATTCACCAAGGTTTGCACACTTATTATCTTGGTCACAAAACTTACCTTTGCCATACATGGAGTTTAGTTCAGTAGATAACTGGCTAAGTTCCTTTGCTTTAGCGGCATCAGAAGGAGCAGGTAAGACCAATGCAGAGCGAATCATGCCAAGTTTTCGATCAGTATCGTAATCCCCAGTAGTACTATAAAGTTTAGATTCATTGGCAAGACGTACACCAGTAACTGTAAGCTTCTCACCAGCCTGCGAAGCCATTAAATCGGTGTCTTCTGTAATGAAGTTAGAATTGACCCAAGCGGCACGCTCAGCGTTCATAGACACTTCAAGCATTTCAGTTTCAGCGTGTTTAATAAATTCTTGTGCTGTTTCTTTGGTTTCTTGCTTTGCTTCAGGCTTAGATTCTGGTTTATCAGCAGGGGCCTGATTACATGCGCTAATAAGCACAAGTGCAAGAACAAAGGATATCTTTTTGAGGTAGGTCATAGAATTCTCCGACCGTTAATAAATAGTAAAATCCTAACCATTATAAAGACCAGCACTATTAAGTAAATAGTTAGTACTATTTTGCTGTATTTAGACACAAAAAACATTTAAAATTGTAGCTCTGATGTGCTTTGATCTTTTTTGAGTGAGGTGATGTATGAAACCACTTATAATATTCAATCATGGCAAGGAAAGCGGCCCAAATGGAACGAAAATCAGGGCCTTAAGCGAGATTGCACTCAACATGCAGTTTGAGTTTATAAGTGTTGATTATCAGGGAATGCTTGAACCTCAACCTCGAATCGATAAATTAATAAAAATCATCAAAGCAGAAACAAGGCCAGTCATTTTGGTTGGCTCGAGCATGGGCTCTTATGTTGCCATAGTCGCCAGTCAAGTCGTTGATGTTGTCGGTCTATTTTTAATGGCGCCAGCAGTATATATGCCAACCTATGAACATCAGATCTTTACACCTAGGGCAAAAAAGATTCTATTAATTCACGGTTGGTATGATCCTATTGTACCAGTTGCAAATGCGATTCGATTTGGTAAGAATCATCATGTACCGACATTACTTCTGAAGGATGACCACGTTTTAAGTCAGTCACTTGAAAGGTTGTGTGTTGAATTCAAGGAATTTTTAACATCTATTACAAAGCTAGATACTTAGAAATAGTAAAACACCTAACATCAGTTTGACATTTGAATACATTTTACTGTGCTAAGTACATGTTTAGCCTGGTTTCTTGTATCAAGTACATAACAAATATTATTGCTCAGGTATAACTCAAAAATTATCGGTGCTTCATCAACTCTTGTTCTAATAACCTGGCCAGAATTATCTCTGGCTAATTTTCTTTGAATTAGTAATCGATGGTTGCTGTTAAATGGTGTTTTTCCAATAGTTGCTTCACGTCCATTTAAAGCCTTAGTAATTACGCCTTTTATCTCTAACAGTGATTCCGGATTGTGTTCCGGAATCACTGCAGGCGTTGCTGATGCTAACTCTATAGTCTTACACCCCGTTAATGCCACAAGCGTTATGATGAAATAGAGTACTATCTTCATAACTAATGCTCAGATTTATCTTTGTATGGGTCGAGATATATTTTCTGTGGAATAGGATTGTCCTGTTTCAACTTCAAGCCATTCTGTTCTTCAATCATTGATGATTTAGCAACAGATGATTTAGTTATGGCTGGACATGTCCCTGTTTCACGATACTGCAATGCTGCAGCTATTAATCCTTCACTACTGTTTCCTAACGACTCAGTCAGATCGTCGACAACATAACAGCCGGCTTTTAATTGACCTGCTCCAATAGGATCGTTCATCGGAGTGAAGCCATCGGAATAGCCGCCTTCATTTTTGTCATTTACACCATCGAATTGAATAGTGAAGTATGTGGTTCCACAATTATCTGTGGCATAAAATCCATAGGGCTTGCCGCAGGTTGTGTCACCTATGAGTATCACCTCAATATCAATACCACTCAAACCATTGATGATTGCTTCACTCGCAGAACAGGTTCCATCTGTGGTTAAGATAAATACTCTATTTAATGTCAAAGTAGGTAGAGCAACGCCACTGCCTCGCGCATCAGAATATTGACTACTTTGGTTATAAAAAGGTGTTGGATCCAAGTTCGAATTAGTGATGGGATTAACCGTTGGATGTTTATCATTAAAGCGCAACTGTTCAAATGTTTTGCCATTGGTTGCGGCATTACCTGCTACCATATAAGAAAGCTGACTGGCTATGTATAAATAACCGCCGCCGTTATAACGTAGGTCTAAGATTAGATCATTGATATTACTGTTAGAAAGCTGTTCAAAGGCATCAAATAACTTATCTTCTGAGACAAAGTTATGATCATTAAAGAATATGTAACCCACATTGCCATTATTGGTGCTAAACGTATCCACTATAGGTACGGGATTAGCTGTGACTTCTTCAGCAATTAGGGTGACATCTCTAGTGACTGTGGCACCGACATCTAGAATAGTGAAGGTGTGACTTTCACCAACCATAGATGGGTAAAGACCTGCGTTGAGTGTGTTAATGCCCGTTTCAGTGTTATCTGTTTCTACATCAATACCATCAATTGCTATGACCTTAACACCTCTGGTTAGATTAGCAGCTGCGGCGGGTGAGAGTGGTTCAATAAATCGTATGTACAGTTCGCGGGGTACAGTCGGACTTGTTAATTCCCATTCAATGCCATAACTGACTGAGATACCTGCAACTGTCAGTTGTTCATATTCGGTTGTATCAATTTCAAAATGAAAATTATCCTTGGGAGAGCCTGATGCCGTAACCTCTGAGGTTTTTAATAACTGAAAATACTCAATCGGGTCATTATAACTACCTGGGTTTAAATCCGGCAATTCAGAATACCAAAGATAGGTATCGTTACTCCAAGATCTAAGCCAGTGGTTTTCATGTAGAGTCGAACCCTGAATATCAGGGTAGGGGTTGCCATCAATATCAGTAACAGTACGGACTACCTGACATTGGTTTTTGAAATTAGCAGCCGGTTGGTAGGTGCCAACAGTATAGGTAGGATCATTGCTCACAGGTGGAATTGAATTGTCGCTCGAGCTACCCGAGCCGCAACCCTGTAGAAATAAGACTAAAAAGCAATTAATAATGAGCAATCGAAGTGGCATTTTATAGGTCATTATCTTCTCCATTTATAAGTGGTAAGCAATAGATAATACGTGATAATTCTGGCTAAGTATTTGATTTGTGTCACATTAGCGATTAATCAAGGTTGGAATCTGATGGTTGCCATAGTTCGATTTTGTTTCCATCGGGGTCACTAAACCATCCAAAGGTGCCAAAGGGTTCTTCTTGTTCCATGCCATGTACTTTGGCACCACCCAATTCGGCTTGTTCTAAAAGCTTTTTAACATCATCCACAATAAAGTTAATCATAAAATCTTTTTTAGATGGCTCGAAGTACTTTGTATCAGCATCAAATGGGCTCCATACCGAGTAAGCATTTTCAGGAGCCTGTTTCACTTTAAATGTACTGCCGGTAAACGAGCTGTCTATTTCAAAAGCCATGTATTGCTTATACCAATGCGCCAGTTTCTTGGGATCCTTTGACTTGAAGAATATACCGCCTAAGCCGAGAATTTTCGCCATCTGTCTGTCCTATGTAAATACGATTAATTGTGCAATTAAATACTAGTTTATCATGGTCTTTCTAGTGGAGTAGTACAATTTGAAATTATAAATACTGGCCAAGATAAATTGAGCATTTCTCTTATAAACAGTCAGGCGATATACTATCGCGCTAGGTATTAGATTTTAAGATTAGTAAAGGAACGAATATGGCAGGCGCTAGCCTCTTAAGTTTACTCGATGATATTGCGACATTGCTTGATGATGTTGCCGTGTTATCTAAGGTAGCAATAAAGAAAACCACGGGTGTGTTAGGTGATGATTTAGCATTGAATGCTGAGCAGGTGTCTGGCGTAAAGGCGGAAAGAGAACTTCCCGTGGTTTGGGCGGTGGCCAAAGGCTCTTTCTTAAATAAGCTTATTCTGGTTCCCGCAGCACTACTGATTAGTGCTTTTATACCCTGGCTCATTACACCTCTGTTGATGTTGGGGGGCGCATACCTTTGTTATGAAGGCTCAGAAAAGGTACTGCATAAATGGTTTCATGCTGAGGAGGTCGAGCATGAAAAGGAAAAATTAATCGAAGCTTTCGAAGATCCCAAGGTTGATTTAAAAGTCTTTGAAGAGAATAAAATTAAGGGCGCGATACGAACTGACTTTATTTTATCGGCTGAGATCATCGTTATCGCTTTGGGAACGGTACAGTCAGCACCTTTTGTTACTCAATCATTGGTTGTATCAAGCATAGCCGTTGCAATTACGGTATTTGTGTATGGCTTGGTGGCGGGTATTGTAAAACTCGATGATGCTGGCCTTTATCTTCTACAACAGGCAGGGAAATTCAAGCAAGCTATAGGACGTGGAATACTTTGGTTTGCGCCTTGGTTAATGAAGTCGCTTACCTTCGTTGGTACTTTGGCTATGTTCTTAGTGGGTGGCGGGATTATTATTCATGGATTGCATTTCATTGCGGACATCCAAACTTCAATAGCGCATTGGTTTGAAGCCATTAATGCTATTCTAGCCTTTGTTGCTCCAACTATTTTCACCTTAATTTTTGGTTTTATTTTTGGTGCAGTGTTAATTCCGATCATTGCAACTACCACAAAGATCATCACCAAAATTAAATCCTAAAAACCGATCAACATTTTATCCCTGTAGGTCGTCCTTCAGGGCGACGCTTCACTATCATTCACAGTCCAACACCGCGTCGGCCTAAAGACCGATCGACATTTTATTCTTGTAGGTCGTCCTTCAGGGCGACGCTGCACTATCATTCACAGTCCAACACCGCGTCGGCCTAAAGACCGATCGAAAAGGGTGTGTATTTTGATTGGTGCTTTAGGATGTTTTTTGCTTCTGCTGTATCTATTAGGCTGAATTGAATTTTGTCATTGGGTTTGCATTGAGCAATGATTGGCATATCAGCCTTAATGATTTGTCCAATTCTTAAGTAGCCTCCGACAGTTTGCGCATCCATGCCACAGATTATGGGTAAACCATTGGCTGGTATTTGAATGGCACCGGGTAGTAAGCCTCTCGATAACATTTCAGGGTAGGGGGTGATTTTTAACACATCACCAGTCAAGCGAATGCCCATTCGATTTAATTCCGAACTTACATTATAACGATTATTTAAAAATTGCTTGATTTGCTGCTGGCTAAACTCAGCGGTTTCAGGTGCAGCGGTGACGCGAACTCGATAGTTTCCAGTAAAGTTTGGGATGAAATTATTGCGTACAGATTTTTCTTCGGCCCGAACAATATTATTTAGCTTGATGGTGTCACCTGCTAACAGGGCTCGACCTTTGAAGCCACCCAATTGCGCCATCAAATGAGTTGATGATGAGCCCATTTGCTTCTCGATATCCAGTTGTCCTGCAAATGCAATATAGCCTCGAAATCCTTGCTGCATTTTATTAAATTTCAGTCGTTCACCGGCCCTAACTGAAATGGTTCGATATTGGGCAATTTCTTTATCATTTAACCGGTAACTACATTTTGCTCCGGTGATTGCAATCTGTACGTCTGTATTAAAAAGAATATCTGGCCCCGTTTGGGTAAATTCAATCACTGGGTTGTTGCTTGGCTGAGATACTAAGTGATTCGCCATGCGCAAAGCTAATGGATCCATAGAACCAGAATGTGCGATACCTAAGTGCATCAAGCCAAAACGCCCAATGTCTTGGATACTGGTTTGAAGTCCAGGTTTAATGATCTCGATACTCATAAGCGATTCATTTTTTCCCAAGTGGCGCGATCAATGGCCTCAAAAACAATCTCATCCATCGGTTTTATTTCAATCGGTGGCTGAGCGTTTGCATCAAATAACTTGGCAGCAGTTCGTCCTATTATCCACCAGCCCCCAGGGCTACTCAGTGAATAAATCCCCGTTTGGGTTCCACCAATCGCTATGGAGCCTTCAGGTATCTTTACCGCCGGTGTCGTTTTTCTCGGCTGATGGAGTTTCTCATCCAATCCAGATAAATAAATAAAGCCTGGCAGAAATCCAAGCATCTCTGTTGTATAGGTTGTATTGGTATGAAGTTTTATGAGTTGTTCGGTAGTTATTTTTAGTCGCTTAGACAATTCAACAATATCAGTGGCAACCTCTGAATCATAACAGACGGGGATGATATGTTGTTTTATATCAACGCCATTGTCTTTGAACTGAGTAAGCAGGTCTTCTACGGTAGTTCGAAGCTCTGAACTGGCCAGTTTATGGCTATCGTAGACAAAGGTAATTGAGTCATAGGCAGGAATAACTTCTATTAAAGCCATTTTTGATTCGCGAAGTGTTTGAGCGGTTGTTTGAATAAGTTGAGTGCGATTAGTTTCGCTATTTTTAAATATCAAACATAGGCTATTTTCACCATTTTCTAGCCAGCTAATGTGTTGCAATATATCTTCGTAGGATTTAGTCATTAGTGATTAATTGGCCTTTGCAACCACTCGATTAGCTAAAGCGAGTTTTTGACTGATCGCTTTCAGTACTTGTTGCGCATTTTCTGTATCAGAGTGAACACAAATACTTTCTGCATTAATCGTTAAAGGTTCACCAGTCGATGAAATAATCGCTTCGCCCTGTGCCATTTGTAACGCTTGCGTACTGGCCTGTTCAGGATCTGAAAGTACTGCTCCTGTTTCCGCACGGGGTTGAAGTTGTTGAGTAGATGCATACCTTCTGTCAGCAAACCCCTCATTTATAAAACTTAATTGATGCTCGGAACAATATTTTTTTAATAAACCGTCAGCTAGTCCCATCATCTTGAGCTGTTTATATTTTGTCATTGACTTGGCAACTAGCTGAGCAAGTTCTGGGTCGCGTTCAAGATCATTATAAAGTGCACCATGGAATTTGATATGGCTAATCGACACTTGGCACTGTTGTGCTACATTAAGCCCCTTATCAATTTGCTCTGTTAGTGATGAAATTAATGCTTGGTCATTGACATCCAGTCGCTGTCGACCAAAGTTAGCACGGTCAGGGTAACTGGGATGCAAACCAATATATAAATTATGTTGTTGGGCATTCTTAAAGCTATAGGCCATGGTTTTTTCATTGCCAATGTGGCCACCCACTGCAATATTACAGCGGGAGATAAAAGGCATTAGTTTCAGATCTGACTGGCATTCACGGATAGAGTCCGCTTCGCCCATATCGCAATTGATATCACAGATATTATTTTCAGAAGCGGGCATTTATAACAGTCCAAAGGCAGACATGAGACTGCGACCACTTAATAACAGCGTGGTTAGTAATACCAGTAATCCTAAAATATTTTGGGTTTTATTGTTTTGGTATTGGCCCAAAGTCTTTGAGTTCATAACCCAGAGTAGAAAAATCGTGATTATGGGTAATAATAAACCATTAGCAACCTGTGCAAACCAAATGATTTTAATGGGCTTGGCACCGACAGTGGCAATGGATACGCCCAGCACTAGAATAACAAGCCAGATCGCACGGAATGCAGTCTGGTTCAGTTCAGCCTTGATACCAAGCACTCCTCTAAGGGCAAATGCCGCAGCTAAGGGAGCGGTTATGGCTGAAGACAAACCCGCTGAAAGTAATCCAAGACTCATCATGATGGGCGCAAATTCACCTAATAGTGGTTCTAATGAGGGTGCTAGGGTTGCCAAACTATTGACTTGAATTTGCGTTGCAAAGAATGCACTGGCTGCCGTAGACATAATGGCAATTGATATCAGTCCGCCCAAGGGAATGGAAAACAGCAAATCTGTCCGAGCTTCACTCAGGCTTTGCGTGACATTGTCACAATCTCGCCATTTTTCACTGGCTGATGCTGCATGTAAAAACAGGTTATAAGGAACAACCGTTGTTCCTATTAAGGCAATGACTGATAGCGTTGCGCCTGTAGGTAGGCTAGGTATTACACCTGAGAATAAGCTGCCTAGGTCGGGTTTGGTAATAATGAAGGTAAGTAAGAAGGTTAGGCTCATCAAACCGACTAATACCATCAAGCTTTTTTCAATTAAGGCATACTTTCCTTTCCATAAAATCAGAAAGGCGATTAGACCAATGATTAGTGGCCAAGGAGTGAATGGTAAGAAGTTTAAAGCGGGTGTCAGGGCAGAAATACCCATGACTGCACCACTAATATTTCCGCTTTGGTAAGCAGCATTACCGATAACAATGGCTGAGGTTACAAGTACAATCGCAATACTACGAGCAATTCGATTGGATAGGATTGCTCTCAGGTTCTCACCGAGACCTTTGCCAGTCACTACCCCAAGTCGGGCTGACATCTCTTGCAATATAAGCGTCGCAAATACAGAAAATACCAGAGCCCAAACAAGCGCATGACCAAAGCTTGCACCTGCTTTAGAGGCCGTAATAACAGTGCCTGGGCCAATAAAGGCCGCTGTGACTAAGATGGCTGGACCGGAAACTTTTAAACGCATCATTTCAACCTAGATTGTTTTTTTAAACCAAAAGCAACTTGACATCCATTTAGGTGTTGTAGTAATGTATAACACTAATGCGGCAAGTTGAACTAACTTATTCAAGCGAGAGTTATTATGCAAACAGATTGGAACGACAATCAACCAATATATGTACAGCTCCGTGAAAAAGTTATTGCATTGATTTTAGATGAGGTACTTAAAGACGGCGACGCATTGCCATCCGTCCGCAATGTTTCCTCAGAATATCGAGTCAATCCAATTACTGTTTCTAAGGCATATCAGACGTTGGTCGATGATGAATTGGTAGAGAAGAAGAGAGGGTTAGGTATGTTTGTTCAAGAAGGTGCCAAAACAAAACTTCTAGAATCAGAAAAACAGAAGTTTTTAAGCCAAGATTGGCCTGAAATAATTGCGCGCATCAAGCGTTTAGGGCTATCTGCGAAAGAATTGTTATCCACTCCATCTGAGGAGGTGAACAATGTCTAGCATTGTTGAAGCAAAAGGCTTAAGTAAGTCTTATCGTAAATTTCAGGCTTTGGACTCGGTTGATTTTAATATCGAAGCGGGTCGTATTGTCGGCCTTATCGGTCCTAATGGGGCAGGTAAGACAACTGCACTGAAGGCGATGCTTGGATTAACAAGCTATGATGGTGAGTTGAATATCTGTGGCTATAACCCCAGAACTCAACGCGCTCAGTTAATGAAGGAAGTTTGCTTTATTGCTGATGTTGCCGTCCTACCGGGTTGGATGAAAGTATCAGAAACCATCGAATTTACCAAAGGTGTGCATCCCAATTTTAATGAGCAACGTGCGCTTGATATGTTGGCTGAAACCAATATTCCTATTGATAAGAAAGTTAAAGAATTATCAAAGGGTATGATCACCCAATTACACCTTGCCTTAGTGCTAGCGATTGATGCCAAACTATTGGTACTTGACGAGCCAACGCTGGGTTTGGATATCTTATTTAGAAAGTCTTTTTATGATCGACTTTTAAATGATTACTTCACTGAAGAAAAGACCATTATTATCACTACCCACCAGGTAGATGAAATTGAGTACCTTTTGACTGATTTGCTTTTTATTCAGGAAGGTAAAATTGTTTTAGATACTTCAATGGAAGAAATCGAAGCTCAATTCTTAGAAGTTATGGTAGGACCTGAGCATTTAGAACAGGCGATGGCATTAGGGCCATTAAATCGCCGAGATATATTTGGACGTCACGTGCTTTTATTTAAAAATGCACAACGTGAGGTACTTGAAACAATGGGTGAAGTACATGTCCCTAAGGTGGCTGATTTATTTGTCGCTACGATGACAGGAGCAGAGCAATGAAAACGATGATTACTTTGTTACAACGCGAATATTGGGAAAATCGTGGCAGTTTTGCAATTACACCAATTGCGATTGGTGGGTTCTTTGTTGTACTGCTGATATTTGCATTATTTAGCTCTCCTGCATTGGTTGATACAACCAATGAGGGCATGGCAGAAGCTTTTGGAATTAAGTTAAATGCTGTGAACATCTCTGTTTTTGATTTATTTGGCAGCATGACCGTTGAGTTTGCAAATTTATCGCTCGAACAACGAGAGAAGATTTGGACAATTGCGTTTTACGGAATGAGCGGTTTATTTATAGCAATAATGGTCCTTATAAGTGCATTCTACTTATTAGGCTCTTTATACGATGATCGACGTGACCGCAGCATTCTGTTCTGGAAGTCATTACCTGTATCAGACTTAATGACCGTTTCATCTAAAGTGATTGCAGTAGCATTCGTTATTCCAGCCTTGTTTTGCATCGCTTTATTGTTGACCTATGTATCTATCATGTTGATAGCATCATTGGTGGCAATGGTGAGTAGTGGCAGTGTTTGGGCTTCAATAATTCAACCCGCTCCATTTTTATCAGTACCATTGAAAATATTTACTGGTCACATTATTCATACATTATGGGCGGCTCCATTTTTAGGCTGGGTATTATTTGTTTCATCTTGGACCAAGCGAAAGCCTATTCTTATGGTAACCATTCCAATCGGTGTGATTGCGTTCTTAGAGTTTTACTACAACCGTAGCGCTCATTTTATCAACGCCGTATGGGAAAGAGTACTTGGTTGGGTTGCACCTTTGGACGTGACCAATGGAACGCACTTAGGTACTGGACAGTTATTGCTTGAGGAATGGGATATTTATGAAACTGCCCC
>Ga0316204_10007521_pt1 | contig 15839 bp, 10 predicted proteins | sample 6monrhotite_MG_2_FD_205661 | JGI IMG/M metagenome (GOLD analysis project Ga0316204, IMG submission 205661) | Microbial mat bacterial communities from mineral coupon in-situ incubated in ocean water Damariscotta River, Maine, United States -... | ecosystem: Environmental > Aquatic > Marine >... | reverse complement strand
CATCATTAGGATACAGTATCATGGACGAGGCTAGTGGTAATTATTTTGGAAAGCAACTGATTCGTGATTTTTACTATGACAAAATGCCAAAAAGAATTTCTGACGAATTCAATACTCAATTTAATCTAGATGCGGATTATATTAAGTTTAACCTCTATAGACAACCTAATCCAAATATGTATTTAGCTTCTTTTGCAAAATTCATGTTTGAGTTTAAAGATGATAAGTATATCAAGAAAATAATAAAAAAAGGATTCCAAGAGTTTTTCAAGTATAGAATACTTCCTTTTCAACCCGCAGAAGGCACCCCAGTTTATTTTATAGGATCTATAGCTTTTTATTTTAGAGACATTCTCGAGAAAATTGCAAAGAAAAATGGGTTATCTGTAACCGATATTATTCAAAGACCTATAGATAATTTATTGGAATTTCATAGAAATCACATTAACTAATTGTAGTTACTAGACGCTCTAAGGCCATCCCCCTTGACCCTTTTATTAAGATAATAGTGTTTTGAATATTTAATTTTGTTAAATATCCCTTTAGATTTTCAATGGAGTCAAATGTCATATAATCTCCTTTTATATTACAAAAATTATCACCTACAAAAAACAAATGGTTGAAATCAAATGAAGCCGCCAAGTCGGCTATTTTCTGATGCTCTGCTGCTGCTACCTTTCCAAGTTCAAACATATCACCTAAGATCACTGCCTTGTTACTATCTTTTAAATAAGAAAAACTTTTTAAAGCCGCCTCAGCACTCGTAGGATTTGCATTATATGCATCTAAAACGATTTTATTCTGAGCTGTTTCTATAATTTGCGATCTATTGTTTGTTGATACATAAGATTCAATAGCCTGACGTATTTGATCATTATTGACTCCAAAATATTTACCTATAGAGATTGCGAAGGCTATATTGTCAAAATTATAGGTACCTATAAGATTGCTGCGGACATGAATATTATCAAAACGAATTTCTAAAAATGGATCGGAAGCGACTAATTCAATACCCTTATCAAATAATATATAATCTAATTCTTTAGTTAGGTCGAGTTGTTTTTGATCTCTAGGATTAACAAAAACTTTCTTAGTATTCTGTTTAATAAATTGATAAAGCTCGGATTTTCCCTTTATAACACCCTCAATACCTCCGAACCCTTCAAGGTGCGCTTTTCCGAAATTGGTGATATATCCAAAATCTGGAGCAGTTATATCACATAGAAATGCTATTTCGTTAAGATGATTTGCACCCATTTCAACAATTCCGAACTCTGTATTAGCATCAAATGACAAGATGGTGAGCGGAACACCTATATGATTATTTAAGTTACCAATCGTAGCGACAGTCCGAAATTTTTTGCTTAGTACACAATTAAGCAATTCTTTACTAGTGGTCTTTCCATTACTACCTGTTAATGCTAAAATGGGAAATGAAATTTGACTTCTATGGTATTTAGCCAGCTCTTGTAATGTAGTCAATACATTATCTACCAATATAATATTGTCGTCGGTAACATATTCTTTCTCATCAACAATACTATAGGAAGCTCCTTTTTTAATAGCCTCTTTGGCAAATACATTTCCATTGAAGTTATCTCCCTTAAGTGCAAAATATATACTATTAGCTCTTATTTTTCGGGTATCCGTGTCAATCTTATAATGTTTTATATATAAGCTGTACAGCTCTTCTATTTCCATTTAGTAAATATAAAAAAACCTCATTGTTTGTAGCAATGAGGTTATATCGTAATTTGTAATGTATTTTATCTTGCCGGGTTTCTGGCTCTTCTCTTTTTATATGCTAGTGGTCCAACAATATCTGTTGCACATCTAAAGCCAATATCATAGGTAGTCATATACTCCAACATAAATCTTCTTTGAGCAGGGTCTAACCAATATTCCCTATCACTCCAAGAACCACCTTTATATACTCTTGATTGATCACTAATTAATGTGAAACGTTTAGCATCATCATATTTCTTAACCATTCTACCCGTTAATGTATCTCTTTCAACGGTAGGTTTAAGAGGTGAATTATACATTCTAGATTTAGTTGTTGCTCTGTCATCCTCATCCTGGTCATAAATTCTAGATGAATTTGAGTCTCCATCGTTCTTGCCTAGGTTATCTGCTTTTCTATAATCACCACTAAAATAAGCTTCTTCTTTAGTGATTGGAATATACTTAATAGTACCTGGTAATTCTTTTGGAACGATCTTACCATTAGGTAGCGTGTCATATGCAACTTGAGGAGCACCTTCGCCACCTACAAATACAACTTTTCCATCTTTATCAATTAACTTCTTGGTATAATAATTCCCTCTGAAGTAGTTGAAATCATTAGCTTCGGTATCTATAATTTGTCTATATACATCAGATACCCACTCGGATACATTTCCAGACATATCATATAAACCAAAAGCATTTGGAGGATACGATCTTACCTTAATTGGAATATCTGAACCATCAGAACTCCAACCAGCAACACCGCTATAATCTCCATTCCCTTGTTTAAAGTTAGCTAATTGATCTCCTTTATATCTCTGAGACTTATCTCTGGTATACTTACCATTCCAAGCGTATTTTTTTCTACCTCTAATGGTATTATACTCTCTATTTTCAACAACTGCTTTTGCGGCATACTCCCATTCAGCTTCAGTTGGTAACCTAAATTTTTGCGTTAATACTCCATCAGAAGAAGTAACATGTCTTCCTGTAAAAGAACCTTTCGCAGGTTTAGGCTCTCCCTTCTTACGAATCTTTTTTACTGGAAGCCCTTTTTCATAAGCGGCAGAATCACCTTCAAATAAAGCATAAGGATTTTCTAAGTATACATCAGTATCAAAGAAATTACGAATTGTATCAGCTGCTAGCACATTGCTCATGATTCCTTTATCTATCAAAGTTTTCATGTTCACAGCATTCGTTCTCCACTTACAGTATTGAATAGCTTGCAACCAACTCACACCAACAACAGGGTAATCCTTATATGCTGGGTGTCTTAAGTAATTTTCTATTAATAGATCTGTATTACCTAAACTCTTTCTCCATACTAAAGTGTCTGGCAATGCAGCATTATATATGTGTTTGTACTTTTCATCCTCTGGAGGAAACACTTGTTTTGTAACCTGTAAGTATAAATGATACTCTTCATTTGTAACTTCGGTCTCATCCATATAGAATGAACGAATATGCATTTGCTTTGGTGTTGTGTTCCAATCGAACATTACATCATCTTGTACCTGCCCCATTGTAAAAGTACCACCTTCTACAGCTACCATTCCGTCTGGAGTCTTTTGTCCCTTAAAAGAATCTCCGTTTAAGAAGTTCCCATATTTAGGATCATTGAAATTCCACCCAGTTAAGGACGATTTACTTTTACTTTTAAAATTACAGCTAGTCATCAGGATAACTGCAGTTGAAAAAATTGTAATTTTTACTAAGTTTCTCATATTATATCTAAAACATTAGGGTTTTGATTCAGCTTTGCAATTTACAACAAAATTGAAATTATGCAACGTCATTTCAGTTTTTTATAAACATCAGTTTTCGTTGAATAATAATTTAACGCATACTTTTAATTTTTAGTATAATTTAAAAGCGAAGAGATTAAAATATTTATTTTTTATTTCCGTTATTTGGATAAGTATTATGAAGGAAAAACTACTGATTTTTATTTGCTTCGCAGCGTCTTTTATAGGATATTCTCAAAACTCAAACGCAGTTCTGTCTGATGGTACTTGGTATAAATTTTCAGTTGACACCACCGGAGTGTTTAGAATAGATAGGAATTTATTGCAGCAAATAGGTATTTCAGCAAGCGGTCTAAACCCTAAGAAGATACATATATACGGTAATGGAGGGAACTTATTACCAGAAGTGAATAGCGATTTTAGACATGAAGATTTACAAGAGAATGCTATTTATATAGAAGGTGAAGATGACGGTGTGTTTAATGCAAGTGATTTTATCCTCTTTTATGCCAAAGGCCCGCACGATTGGGTGGTAAATCCCGGAGCTAACTCTGCAATACATAGACAAAATATATATTCTGATAAAGCATATTACTTTATAAAGGTTGACAATCAAGACGGGAAAAGGATTTCATCAGCAACACCAATCACAGGAACTGCCACGTTGCAAATCAATACGTTTGATGATTATACTTTCTATGAAAAGGAAGAAGTTAACTTGTTCGCCGCCGGCAGACAGTGGTTTGGGGAAGACTTTAGTATTGAGAATGAACGTACGTTTGTAATACCGTTTAACGGACTTGATGTTACCCAAAACATATCTGTCAAAGTAAGAGGAGTAGCGATATCATCATCAAGCTCTTCAATGGATGTAACCGCGAATGGACAAAACCTATATACACTTACCTATCCCGCGGTGAATCCTTCCGGTTTAACATTAGCTTTCGCGTCAGATAGAACGGCTACGCTGACCACCAATACGGAAAGCATTTCGGTTACGATTCGATATAATAATAATGGAAACCCTTCGGCAAAAGCATATTTAGATTATATAGAGGTTAAAGGAAAGAAGAATTTAATTGTAGATCAGAAACAACTTTCATTCAGAAGTTTTGATGCGGCAACAACAACTGATATTGTAGAATACCAAGTAAATAACGCCTCAAATATTTTTCAACTTTGGGATGTTACAGATCCTATAAACCCAAACCGTATAGCAAATCAATCTACAGGTACGGATTTCGTGTTTAAAGAAAATGGAGGAACACTTAGAGAGTATGTAGTGGTAAATCAGTCTGATTTTTACACCCCTCAAGCTTTGACAAATGGATTGGTAACCAATCAGAATTTACACGCATTACAAGACATCAATTACCTAATTATTACGAATACGGAACTTTCTGGTGAAGCTCAAAGGTTGGCTGACTATCATGAGACGAATTCGAATTATAGCTCTAAAGTTGTAATAGTTGATGACATATATAACGAATTCTCTTCTGGGTCTAAAGATATTACAGGGATTAGAGATTTTATTAAAAGAATCTATACTACAAATACAACCGCTGATAAGAAGTTAAAATACGTCTGTTTTTTTGGAGATAGTTCATATGACTATAAGGATCGATTAATTAGTAATAATAATATTGTTCCAGTATACGAGTCAATAGAAAGTTTCAATTTGGCAAATTCTTTTGTGTCTGATGACTTCTTTGTGATGCTAGATCCAGTTGAAGGAGGAATGGTCAGCGCCCACACGGTTGATGTTGCAACTGGCAGAATACCTGTATCAACCATTCAGGAAGCAAGGGAAGTTATAGATAAGATTTTAAGTTATTATGGAGAACAATCCTTGGGTAACTGGAGAAATGTGATCACACTGCTTTCCGATGATATTGACGAAACATCGGATATACCTATTCAGACTGGAGTAGAACGTATTGCCGATTCTATTAAGAGGAATAAGCCTGTGTTCAATGTAAATAAAATTTATGCAGACGCTTTTACACAACAAAACTCGTCAGGAGGAGAAAGATACCCCGATGTAAACAACGCGATTACGAATAGTATAGAAAGAGGTACGTTGGTGTTAGATTATTTCGGGCATGGAGGAGAAGATGGATTTGCTAGCGAAAGAATTCTTGAAAGACCACAAATACAATCATTCTTTAATGAAAATACATTTCCGCTTTTAATTACGATTACCTGCGAGTTTACACGATTTGACAATCCTAATAGAGAAACTGCAGGTGAATTAACTTTTAAAAATACACAAGGAGGAGCAGTAAGTATGATTACTACCACTAGAGAAGTCTTTATTAGTGTTGGTCAGAATTTTAACGAAGACCTGATTCGAATACTATTAGAGTTTGAAGATCAAAATCTTACTATTGCCGAATCTCTGTCGAAAGCAAAGAATGAATTTTCAAACTTTCAAAAGTTTTTCATCTACTATTTGGGAGATCCAGCCATGCGACTCGCTATTCCAGAGCCTAATATTCGTATAACCAGGATGAATGGGGTAGATGTAACACAATCCTTAGATACGTTAAAAGCACTTTCTAGAGTAAGCTTTGAAGGCGTAGTAACAGATAATGCCAACCAGGTACTGACAGATTTTAATGGAACACTATCGACCACAGTATATGATAAACCTATAGATAAAACCACATTAGATAACGACGGCTTTGGAGTATTTCTAACATTTGATTCTCAAGAAAGTAAATTGTTTACTGGAAAAGCCACTGTGGAGAACGGAGCATTCAGTTTTGATTTCATAGTTCCTAAAGATGTACGGATTGCCTATGGCAAAGGGAAGCTAAGTTTTTATGCGACAAATCAAACTATTGATAAGTCAGGCTACAATTTAGATGTAGTAGTGGGAGGAATTAACGAAAATGCCCCTGTTGATGATGTTGGACCGGAGATTAAATTGTTTATGAACGACGAGTCATTTATTGATGGCGGTAACACGAATACCTCGCCAAACTTAATTGCAGTTCTTTCAGATGAAAGTGGTATTAACACTTCGGTAACGGCGGTTGACCATGATATCGTGGCAATCTTGGATGGAGATGAATCTAATCCTATTGTTCTGAATGATTTTTACGAAACAGAATTGAACGATTTTACGAATGGTCGAGTTACGTATAAGTTGCGAAATTTAGAAGTAGGTCCGCATACATTAAAATTAAAAGCATGGGATACTTACAATAATTCATCAGAGGCTACGTTGAACTTTGTGGTGGTGAGTGATGCAATTTTAAATTTGGAGAATGTATTAAATTATCCAAATCCTTTTGTAAATTACACAGAATTTTGGTTTAATCATAACAAACCAAATGAACCCTTAGAAGTACAAGTACAAGTGTTTACCGTTTCTGGTAAATTGATCAAAACGATCAATAGAAGTGTGCAAACGACAGGGAACTTATCAAGAAATATAACCTGGAATGGTCTAGACGATTTCGGAAATAAAATAGGAAAAGGAGTATACGTATACAAATTAATTGTTAAGTCAACCGCAAGTAATTTGATTGCTGAGAAATATGAAAAATTAGTAATACTTCAATAATTATTAGATATTTGTAAAACCAACTGAACGAATTAAGTATGAGAAAACTAGGATTTTACCTTGTAGTGTGTGTTGTGTTTTTGTCAAAAGCAAATGCACAAACAACGAACGGAATAACGACTGCAACTCCATTTTTATTAATTGTACCGGATGCGAGAGCGGGAGGTATGGGTGATGTTGGAGTCTCTACATCGGCAGATGCAAACTCACTATTTCATAATCCTTCTAAAATAGCTTTTAGCTCTAGACAAATTCAAATTGGATTAAACTATTCTCCGTGGTTACGTAACCTTACGGACGACATCTTTATTGGTGGAGCTTCTTACATTAACAGGTTTAGCGAGACTGCTGCTTGGGGAGCGGAATTTAGATATTTTTCCCTGGGGCAAGTAGATCTTACGGATAATGTTGGAAATCCTACAGGAACGATAAATCCTAACGAGTTTGCATTGTCTGGAACCTATGCCTTAAAGCTAAGTGAAACTTTTTCTATGGGAGTGAGTCTTAGATATTTTAGATCAAATCTTGCTTTTACAGGAACAACATCTAATTTACAACCGATCAATTCTTTTGGAGTGGATGTTTCGGGATATTATCAATCGGAAGAAGAGAATTATGGAACGTTCAATGGCCGATACAGAATAGGTTTTAATATTGCCAATATAGGACCAAAGGTTTCGTATGTGCCAGGGGAAGAAGATTTCATTCCGACAAACTTAAAGTTTGGAGGTGGATTTGATTTTATCTTAGATGATTATAATGTAATTGGCGTAAACCTTGAATTTACAAAACTTTTGGTGCCAACGCCGCCAACAAGAGATAATACAGGAGCCATTATTGATGGTAAAGATGATAATGTAGGTTGGGTAGCAGGTATTTTTCAATCATTTGGTGATGCACCAGGTGGATTCAGTGAAGAATTAAAAGAATTTACATACGCTTTGGGGGCAGAATACTTATATAACAATGCATTTGCATTAAGAGCAGGATATTTTCACGAAAGCGAAGTAAAAGGAAATCGCCAATATTTTACACTAGGAGCTGGTTTCAAAACGAACGCTCTAAATATTGATTTATCTTATTTGATCAATTCTTCCGATGTAAACAATCCATTAGAGAACTCACTACGTTTCTCATTATCTTTCGATTTAGGAGAGATATATGAAGATTATTAGTACCTTAGTTTTCCTGACATTGATTTATGAAGAAAATTAACATATCTACTTCAGCAGTTGTCTATGAAAACCTCTCAGAGCTATCACAAGAAGATAGAGGTTTACTGGCTGAAGCATTAAAAGCAACACAAAATTCGTATGCTCCTTACTCCAAATTTAGAGTTGGGGCTGCGTTATTGTTAGAAAATGGCGAAGTAATTTTAGGAAGCAATCAAGAAAATGCAGCATATCCTTCTGGTATGTGTGCAGAAAGAATTGCGATATGGAGAGCCGGTTCTAACCACCCAGGTGTGAAAATCAAAAAAATTGGGATTACTGCGACATCGCAGAACACAAAGGTAGATAAGCCTGTGGGCCCCTGTGGTGCTTGTAGACAGACCATGTTGGAATACGAGGTCAATCAAGAGGAACCTATTGAGATTATCTTTATGGGAGAGACAGGTAAAATTGTTAAGACAGAATCAGTTGTTTCGTTGCTTCCTTTTTCGTTTGATGCCTCTTATTTATAGATTATCATATTCTTATATTTTTAAGAAAATCCCTCTGAATTCGTAGTAAAACCTAAATTTTTTAATAAATCCGTAAAAATTGAAAAAATCTATCCTAATAGGTAGGATAGATGTATGAAAACTTGTTCATTTGTCGTTAACTAGCTTAACTAAATACAACGATTATGTTTTCATCAGTAATCACTGGAACAGGAACTTATATCCCAACTATAAAGAAAGAGAATGAAGATTTTGATAATCATCGTTTCTTAAACTCAGATGGTACGGCTTTTACAAATACCAATGAAGATATTATTGAAAAATTCAAATCTATCACAGGTATTGAAGAAAGACGATATGCCAAAACAGAATATAACACTTCTGATATAGGATATTTCGCAGCATTAAAGGCTATTGAGGATGCAGGAATAGATCCAGAAGATCTAGATTATATTATTCTTGCTCATAACTTTGGTGATGTAAAAAGCGCCGCTAATCAAAGTGATATCCTACCTAGTTTAGCAACACGTGTTAAATATAGATTAGGAATCGAGAATCCCAACTGCGTAGCTTATGATATCTTATTTGGTTGCCCAGGTTGGTTGGAAGGTGTTATTCAGGCCAATGCCTTTATACGATCAGGAATGGCAAAAAAAGCATTAGTTATCGGCGCAGAAACGTTGTCAAGAGTGTTAGATAAACATGACCGTGATTCTATGATTTATAGCGATGGTGCAGGAGCCTGTATCTTAGAGCTAAAGGAAGGAACAGATTCTGGTATTATAAGTCATGTGACACAAACATTTGCGAAAGAGGAAGCATATCATTTGTTTTTTGGAAATTCTTTTAACACTAATGAAGATCCAGATATACGTTATATTAAGATGCACGGACGTAAGATTTATGAGTTTGCACTAAACAATGTGCCTGATGCCATGAAAACAGCACTTGACAAGAGTGGAATTTCGATAGATGAAGTTAAGAAAGTATTTATGCATCAAGCGAATGAAAAAATGGATGAAGCAATTATTAAACGTTTTTTCAGGTTGTACAAAAAACCCATTCCAGAGGGAATTATGCCTATGAGTATTCATAAATTAGGGAATAGTTCTGTTGCTACAGTACCTACTTTGTTAGATTTGGTTTTGAAGAATAAAATAGCGGATCAAAAGGTAGAAAAAGGCGATGTAATCATCCTAGCATCTGTAGGTGCAGGAATGAATATAAATGCTGTTGTATATAGATATTAAAAAGCTGGAAAATTTCTGTTTACAAATGTTTCAAATTTAAATTGAAGTACTATTTTTGCACATGCAACAACACAACGTACTTATTTTAGATTTTGGATCGCAATACACTCAGTTAATTGCGAGAAGAGTTAGAGAATTGAATATCTATTGCGAGATTCATCCTTATTACAAATTACCAACAAATATTAACGATTTTAAAGCCGTTATCCTATCAGGAAGCCCTTTCTCAGTAAGGGCAGAAGATGCCCCGCATCCAGATCTTTCTATGATTAGAGGAAAGAAACCGCTGTTGGGAGTCTGTTATGGAGCACAATATTTAGCACACTTTTCTGGTGGAAACGTAGCACCTTCAAATACCAGAGAGTATGGAAGAGCTAATTTGTCTTTCATAAAAGATGGAGAAACCTTTTTTGAAGGAGTATCCGTTGGCAGTCAAGTATGGATGAGCCATTCGGATACGATTAAGGATTTACCTGAAAATGCAGTCCATTTGGCAAGCACAAATGATGTAGCAAACGCAGCGTACAAAATAGAAGGAGAACAAACCTATGCAATTCAATTCCACCCTGAAGTATATCATTCAACAGATGGTAAACAAATATTGGAGAACTTTTTGGTTAAGATTGCTGGTGTAGCGCAAACATGGACACCAAATTCTTTTGTTGAAACTACAGTAGCCAACTTAAAAGCACAATTAGGAGACGATAAAGTCGTTCTAGGTTTATCCGGTGGAGTAGATTCGAGTGTAGCTGCAGTTTTATTAAACAAAGCTATTGGAAAAAACTTGTATTGCATCTTTGTAAATAATGGATTACTTAGAAAGAATGAGTTCCAAAGTGTCCTTAAGCAATATGAAGGAATGGGATTGAACGTTAAGGGAGTAGATGCTTCGGCACGATTTATGAAAGCCTTAGCCGGAGAGAAAGACCCAGAGAAGAAACGTAAAGCGATAGGAAACGCCTTTATAGAAGTATTTGATGATGAAGCTCATAAGATAGAAAATGTAACATGGCTGGCTCAAGGAACTATTTACCCTGATGTAATAGAATCTGTATCGGTAAATGGAGGACCATCTGCAACAATCAAGAGCCATCATAATGTAGGAGGGCTCCCAGACTTTATGAAATTAAAGATTGTTGAACCTTTGCGTATGATCTTTAAAGATGAAGTAAGAAGAGTAGGAGCGTCTATGGGAATTGATAAAGAACTATTGGGAAGACATCCTTTTCCGGGACCGGGATTAGCAATTAGGATCTTAGGAGATGTAGATGAAGAAAAAGTGAGAATATTGCAAGAAGTAGATGCCATCTTTATTGAAGGTTTAAAAGAGTACGGATTGTATGATAAAGTATGGCAGGCAGGAGCGATGCTATTACCTGTGAATTCCGTAGGAGTAATGGGTGATGAAAGAACTTATGAAAAAGTAGTAGCTTTGCGTGCAGTAGAAAGTACAGATGGAATGACGGCAGACTGGGTACATTTACCTTATGAGTTTTTGCAAAAAACGTCGAATAATATTATAAACAAGGTGAAAGGTGTGAATAGAGTTGTATATGATATCAGCTCAAAACCACCAGCAACAATTGAATGGGAATAATTTATGAGGAGATTTAAACTATTTGTAGTTTTTTTTATTTTATGCGTGACTACATCTTGTGGTCAACAAAAGAAATATATTTCATATACTGTTAAAAAAGGCGAAACCATGAAGGTAATCGCCAAGCGATTGGATATGAAAACAAAAGACCTGTTACGTTTAAATCCAGATGTGGGCAGAAGACCACGTCCAAATACTTTAATTATTATTCCGAATAGAGATTTTGTAAGGATCCCGGTAAAAAAAGACTCGGTTCAGGTAATCAATCCTGTAGAGATAGATTCTCTAAAAGTGGATCTGGAAGAATTAAAGAAACAATTTGTAATACATACCGTTAAGAAAGGAGATACGTACTATAATTTAACACGATATTATAATGTTTCTGAAAACTCATTAAAAGAACTAAATCCAGCGCTTTCTGAGGGATTGAAGTTGGATATGATTCTTAAGATCAAACCTATTACAGAAGAAGATGAAATAGTATTTTATCAAGATACTATACAAACTGGAACATCGTTGAAATTGGCAATTTTACTTCCCTTTAGAGCAGTTGAATTTGATACCATTGAATCACAAGATATTTTTGCGACAAATCGATTGGCAAACATTACAACTGACTTTTACTTAGGCGCTGAAGTGGCGATTGATTCTTTAAGAAGCCAAGGCGTGAATGTCGATGTTTCATTATTTGATACAGGAAAGAAGAATTCCAGAATTAGGGAGATATTGAACGAGAACGATCTGGATGATAATGATGTAATCATAGGTCCACTATATTCTGATGAAGCGGCGATTTTAGCAAATAGAGTACGAACAGAAGTCGTATTTCCAGTATATTCTAGAAATCAAAAAGATTTTTCTTCATCTAAATTGATTAAAACCTATGCAGATAAGTCTGTACATCAGGAAGTTCTTTTAAGACATATAGATACAGCGTACACGAATGAAAATATTTTAATTATTGGAGATAGTACGGCAATTTCTAGAAGAAATGCCAATCAAATCAGATCATATTTGTTGCGAAATGATTCTATCAATGAAGCAAAGATCATCCATGCAGCAAATGGTTTTATTCGTAAAGATTTTATTATTAATTCTTTAAAAGCGGAGGTGGGTAACTGGATAATCTTAGCAACCGATAAGAGCGCCATTGCTTCAGATGCTATTAATAGTCTAATTAGTTTACCAACAGAAGAAGAAGAAGAGGAAGATGGTGATAGAAAGGACAATAGGAAAAAGAAGAAGGATGAACCTGAAATGCAAATTCTACCAGAAGATACAGTTATTAAGATTTTTGCTTGTGATAAATCAAACACCTATGATAAGATTGATAATCATAAACTCGCGAAATTAGGATTTACCTACACTTCCGATATTTATGTAGATGATGCATCCGTAGCAGCGAAGATTTTTAATAAACAATATCAGGAAAAGAACAATACTTCACCATCCTATTATGCGACCAAAGGGTTCGATATCACCTATGATGTTTTAATGAGATTGGCCTCAGGGAATGATCTGAAAGATACTTTTAAAGAAGGTATTTCGTATCGCCTAGAGAGTAAATTCGAATTTAGTAAAAAACTTTTTGCCACTTCAGACAATAGTGGGTTGTTTATTCTCCAGTACAACCCAGATCTTACGATTACGAGAATTAAATAAATGATTACAGGAATCGCCTTGATTATACTTTCCTTGTTTAGGTCTCTATTACATTAGAAAAACTGACATGGAAGAGGTTGTTGTAGAAGGTGAGCCACAAGGTAGATTATATCTATATATTGGGATAGTTATTTTACTTGTAGTCGGAGTAATTCCCATTATTGGTAGTATATAAAAAAACCATCATACTTCTAGAAATATAATGGTCTTTGTATGTTCTTAAATAAAACGTACTTAGATTCGTTTCATTTGCTGTTTCATCATTTGCATTTGCTCTTTCAGCATACCGTGCTTATCCAGTTTTTTAGCTTCCGCCATTAAGTTGGTTGCTTCACGCTTACGTCTTTTAGTCATCGCAATTCCTGCTAGTTGTAATTTAGCCATGGCAAGATCATGATTCATTGCCAAGCCTAGACGAACCGCTTTACGTAAGTACTTTTCTGCTTGTGTAATATTTGTTTGGCTTAACATAATACCATGTAAATAGTTGTAATACCCTTCTTGCTTTTTTGTTAAAGCTCCACTAGGGTTCTTAATATAGGTTAGCCATTTTTGAGCGCCAGCGAAGTTTTGCTTCCTTAATTGTAAAAAAGCTAGTAAAATAAACTCATTCTTAAAGTAGAGTAATACAAAGATTCCAGCCAATAACAAGATAGAAATCCCATTCATAATATTACCCTGAGAGAATTCATATACCGACCAAGCGAATGTTAATACGGCTAAGACTAATTTTATATTTTTATGAAACATATGTAAATTTTTAATTCAGACCACTCCAAAAAAAGTAAGCGGTTTCGGGAGTACAAAAGTACGCTTTTCTCTTAATTTTTATAATATTTTTTATGCTTAAACCATGCAAAAACTCCTAAAATAACCACAAATCCGATGGAATAAAACACAGAATTAGGTGTAATCACTTTATCTCCACTTGCATACGAATGTAAACCAGATAGATAGAAATTCACACCGAAATAGGTCATCATAATCGATGCAAAAGCAATAATTGACCAAAGGTTATAGGTATACTTACCTCTCAGTCCAGGAACTAAGCGCATGTGCAACACAAAAGCATAGATCATGATGGAGATTAAGGCCCACGTTTCCTTCGGGTCCCAACCCCAATATCTACCCCAACTTTCATTGGCCCACATACCTCCTAGGAAGTTTCCAATGACCAACATGACCAATCCTATGGTCATGGCCATTTCATTGATGATAGTCAACTCTTTGATGTTGAGATCCATTTTCTGTTTGTTTTTAGCAGTGGTAAATGCCATTAGTAGTAAGCATACAATACCTAAGATCATCGCCAAAGCAAAAGGACCGTAACTTGCTACAATGATCGATACATGCACTAATAACCACCAAGAGTTTAATACAGGTTGTAAATTGGCAATTTCAGGGTCCAGCCAGTTTTGATGTGCAAACGCTAAAATAGTAGCTGTTAAGAAAGCCGCTGCTCCAATGGTTAATGCTGACTTTCGTCCAACATACAAACCAAAGAGCATGACAGCAAAGGCTACATAAATAATAGACTCATAGGCGTTACTCCAAGGAGCATTTCCACTAATATACCATCTACTTCCCAAGCCTGCCATATGCAATGTGAATAGTACTACTATGATTCCAATGAGTGCTTTAACAAGATAATTCAATATTTTTTTGTCAAAGAATATTTGCATAATCACGAAGATGATCAAGAATACACTTACAAACCCATAATACTTAGACAATTGTACAAAGATTCTTGTTTTATTATATCGTATTTCAAGATCAATTTTCTCTTGTGATGGATATACGGCAGCACCATACTTTTTTTGAAACCCTTTCAGTAGATCAAGAGTTTCATTGGCACTGGTATAGTCGTTGGTCTGCTTAGCTGTTTGTAAAATGCTTAAATAAATAGGGAAAGCTTGCTTGACAAATATGGAATCTTTTCCTTTAAAATTAGATCTACTTGCTTCTAAGATGGAAACCCACTTATTATTTTCATCATCAGGGATAGGGTAGAACCTAAAAATACTTCCACCGATAGCTTGATATAATAAACCAACACGTCGGTCGATTTTAATAACATCTTTTTGAAATTTACTTTGAATCTTTTCTTTTTGAGCCTCTTCTACATATGGACCAATTTTTGAAGCGCCAGTAGGTGTGAAAAAATCTGACAGACGTGCATATTCTGCATCTTTATCTATGCCTAAGATCTCTCTGATCTGTGTATTTCCTCTTTCCAAATAGATGATAGGAACTTCGAACCAGAACCTAGGATTCTCCAAAATAGAAAGCACCACTTGGCTTGGTTCCATATCCTTAAATGACTCAGACTTACTTACTTTTCGCAATAGCTCCGAGGAAAAGGTATGTAATGGTTTTAGACGCCCTCCAACATCCTGAACAATAAGTTTATTAAATGACTCTGCATGTTCCAGATCAACAATATTAGCTCGTAAGATAGAATCTACCTGTTCGCTTGTAACACTATGTTGTATATGACTATCTTGCTCCTGAGCAGATAGCAGGCCTCCAATACTAAGAAAAGCAATTAAGGAAAGCGCCGCTTTTTTCTTTCTGATTTTCACTAAACTCTTTTTAAGAAAGTCGAAACGCGTATGTTTCG
>Ga0316204_10007520_pt1 | contig 15839 bp, 9 predicted proteins | sample 6monrhotite_MG_2_FD_205661 | JGI IMG/M metagenome (GOLD analysis project Ga0316204, IMG submission 205661) | Microbial mat bacterial communities from mineral coupon in-situ incubated in ocean water Damariscotta River, Maine, United States -... | ecosystem: Environmental > Aquatic > Marine >... | reverse complement strand
TCTATTTTATATTTGGTATGTGAACCATTACGATATTTCATACCTATATAATAAACGCAACTGCTAGCTTAAAGCTATCCCGTCTAAAGACGGGGGTTTAAACCAATTCCTTCGGACGAATTAAAATGATTTGAAAATAGCCCCCCAATCTGAATGACTTTCCGTTGAGCTGCCCCATAATAATTTTATTAAAAGTCCATTCCACCAACCTGGGGTTTTGTGCCCATTTCAGCGAAAAGTCCAATGTTCGTCTAAAGCCCTTGATACACATAACCTACAGCGATGCTGTACGTAAATAAGGGTTGTCCACTTAGAGGAACCAACCACTAGACGTAGTGTTTACCTGCTCTTAATTTTTTTGTAAGTAGCGGTTTAGGGGTTTTGCGCCCATCCCCTCGAAATTGCTAATAGGTGGGTTTTGAGCAATTGTGACTATTCACTAGAAAAAGTCACACACAAATAAATCAATACTGGTACAAGATTTTCTTGTGGCGCAAAGGCGCGCATAATGAAAATAGGTGAACTGGTAAAGCTGTCAGGCAGTTCCATTCAAACTATTCATTATTACGAAAAGAGCAATTGTTATTTGCTGTTGAGTGAAGGTGATTTTTTCTTATATAACAAACCATTCAGTAGTATTTATTCATAAAACGATGTCGTTCATTAAATTTGTCTTTAGCCGAAATCAGAAAACTAGTTAGCTTAAGAAAAAACACAGACAATAGCTGTAATTCAATTAATCTGGTGATGAATACACATATAGCGCAAGTTAAACATCGTATTTATTAATTAAAAGATTTACGTAAAGAGTTAAAAACACTCAGTAAAAGTTGTTCAGAAGATAAAGCCGTGAATGAATGTGGTATTTTGCAAAACATAGCGGCTTATTATCCTAATTCAAGCTCAGTTAAACATAGCTAGTTGAACCATGGCTTGAGTTATAATTGATTAATTTTGAACATTACTTTTGAGCTTTAATTTACTGCTATAAAAATAAACAACAAAAAAAGCAATAACGGCGATTTGTGCTAACAGCCCTTGCCATGTTGAACCAATTCCAATCCAGCTGACCTCTATATGAATGGGTAAAGGAGAAATTGCTAACATCGCCGCTTCTTGTAAAGCAGATATCGCTTTGCCCATTAAAATAAAAGCTAAGGCCAATAATAAATAAGTCGTTGCTGAGAAAAATTTAGCGATAGGCAACTTCACTGAGTATTTCAATAAAGCCCATGCAACAATTGCCAATATAATACAGCCGATAATAAAGCCACTTACAACAACTGAATATTGAACCGACGATGCTTGTGTTAGTAATGATTGGTAAAACAGTACCGTTTCAAATATTTCTTTGTAAACGGCAATAAATGATAATGACGTTAGTCCCCAAAGTGTGCCTGCTTGTATATGGCTATTAACATGTTTTTGAATATAATTATTCCATTGTTGGGCGTTGGTTTTACTGTGCATCCATATGCCCACATATAACAACATAATAGCGGCAATAAATGATGCAACGCCTTCCATAACCTCTCGGCTCGCACCACTAATGCTAATTAATGTTTGCGCTAGCGCCCATGTTGCAATACCCGCAACTAATGCGGTTATCCAACCAATATGAATATATTTTAATGCGTTTTTACGTTTGGTGCGTACCAACACGGTCATTAAAGCAATAACTACCAATAAAGCTTCAAGCCCTTCGCGTAGTAAAATAACTAAGCTAGCACTAAACAATGCTGTATTTGATAACGATCCTTGCGTTAAAAGTTGCTCAGCTTGACTAAGTTGAGTAAACACCTTGTCTGTAAGTTCAAAAAGTTGTGCGTCGTTACCTGAACGTCCAATAAATTGGCGTAAACCGATTAAATTTATTTCAATGCTTTTTCTTAACTTGCTATCACGTGCATCTAAGCTCTTTTCAACTAACTCAAATCCGTCTAAATAGGCACTCACTGCCAAGGTACTTGCTTCTGCGTAATTATTTTTTTTGTAGGCATTTATAGCGTTATGCAATTGGTTTTGAGCAACCATTATTGGTTTTGGTTGTTGACTAAATAAGGTTAAAGGTTGCGCTCTTAATAATTCAACTTGTTGCAGCGTTAACTGCGTTGATTCTTTCGCTATTTGACTTGGGCTATAATGCACCCAGTCAGCCATATTAGGGTAGGCGTTAACATTAATATCACTTTTAGCCTTTTGATCATTTTTAAAAGCTAAGCTACCAACATAAAAGGCTAAAGACCAACGTTGCTGCTCTTTCAGTTGAGTAAATGCTGGCATTGCAGTGTTATCTAAGCCATTTGAAATAGCGTCAAACAAACCTAATAAAGAACGGTTTAAAGCACGATTTTTATCGGTGAAGTTTGTTGGTTCTGGGTTAAGTTGTTTTGCTAAAATTCCATTTCCTTCACCTGTAGCACCATGACAGCCGGCGCAATTAGTTTGAAATAGTGCTTGAGTATCATCTTCTGATAATAACCGTTGAGGAAATACAATTGTTGGCATTAACCTGACTAAAGTGCTTCGTAATGTTGAAGCGAATTGTCTAATATTGGTTAATGGTGCTTTTTCTTTTACCGCTTGTTTTAAATGCTGTGCTTGCGTTAAAAGTAGAGGCTGATTTGCCACCTTAAGCATAGATATTTTATTAACAATTAATTCGGAAAATCCCTGCATTTCTTGGTATTCATCGTTATTGATTATTTTTCCCTGATTAACCGCCGCCGCATAATCAACGCCAACATATTCAGCTAATTGACTTAGTTGCCTAAGTTGAACTTGTTCGTTACTTTGAGTCGTTAAAAGTTGACTAGCTGATGGTTGATTAGAGTTATTTGTATTTTGTGCATCAAGCTGATTAGCTGTGGATAAGCTTGACCAAGTGCATAAAACAAAAAGACTAACAAATAAGACAGATGAAAAACGGCTCATCGCAATGTATTCCTAAAAAGGTTAAATGATAACTATTCTCAATTATAAACCCTGTAGTAGGTATAAGGTCAATCAAATAATTAAAAAAAGGCAATAATAATTAAAAAGTAAAAAGGAAGTTCACATTTATCTTTACAAAAAAATTTAACTTTGCTATTTTGCGTGCTCAATGAAAGAAAGTCACAACTTAACCATTTGTTTAGTTGTTCTGCTCATTTTTAACCTAATTATAAAAACTGTTTGGGAATGCAAAATGCTTCAACGAGTTTTAATGTATCTGTTAATAGCACTGATTGCTTTGCAATCAGTGGATGCTATTGCCGATGCGGCAAAATTTCATCAGTCAAATACAGAGTTTACCGAAACAGACTATTTTTATAATAAAATAAAAACTGAAAACACCCCTACTTTTATTAACTATGTCAGTAATACGCAAACTAACGAACAAACAAACCAAGAAAGTGATGACCATTGTTGCTACTGTCATGGCGTTAGCTGTACTGATTTAATCAATAATTCACTCGTTTTTTATGCTCTGTATAGTAAAGAACAAAATTTTTTTTTCAAACATAAATACATTTCTACACATTTATCCCCTGATTTACGTCCTCCCATCGTTTAATTCATTTTAATTAGCAAATAATCAACTACAACACAAAACTCTATTGAATTTGTGTTTCTGATAATTTTATAAATGAGTTTTAACAATGAAATTGTATCCTGTAAAACAGGCTTTAGCATTATTATGCGTGAGTCTACCTATTGCCGTGCATGCATTACCTGCAACTACGGAAACCGCTGCGTCACCTTCATGGTTGATGCAACAAATAAATAAAAACCCTGAGGTTATTGCTGCAAAAGAAAATTTAAATGCCGTGTTCTCGTTAACCGAAGGACAGAAGAAATCACTTTATAATCCTGAATTAGCTACCGATGTTTCTCGTGAAGGTCAATTTAATAACTTTACTATTGGTATAAATCAAACCATTGATTTATGGGATAAAAGAGATCAGCGTAGCAAAAAGGCTGATTTTCAATTAGCGCAAGCGAAGCAAACGTTTTCTTACCTGATACAGGAGAAAACAGCTGAGGCATTAAAAGCGTTAGTGAATTACCAAAAGTCGCAAATGCAAGCCAAAATTGCTCGCGAGAAAGAGCAACAATTAGATACTTTGCTTAACTTAGTTGCTAAGCGTCAACAAGCGGGTGATGTTAGTCAAGTTGATGCAGAACTCACTTCTTTAAGCTTATCGCAAACCTTAAATACTAGCGCCCAAGCACAAGTACAATTAGCTAACGCCAAAGCGAAAGTTATTGAGTTAATGCCTGATTGGACAAGTAGCATACATATTTTACCCACCCAAGGCATTGCGATTGATCGCTATAAAATAGATGAGCTAACCACTACGCAATGGCTACAACAACATCCGTTAGTGCAAATGGCTAAATTACAATGGCAAATCAGTAAAAGTGATGCTTCTCAAGCATTACTTGCCACTAAAGCCGATCCCACTTTTGGCGTAAACGCAGGTAAAACAAATAATGATAATACATTAGGTTTAAGTTTTTCTATGCCCTTAAACGTTCGTAATAATTTTAGTAGTGAAGCGCGTGCCGCCAATCAACAAGCCAATGCCGTTGAATCACAATTACAGTCAGTATTGCGTAAACAAAAATTTGCCATACAAGCAACTACCGAGTCGGTATTGGCTTATAAAAACCACTATCAACGTTGGCAAAAATTAATGCAAGGTCGCGATAAACGTATTGCCGATTTACTGCAAAAACAATGGCAAAGTGGCGATATTAATACCAGTGAATATTTACTTGCCTTGCAACAACGCGCTGAAGGCTTGCTTGCCGGAATTGAACTACAAAGTCAGTTCAAGCTTAACCAAATAGATTGGCTATTAGCTATTGGCCAAATAGATATTGCGTTAAAAATCTTGAAATAAACACAAGCGAATAACTATCTCCAGCGAAATTTTTACTTTGGTCGCTGCTTAAAAAATTTTGGAAATGAAAATGAAAAAAACTAAATTTACCCATAAAACGAAATTGGCACTATTAAGTGCTTTATTATTCAATACCCAGTTATTTGCCTTACCAACTTTAGCAAACGAATTGGATGCAAACCCTTCTAAAACACAAGAGGCAAAATCAGAAGGCACAATAGCGCTTTCAAGAGCGCAATTAATGCTTGCCAATATTCAAGTAAAAGCATTACAGCCACAAACAATGACATACAGCGTGTATGCCCCAGGGGAAATAAAAGCGAATGATTATACCAGTTATTTAGTCTCACCTCGCGTTGATTCTGTGGTAGTAAAACGTCATGTGGCACTGGGTGATCATGTAAAAAAAGGTCAAGCCCTAGTGACTTTATTTAGTGAATCAGTTGCTGATGCTCAAGCCCGTTTTCAAATAGCCAATGCTGAATGGCGACGTGTGCAAAAATTAGGACGTAAAGCCGTTGGTGATAAACGTTATATTGCCGCACAAACTGATTACCGAGCAGATGTTGGGCGTTTGATCGCCTTTGGTTTATCACCTGAATCCATCAAAAGTTTAGATAGTGAAAATTCAAAATTAGGTGAAGTTAAATTAGGTGAATATGTGCTAAATGCCATGACGTCTGGCGCAGTATTATCAGATAACTTTCGTCAAGGCCAGCGTGTTTTATCAGGCGATACCTTAATTGAACTCGCTGATGAAACTACATTATGGGTTGAAGCTCGCTTAGCGCCTAGTATGCAATTATCCTTGCCTGTTGGCAGCAAAGCACAAATTTTGGTTGCGGGCAAAAATTATTCGGCTACGGTTACTCAAAAAGCTCACACCATAGATCCACAAACACGTACGCGTATTGTTCGTTTACAAGTAGAAAATATCGACGATCAGTTACATTCTGGTTTATTTGCCGATGTTTACTTCTCCTTTAAAACTAAACCTATATTAGCAGTGCCTGAATCAGCATTGATACGGAGTAGTGATGGAAATTGGCACGTTTATTATGAAAAAAATGGGGTATTCAAAGAGAAAAAAGTTAACCTTGGTAGAGCCTTAAACTTCCAAAAAAATTCTTCTCCAGAAAAGTGGCAAGAAATAATGAATATATCAGCAGGCACCAAGGTGGTAACCAAAGGTGCATTTTACGTTTTTTCTGAAATTGCTAAAAGCAGCTTTGGCGATGAGTAATTTACTAAATAATTGGAGAACATAAGGTATGTTAAATCGTTTAATTGATTGGTCTGTTACAAACCGATTATTGGTCATTATGGCTTTAATTGCCGTCACGGGGTCGGCAATATTTTTTATTCCTCGTTTAAATTTAGATGCATTTCCTGATGTAACTAATGTGCAAGTTGTTATAAATACAGAAGCCCCAGGACTAGCCTCTGTCGAAGTAGAGCAATTAATAACTTTTCCTGTCGAAGCGGTAATGTACGCCCTACCCGATGTGGAAGAAGTGCGGTCTATTTCTAAAACAGGTTTATCAACCATCACTGTAGTATTTAAAGAAGGCACCGATATTTATTTTGCGCGTCAGCTGGTTTTTGAACGCTTGCAATCAGCCAAAGAAATGATCCCAAATGGTGTGGGCACTCCTCAAATAGGCCCGAATAGTTCAGGGCTTGGTCAAATATATCAATATTTATTACTTGCTGATAAAGATTCTGGTTACGATGTAATGTCGCTACGCAGCCTAAATGACTGGGTGGTAAAGCTACTATTAATGCCAATTGATGGTGTTACCGATGTACTTTCTTTTGGTGGAGAAGTTAAGCAATATCAAGTCAACGTTAACCCATCACGTTTATTATCATATGAGTTAACTCAACAAGATATTATCAATGCTTTAGAAAACAACAATAGTAACGCAGGTGGTTGGTATATGGATCGAGGCCAAGAACAACTGGTTGTTCGTGGTGTGGGTTGGTTAAGTTCTAATAAAAAAGGGTTAAAAGAATTAGCGGAAATTCCGTTGAAAACGATCAATGGTACCGTGGTGCATATTTCAGATGTTGCTACGGTTGAATTTGGTAGTGAAATTCGCCAAGGTGCAGTTACCATGACCAAGCGCACTTTTGATGCTCAAGGTAAAGAAAACGGTAGTGAGTTTTTAGGTGAAATTGTTTCAGGTGTTATATTAAAGCGCATTGGCGCTAATACCAAAGTAACCATAGATGGTATAAAAAGTCGTATTCCATTGATTCAGCAAGCACTGCCCAAAGGTGTTAAATTTGAAACAATTTATGATCAAGCTAATTTAATTGAGAAAGCGGTTAGTACAGTATCCAATGCGTTAATTGAAGCCTTTATCTTTATCGTGATCGTTTTAGTGTTATTTTTACTGAACGTACGCGCCGTTATTTTAGTATTAATTTCAATTCCGCTTTCTGTTGGTTTGGCGCTTACTATTATGGCCTATAACGGTTTATCGGCAAATTTAATGTCGCTTGGCGGTTTAGCGGTTGCTATCGGTATGATGGTTGATGGCGCCGTGGTGATGATGGAAAATATTTTTAAACATTTATCACATCCCGATAGACGCCATGAACAAGGGCACAATTTTGATGCCGAGCACGACAGCAATGTTGGTTTGCGTATACAAGAAGCCGCAAAAGAAGTGGCTAAACCGGTATTTTTTGCCGTCACTATAATAATGGTGGTATTTGCGCCTTTATTTAGTTTAGAAGGTGTGGAAGGTAAATTATTTCAGCCGATGGCAGTAAGTATTATGATCGCTATGGCTGTATCGTTAGTGGTTTCACTAATGGTAGTACCTGCATTAGCAAGCTATTTTTTTCAAAGAGGCATTAAAGCCCGCACTAGTCCGTTAGTCACTATTTTAGAAAAAGCTTACCGTGTAACTTTAACTAAAGCGATGAATGCTAAAAAAATGGTTCTAGTCGGCGCAGGCGCTTTATTGGTTGGTGCTTTATTTTTAGTGCCACATTTAGGGACTGAATTTGTGCCCGAACTTGAAGAAGGCACTATTAACTTACGTGCCACAATGGCTCCATCAACCAGTTTGGATACCGCGTTAAATGTAGCCCAAAAATTAGAAAAATTACTACTTGAATTTCCTGAAGTGACTTATGCGGAGAGTCGTATAGGTCGTGCAGAAATTGGTGGCGATCCTGAAGCTGTGAGCAATATAGAAATTTATATTGGCTTAAAACCACATGAGCAATGGATAAGTGCGAGCACTCGCCAAGAATTACAAGGGTTAATGCAGACTAAACTTGAGCAGTTCCCTGGTTTATTACTCAATTTTTCTCAACCTATTGCCGCTAGGGTTGATGAATTATTATCGGGGGTTAAAGCACAACTCGCGATCAAGCTATTTGGTCCTGATCTTGATATATTAGCAGAACAAGGACAAGCGATTGTTAAAGCTATTCAAGGTGTTGATGGCGCACGTGATGTTGCTATGGAGCAAATTGCTGGAGAATCACAACTAGTTATAAAACCTAACCGTCAACAACTTTCACGATATGGTTTATCGGTTGGTGATGTGATGACATTAGTGCGTGATGGTATTGGTGGCCGTGAGGTGGGGCAAGTGATCAATGGTAATGAACGTTACAATATTTACTTGCGTTTAAGTAAAAGCTTCAGGAATAATAAACAAGCCATCGCTAATTTACGCATACAAGCGCCAACGGGTGCTTGGGTTCGTTTAGGTGACATAGCAACGATTGCCTTTGAATCTGGTGCACCACAAGTGCGTAGAGACAATGTACAACGTCGTGTGGTTATTCAAGCCAATGTTCAAGGTCGCGACATGGGCAGTGTGGTAAAAGATATTCGCCAAGCTATAACCGATAAAGTGAACTTGCCAACTGGTTACTCGGTTGATATTGGTGGCCAGTTTGAAAATCAACAACGTGCAATGAAACGCTTAACTATTGTTGTGCCTTTATCAATAGCGATGATCGCTTTATTACTTTATTTCGCCTTTAAAAGTGGTGGTCAAGCTATGTTAATTCTAGTGAACTTACCCCTGGCAATGATCGGCGGTATTGTGGCTTTATATATTTCTGGGCAATATATTTCTGTGCCTAGTTCTATCGGTTTTATTACTTTATTTGGTGTCGCCGTATTAAATGGTGTGGTGATGGTTGAAGCCATTAATTTGCGTATTGAAACAGGTACTGAAGATATAGCAAAAGCCATTTACGAAGGTGCGATTTCAAGATTAAGACCGGTATTAATGACCGCTATCATTGCTGCTCTTGGCTTAATTCCTATGATTTTATCAAATGGTGTTGGTTCTGAAATTCAACGTCCATTGGCCACAGTAATTGTTGGTGGCTTAGTAACCGCAACTTTCTTAACCTTATTTGTATTACCGGTGCTTTATGCTTGGTTCTCGAAAGGTAAGATTGAAGAAATGAAACGATAATCACTAAAAATCGGGCTGAATAATCTCAACTCGAGATAACAAAAATGTAAACTAAAGGATGTTAATAGAAATATTAATATCCTTTTTACCTTCCAATTACCTTCCAATAATTAGCGTACTAAATAACCTCAACTCTGGATAACAACTTGCTTTCTAGCTGCTGCTTTTCCTTACTACTGCGTTAAATTAGATTGCAATAGCTCGCTATTGACGCACTAATTTGCCTTGTATTAAGAAAACACAACAAGCTAGAACAATAAAAATTATAAATTTAAGTCTATTCGATGTGTTAGCTAATCTCTTATCCTGAGTTGAGGTTAAATAGAATGCTTAACTGACAATTATTTTAAATGAGATTGTTGTTTTTCGCTATGTTCCATTGTTTTTAACCCTTGTAGAATTCCACAATGATCAATTACATCTTCATTTTGACACTGTTGTTGTAAATGATTTAACTGCTCTTTAAGCTCTATTAATTCCTGCAACCGCGTATCAACATGGTTAATATGCTCGTCTAATAAGTGATTTACATCACTGCAATCAGCGGGTGGTTTATCCATTAAAGTTAATAAACGACGAATTTCTTCATGGCTCATTGCTAAACTTCGACAATTACGAATGAAGTTTAGACGGTATTCATGCGTTTGATTATAAAGGCGATAATTGCTTTCATTACGTTCAGGCATAGGTAAAAGTCCTGATTTTTCGTAATATCGGATAGTTTCCGTTGTGCACTTTGTTACTTTCGCTAATTCGCCGATTTTCATTATTATTCACTTATTTTATTTTTTCACTTGACCTTAAAGTTACTATAAGGTGTTTAATAGTGCAACAAGATTAACTGATGAATAAAAAGTTGGCTTCACCATGAATAATGTACTGGATAAAGTAATGAAAAAACAAACACAACCCAATAATGAAAATTCCTGCTGTGGTTCTTGCTCAAGTGTGTCACTTACCGATGACGAATCAGTAGAGCAACCTATAGATCCTGCTGTAGCCGCGAATGAAAATATTCAAACCACACAACTTCGTATTCAAGAAATGGATTGCCCAACTGAAGAAGGCCTTATTCGCAATAAATTTAAACAAAACAATCAAGTAATCGATTTACAATTTAACTTAATGCAACGTACGTTAACCGTTGTACATACAAAAGATGCTTTGCCAAATATTATCAAAGCGATAAATGGACTTGGTTTTGAACCACAAATAATCACTGAACAAGATGACAATAAAAATATAAGCACAGCTAAAATTTCTTGGTGGCCATTAATTATTGCAGGTATATTTGCACTAGGCTCCGAAGCCGTTAATTGGCTTGGCGGAGCAAACTGGTTATCAGCAGCCTTTGCTATTTTAGCCGTGGCAATAAGCGGCCTAGACACCTATAAAAAAGGCTGGCTAGCTATTCGCGGCGGCAACTTAAATATTAATGCCTTAATGAGTGTTGCGGTAACGGGTGCGTTATTCATTGGTCAATGGCCTGAAGCTGCTATGGTGATGGTGTTGTTTACGGTATCAGAGATTTTAGAAGCTAAATCACTCGATCGCGCACGTAATGCTATCACCGGATTATTACAACTTACACCCGAAACAGTCAATGTACAGCAAGGTAATGGCGAATGGGGTAAAGTACCTGCAAAATCAGTGTCTCTGAACAGTTTTGTCAGGGTGAGTCCTGGGGAAAGGGTTGCTTTAGATGGTGAAATAGTTTCAGGACGTTCAACTTTAGATCAAGCGCCAATTACAGGGGAAAGCTTACCCATTGAAAAAACGGTAGGAGATAAAGTATTTGCTGGCACCATTAATCAGTCAGGATCATTTGAATTTAAAGTCACTGCCACGGCAAACAATACCACTGTATCGCGCATTATTCATGCTGTTGAACAAGCACAAGGCACAAAAGCGCCAACGCAACGTTTTGTTGATAAATTTGCACAAATTTATACGCCAATCGTCTTTTTTATTGCCCTAGGCGTTGCGCTTATTATGCCATTATTTTTTCAGGAAAACTGGTTCGATTGGATTTACAAAGCTTTAGTAATATTGGTAATTGCTTGTCCTTGTGCCTTAGTTATTTCAACCCCAGTAACTGTTGTTAGTGGCTTAGCTGCGGCAGCACGTAAAGGTATTCTTATTAAAGGGGGTGTATATTTAGAACAAGGTCGAAATATTTCTTGGCTCGCATTAGATAAAACCGGCACAATTACACACGGCAAGCCCACACAAACGAACTATATTGCTATAGATGCAACGCAAAGCGAGCATTGTCGGCAGCTAGCGGCAAGTTTAGCAGATCGCTCTGATCATCCCGTATCACATGCTATTTCTCAACAAGCAGAAAAAGACAGCATTACATTACACCCGGTAGAAAACTTTGAAGCACTACTTGGAACAGGCGTACAAGGTAATATCAAGGGTGAACACTATTATTTAGGCAACCATCGCCTATTTAATTTATTAACTATTCAAAACGAAGTATTACAAACACAGATAAATAACTTAGAGCAGCAAGGTAAAACAGTGGTTATGTTAACCGATAACCACCAAGTACTGGCGTTATTTGCGGTTGCCGATACCATTAAAGAAAACAGTAAAAATGCCATTAAACAACTGCATAGCATGAATATAAAAACCATCATGCTAACAGGTGATAATCAATTTACCGCGCAAGCTATTGCCGAGCAGGCAGGTATTGATCAGGCCAAAGGCGAACAACTGCCCACGGATAAGTTAAATGAAATAAAACAGTTAATGTCACAAGGTACAGTCGCTATGGTCGGTGACGGCATTAATGACGCACCAGCACTAGCACAAGCTGATATTGGTTTTGCCATGGGCGCTATGGGAACAGACACCGCTATTGAAACTGCCGATGTGGCGCTAATGGACGATGATTTAACTAAAATTGCGAGCTTTATCTCGTTATCAAAAAATACCCATCAAATACTCATGCAAAATATCACATTTGCCCTAGCAGTTAAGGTGATTTTTTTCGCATTAACATTACAGGGTTCAGCAACCATGTGGATGGCCGTTTTTGCAGATGTTGGCGCGAGTTTATTAGTGGTGGCTAATGGTTTGAGGTTATTAAAAAAATAAAATATATCTCGTTTGGGGGCGAATGTCATAGAGTATTCACATTTTTGATTGCTAATTTTCGTATAATTATCATCATTTATTCATCATATTTGGTTCCAGAATATCTTGTTTTAGTCTTTTTGAAACTTTGGAAATTGTAGATCGGGAACAGCCCAAAATATGTTGAATATAGTCATAGGATTTTTTATCCAACAACATACCTTCAATCTTTTGCTGTAACTCTATGTCACTTGGCCGGCCAGGGTAGCGACCTTCCAATTTAGCTTTGACGATACCTTCTTTTTGGCGTCTTCTTCGATCTTCATAGTCCTTTCTTGCAATAGCCGCTAGCATATCGAGCATCAAGTCATTAATGGCCGATAACATCCTTCCTGTAAACTCGTCATTTGCGACAGTAAACTGGTGACTCGTCGGTAAATCTAATGAAACAACCCTTAAACCCTTAGCTTTTATGATTGACTTGAGTGAGTACCAATCATTATCTTTTAATCTAGATATTCGATCTATTTGCTCCACAAGTACTGCGTCGCCTTTCTGGGCTATTTCAAGCAACCTAAATAATTCAGGTCTTTGAAGTTTGGCCCCAGATTCATTTTCTGCAAAGAACGCTGATATGACTAGATCATGCTCACTAGCAAATCGTATTAATGCATCTTTTGCGCGTCCCGCATCTTGCTCTTTGGTCGAAGCTCTTAAATAAGCATAAGTTCGAAAAGTACTCATTGTTATAATAGTCCATTTTACATAGTCTTTTTATTTTAGTTCATTATACATAGTATTCACCAATTAATGGACTATTATAATACGAAGCTTCCGTTAGTCTTGTTAAGGTACACTCAAAATGAACCGTATTCTGATTACTGTCTTGTATCATCAGCTGGACCAGTTCATTGCTGTATATATGTCGATTACATCGACATGACACTATAATATGTTGATTTTTATTAAAATGATTGACATGAAATGAAAGAAGTAAAAACAAGCCGAATTCAGATACTTACCGGCCAGGAAATTGATGAACTTTATTCTTGTCCTGTATTTAACCAGGCAGAGCGAGAAGAGTACTTGTCATTAGATCCTGAAATTAAACGCACCCTGGCGAGGTTAGAGAAAATCGAAACCAGGGTATATCTGATCCTGTTGATAGGATATTTCAGAGCAAAACCCGTGGTACCTAAATTCAAACTAAGGGATGTAAAGCAGGATGTTGAATATATTTATTCTACGTACTTCCCTGACAAAAAGCCCAAATACCCGGTGATAAAGAAAAACACCAGAGCAACATTGATATTAAAAATGTACTCGATATTGGGGTTTGAGCGATTTTCAAAACAGCATCAGCAAGAGCTGATAGTTAGGTTACAGGATGTTGCCACAATTTGTACCTACCCCAAATACATTTTCGATGAATGTCTGGCATTTTTTGGACAAAAGCGAACAGGTCTGGCAGGCTACTCAACGCTGCAAAGCATTATTACTAACGTGCTGGCCAGTGAACGGCAACGTACAGAAGGTATTCTTTCCTGCCATATGCCGGATACAACTCAGGAAAAATTGCAAAAAATTCTACATACCAAAGATCTTTTAAATAGCCTATCTCCCTACAAAGGCTCAGCCAAAGACTTTAGTCCGTCCCAGCTTGCCAAAGAGGTAGATACGCACAATACCATAAAAGAGGTTTATCAGGATGTGAAGCACCTCATCGGGAAGCTAGGCTTATCGCAGGGCAACCTGAACTATTACGCTTCGATTATTCACCATCAGTCCGTTTACAAAGTTCGTCGTTACCCGAAGTGGCAAGGCATGTTGTACATGGCCTGTTATCTGTTTTTTCGTTACCGGGAAACCAATGATAAACTGGTTACCGCCTTTCAATACGTTACCCGTAAACAGGGAGAGGCTGCCAAAGTTGCCGCGAAACAGCGCATTGCAGAAGAGCTTGAAGTGATAAGGGACAAACTAACATGTGCCGGCAATATCCTGAAACTTTTTGTGGATGACGATATCAGTGACAAAACGGCGTTTGGTGATATTCGCCAGGATGCCTTTGCCGTTATTTCAAAAGACGAATTACGGCTGATCAGTAAACATCTTCATCAAAACAGCTTTGATAAAACGCTCTATGAGTGGCAGTTTATCGATGCGCAATACCGGAAAATAGCCAATTCTATGAGATCTCTGTTTATGGCTATTGATATAGATTGTGATCCTGCCTTGCAGGTACTGGCATCACAGCTGACAACATCAAAATCTGAGCTCAATAAAGACAAAAAACTGACTACGGTTGATCAGCGACTATTCAGCAGCCAGGACAAAAAATATTTACTCGAAAATGATCAAGTAAATACAAAACGGTTTGAGTATTATTTGTATCAAAGGGTGTCTAAACTGATAAATAGCAACAGCATCTATGTTACGGAAAGTGCAGATAATAAAAGGCTTGAAGATGATTTGATCCCACAGAGCGAATGGAAAGACAGCGAAATAATTATACAAAAATCGGGGTTACCCAAACTCAATACTCCAATTGATCAAACGTTATCAGGGCTAATGAAAAAACTGCGTTTGTCTATGAAACATCTGGGTAACAGTATTAATGATGATGCTAATGATTTAGTAAAACGGCAGCCCCGTATTAATCAACTCACCTGGACACTGGCAAACAAGCGTTGGAAAGATGATCTTGATAATCCGGTATACACTCAAATCCGACATATGGGGATCATAGAGATCATGGATTACGTCAATAAAAAAACGGGTTATCTCAACGCATTCAAGAATGTCGCCTCCAAAAAACATAGCGTCAAAGCAGGGGAAGATGATCTGCTTGCATGTGTTTTTGGTAACGGGTCAAATTACGGATTACATCATATGTCTTCAATTTCAGATCGCACCATTGGTGTTTTGAGGGCGGTCAATGACGGATACATTCGTCCTGAAACAACCAGTGATGCCAACGACGTGATATCAGATGCCTTAGCCGTACTTCCTATATTCAAACACTACACCATAAATGAAGCAGCACCATTTGCCAGTATTGATGGTCAAAAGTTTTCCTGCCGTATTAATACTTTCCGGGCCAGATATTCGGCCAAATATTTCCGTAAAGGTAAAGGTGTATCAGCGCTGACGCTGGTATCAAACCATGTTCCGCTAAACACAAAAGTCATTTCGCCAAATGAATATGAAGCGCATCATGCGTTTGATTTGCTGTATAACAATACCAGCGATATCCAGCCTAAGACACTGGCCACCGATACGCATGTACTGTATATATAACTGTCATATTTCACAGATGTATATATATTGAAATACGGACATTTTTTCCTGTAAAAACATTCGTTTTGAGTTACCTTAGCTTTCTATTTATTTAAATCACTATTCATAA
>Ga0316204_10007519_pt1 | contig 15839 bp, 14 predicted proteins | sample 6monrhotite_MG_2_FD_205661 | JGI IMG/M metagenome (GOLD analysis project Ga0316204, IMG submission 205661) | Microbial mat bacterial communities from mineral coupon in-situ incubated in ocean water Damariscotta River, Maine, United States -... | ecosystem: Environmental > Aquatic > Marine >... | reverse complement strand
CGAGTGGCCCTGCCTTCGCGCAGGCGCTCATTCGCGATACCGAAATCGAAATGATGTTACGGGACTATACAGATCCCTTCCTCGTTGCGGCCGGTTTGCAGCCACGCGATGTCGGGCTGTTCATCATTGCCGATCCAGCGATCAATGCATTCGTGACCGGCGGTCAAAACATCTACATGCACACCGGTACGATTCTCGAAGCCACAAATCCTCTGCAAATCAAAGGCGTTCTGGCGCATGAAACCGGGCATATATCGGGCGCTCATCTTGCGCGAACCAGCGAGGCCATGAATCAAGCGGCCATTCCAATGATCGCCACACTAGGGCTCGGCATTCTCGCCGCCTTCGCAGGCGAAGGCGGTGCGGCAGGGGCTCTTATGGCTTCCAGCCAGCAATTCGGCGCGCTCCAATTCTTTACCTATACGCGGACGCAGGAATCGTCTGCGGATCAGGCCGCTGTGCGTTTTCTTGAAGAAACCGGCACATCCGCAGCCGGTTTAATGGAGTTCTTTGAGCGTTTTCGCTATCAGGAAAGTTTCAGCGCAGAGCGGCGCCATCCATATTTTCGCACTCACCCTCTGTCGTCCGCTCGTGTGGCGGCATTGCGGGAAGCCGTTACAAGTTCACCCTTTTCCGAGCTCGCTGAAACACCAGAAGAACTTGAACGGCTAGAGCGCCTTCAAGCCAAAATATACGGCTTCATGGCAGAGCCCGGGCACGTTTTTTATCGATACCCTGAATCCGATCAGAGTCTGGCAGCACGTTATGCTCGGTCGGTCGCTTATTACCATGATGCGCGGATGGACGAGGCACGTGCGGAAATCGAATCCCTGATAGCCGAGGAACCCGAAAACCCGTTCTTCTACGAACTTTATGGCCAGATGCTTTTTGAAAGCGGTCATGCAGAAGAGTCGATTCAATATCACCAACGCTCTGTCGATATTCTACCGCAAGCCCCGCTTTTGCGCGTCAATCTGGCAATGTCGATGATTGCGACGGACAATGACGTCTATCTGGATGAAGCCGGGCAACATTTACGCGTTGCGCTGGATATTGAGCAGGACAATACTTTTGCTTGGTATCAGCTATCCATTGTGCATGAACGCAATGGCGACACCGCGCGGGCTATGCTGGCCATTGCGGAACAATCCTACGCTTTGGGCAATGTCGGCCGCGCAGCGCAATTTGCAGCCAGAGCTCGCCCGCAACTCGAAGCGGGAACACCGGATTGGTACCGCGCCAATGAAATTTTGACGATCGGAATGTCGAGCCTTCCGGAACCAGGGCAGCAGCGTCAACGGCGACTGGGCATCACCCGGTAACAGTATCGTCATTGGCACAACCGTTCTGGCCCGCTACATGATCCTCAAGGATTAATTCGGGGAAGTTTCATGAAAGCGTTTTTTGCCGCTCTGACCGGTCTGTTTGCCTTGCTTGCCATTGCGGCGCCTGCAAATGCACAATCGAATAGCGAATTCAGCGATGCCGAACGCGCAGAAATTCGCGATATGGTCGGCACCTACATTCTCGAAAATCCGGAAATTATCGAAGAAGCCTTGATTGAGCTTCAACGCCGCGCGCGTCAGCGCGAAGGCGAAGCACTATCAGTCGCCATCCGCGCGAACAGCGATCTGATCTACAACGATGCGCGCGACCCATCGATCGGTCCGGAAGACGCTCCGATCGTGATCGTCGAGTTCATGGATTATAAGTGCGGATATTGCCGTATCGCATCGCAATGGATCTCGGAAGCGCGCCAAGCTTATGGCGACCAAGTTCGCTTTGTATTCAAGGAATATCCCATTCTCGGCGAAGAATCCCGCGTCGCGGCCCGCGCTGCCCTTGCGGCACTCAACCAAGGTGAAGACGTTTACTGGCGTTTCCACACCGCCATGATCCAATCGAGCGGACCCTTGCCTGCCGGGCGTATCGAGAATTTCGCGCGACTGGCCGGTGTCGATGTCGATCAAATGCTGGAAGATATGGATAGCCCTGAAATCCAGACTCATCTGGAGCAGGTTTATGCGTTGGGACGCGCCATTGGCGCGGAAGGCACGCCCTTTTTCATCATCAATGGTCGCCCGGTGTCGGGTGCCAATCGCGATCTTCTGGACGAATTACTGGCTGCTGAATTGGTCCGCGTCCGCGATGGCGGTTAAGCCAAACTGAAATCAAGTTATGGCTTTGCTAGAACATATCCGTTGGAGCCGCCCGTGAGCCTGCAACGGATTATCGAAATTGTTTCGAAATACAGCAACACGCCCGTTTTCGAGGATGCTGCGCTTTTTCATGATCTTGGCCTCTATGGCGACGATGCATCGGATTTACTGGCGGATATTTGCGATCAATTCCCGGTCTCATTTGAAGGCTTTGATTTTGGTTCATACTTTCCCGATGAGCCCGGTTTATTTAATTTTCTCAATAAGTCCCAATACACACCGATTTCGGTGCGCGGGCTCGCAAATTTTGTTGCATCAGGTCAGCATTGGCACTCATTCGCCCGTCAAAATCCCATCGGCTAGATCAGCCCACCAAGTGGGCTGGACGGGTCGGCATAAAGCTTTTTCGGCATACGACCCGCCAAGTATGCTTCTCGGCCGGCGATGACGGCATGCTTCATGGCCGTTGCCATACGAACCGGGTCTTTGGCTCCAGCTATCGCCGTATTCATCAACACGCCATCACATCCAAGCTCCATGGCCACTGCCGCGTCCGAGGCCGTGCCTACACCCGCATCAACAATGACAGGGACTTTCGCCTCTTCGATGATCAGGCGGATGTTGACGGGGTTTTGAATACCCAGGCCCGAACCAATGGGCGCGCCTAAGGGCATGATGGCGCAGCAACCTGCGGCTTCCAGTTTCTTTGCGTAGACAGGATCATCCGAGCAATAAACCATGACTTGAAAGCCGTCTTTGATCAGTAGTTCGGCGGCCCGAAGGGTTTCTTCCATGTCAGGATAGAGGTGTTTCGGGTCTGACAATACTTCCAGCTTCACCAAATCCCATCCGCCTGCTTCGCGAGCGAGGCGGAGGGTTCGCACCGCATCCTCGCCGGTGAAACAGCCTGCCGTATTGGGTAGGAAAATGTATTTCTCCGGATCGATATGATCGACCAGCATGGGCTGATCCGGATCGGTAAGGTTTACGCGCCGCACCGCCACCGTAATCATCTCCGCGCCAGAAGCTTCGAGCGCCCGGGCGTTTTGCTCGTAAGTCTCATACTTGCCAGTGCCGATGATGAGCCGAGACTTCAGTGTCCTACCCGCAACGATAAGGGGTGTGTCTTCCATGATTATCCTCCGCCCACGAACTGGACGATTTCGATCCGGTCGCCATCCGCAAGCCGGGTTTCGCCATGCAGAGATTTCGGCACGACCGACAGATTGCGCTCGACGGCAACTTTCAGGGGATTGAGGCACAGCACCTCCACAAGACCGGAAATCGTCAACCCGTCTTCAAACTCACGTGTGTCGCCATTGATGGTCAGATTCACGCCAACCGCCTCGCCTACTTGAATTCCTATGTCTGGAGGTCGTAGAACGCGGCCTCCACGTCAAGGGGCAAGGCGCATTCATGGCAGCCAGACTAATGATCCTCAATGGGCCAAATCTCAACCTGCTCGGCAGTCGCGAGCCGGATATCTATGGCCATGAAACATTGTCAGACATTAAAGCCATGTGTACGGCGGCGGCAGCGCCACATGGGCTTGAGATCGAATTCCGTCAATCGAATCACGAAGGTGTTTTGATCGACTGGATTCAGGAAACCCGCAACGGTTTTGTGGCCCTGATCATCAATCCGGCGGCCTATACGCATACATCCATTGCTTTACATGACGCTTTAAAGACGGTTTCCATACCGGTTATAGAAGTGCATATCAGCGATCCGTCCACGCGGGAGCCATTCCGGCATCAATCCTTCGTGGGTTTAGTCGCGACCAAAACAATCGCAGGACGCGGTGCGGCTGGTTATGTCGAGGCGGTAGAGATTGCCGCCAGTCTGATCTAGAACACGCCCACCGAATCTGAGCCGAGGGACGAAAAACGCATGACCACGTCTTCCAAGTCCGGTGCGAAATCCGCATCCGCCTTTGATCCGAAACTGGTGCGGGAACTCGCTGACATTTTGCGTGATACCGAACTGACCGAAATCGAAGTCGAACGCGGCGATCTTCGCTTGCGGGTGGCGCGAACAATCACAGCCGCGCCTGTGCAGCAAGTGATGGCCGCGCCGGCAGCGGCACCAGCCGCCGTCGCAGCACCGCCTGCTTCTGCAGCGCCCGTAGAGAGTGGAAACAGCGCACCAGCGAACGCAACGCCCTCCCCGATGGTGGGAACGGTTTATATTCGTCCCAACCCGGATGCCGATGTATTCTTTAAGGTCGGATCACCGGTGAAGGAAGGCGATACGGTTTTGCTGATTGAAGCGATGAAAACCTTCAATCCGATCACCGCACCGAAATCCGGCAAGCTGAGCGCCATGCTGGTTGATGACGGCCAGCCGGTTGAATTCGGCGAAGCTCTCTTTGTGATCGACTGATCGGCAAAATCTGATGTTTGAAAAAATCCTCATCGCCAATCGCGGCGAAATCGCGCTCCGGGTTCACCGCGCCTGCCGCGAAATGGGCATCAAGACCGTCGCGATTTATTCGGAAGCTGATCGCAATGCGATGCATGTTCGTCTCGCAGATGAGAGCGTTTGTGTCGGGCCAAATGCCGCCGCTCAATCCTATCTGAACATTCCGCAAATCATCGCCGCCTGCGAGATTACCGGCGCTCAGGCGGTACATCCGGGTTATGGCTTCCTCTCGGAGAATGCGCGCTTTGCAGAAATCGTTGAAGCCCATGATCTGGTCTTCATTGGCCCAACTGCAGACCACATCCGGCTTATGGGTGATAAGATCGCGGCCAAGCAGGCTGTGAGAGACGCCGGCATTCCCGTGGTGCCCGGTTCTGATGGCGGTATCAGCGATATTGACGAAGCCAAAAAAGTGGCTGACGAGATCGGTTATCCAGTTCTGGTCAAGGCCGCTTCTGGTGGCGGTGGCCGAGGCATGAAGGTCGCCGAAACGCCTGAAGATTTTCGCGAAGCGGTCGAAACCGCCTCACGCGAAGCTGAAGCCGCCTTTGGCGATGGCGCTGTCTATCTCGAAAAATATCTGGGGGAGCCGCGTCACATTGAAATCCAAATTCTGGCCGACACTCACGGCAATGTCGTCCATCTGGGCGAACGGGATTGTTCCTTGCAGCGTCGGCACCAGAAAGTTCTGGAAGAAGCCCCCTCACCGGCTCTCACCGCCGAAGAACGCGAGAAAATTGGCCGCGTGACGCGCGATGCTGTCGCCGCTATCGGCTATCGCGGGGCCGGAACGGTCGAATATCTCTATGAGAATGGCGAATTCTATTTCATCGAAATGAATACCCGCCTGCAAGTCGAACACCCTGTGACCGAAGCGATTACCGGACTGGATCTCGTGCGCGAGCAAATCCGCATCGCTGCCGGCGAAAAGCTGGGATACACACAAGAGGACATTACGTTCGAAGGCTGGGCTATTGAATGCCGCATTAATGCGGAAGACTCGGAAACATTTGCGCCCTCACCGGGCAAAGTGACGGAGTTTCATGCACCAGGAGGTTTGGGCGTTCGCCTCGATAGCGGGCTTTATGCCGGCTATTCCATCCCGCCCTATTATGACAGCTTGATTGGAAAGCTGATCGTCCACGGCAAGACGCGAGACGAAGCGCTGCTGCGCCTCAAGCGATCTCTGGAAGAAATGGTCATCGGCGGTGTCAAAACGACGATCCCCTTGCATCTGGCATTACTCGAACAGGACGCCTTCACGTCAGGGGATTACCACATTCGCTGGCTGGAAAGCTGGCTTGCTGAACGCACCAAGAGCTAGGTCATGTCGGGCTTTGGACCCGCGGAACTGCTGGAATGTTATCGCACGGGCGTTTTTCCAATGGCGGATTCGGCGGATGATCCAAGAGTCTATCTGATTGATCCACCCGAACGCGCCAATATTCCGCTGGAGGGGTTTCATATTCCCCGGCGGTTAAAACGCACAGTGCGGCAAGACAAGTTCACGATCACAATCGATCAGGACTTTACCGCCGTGCTGGATGCCTGTGCGGCACGCGCGGTGGATCGAACCAATACCTGGATCAACGCGCCCATACGCTGGCTCTATACCGAGCTTCATCAGATGGGCCACTGCCATTCGGTTGAATGCCGGATCGACGGAAAGCTGGTTGGCGGCCTCTACGGCGTGTCGTTGGGTGCCGCCTTCTTTGGGGAAAGCATGTTTTCGCGCGTAACGAATGCCTCGAAAATCGCCCTGGTCCATCTTGTGGCTCGATTGAAAATTGGTGGGTTTGAATTGCTGGATGCGCAATTCATGACCGAACACCTCACCCAGTTTGGAACAGATGAAGTTCCTGCCGAGACATATCGCAAGCGCCTAGCTCAAGCCGTTTCAAAAGATGCAGATTTTTTCAAAATGCCGGAAGGCGCAGGCGGTGACTACGTTCTGCAGTCAATCGGCCAAACGTCGTAGACTGGGTGCTCAAGCGGATTAAGCGCAGGGTTGGAGGCAAACATCCAGCCTGAGAATATCCGCTCGCCACCGTCTTCGATGATGCCACCATCATCTGCCCGGCGTTCAAAAATCTCGACAAAGACAAATATTTCCGGCGTTTCTTCCGGTGGACGTTCGCGGCAATAACGCGGAATCACCGTCAGCGAACCGAACTGGTATTCCTCACCGATGCGGATTTCAAAGTCTTCTGTTCGCGCTGTGACCTTGTCGAGGCCCCGCATCACCAGAACATTACCCGGCAGGCTGGACTGCCCTTGAGCGGTCGCAGAGGCCATTGGCAGGGCGAAAAGTACACAAATGAGAAGGCGTTTGATCACAGTCATTCCATCATGATGCCGCGAAGCGGCGGCCACGTCGAGCCAGATCAACCCTCAGGCGACCAGCTTTCATAATCCGCACTATTTGCCTGACGCTTTCCGCCACGCGATAGAGCGCCAGACGGCTTGTAGGCATGCAGCGTACCGGTCAGGTTTGGCTCGTGGCTTTTTTCCCAAGCATGAGCCGTTTCTTCGCCTGTTGGCGCGTCAGGGTAAGTATGGTGGAGCCAACCATGCCACGCCATTGGAACCCGGCTGGCATCTGCATATCCATTATAGACCACATAGCGGCGAATGCGTCCGTCAGAGCCGGTCGCTTTCTTTTCCTCGAAATACTTATTGCCGAATTCGTCTTCGCCAACTTTCGTGGCGCCTTTTGCAAACAGCGTCAGATACGTGCCGGGCGTGGCATCATCCCACCAGGCGAAAATTTTTCCGATAAAGCCGAGCATCTAGCGATCCTTCAGGGGTCAGAGTCGTGGCGGAATATGCCTATCCACATGCGATTGGTCCAGTGCGCTGTGTGTCCATTGGGCAGTTTCCCTGTGGCGCGTATGCTTTGCGACGAAGCTACTGATTCTCTTGATGCGGCGGGGCAATGATGGCCAAGGTAAAGACACCGGTTTTCACAACTTTCGAAATCGCTGATCCCGATGGTGGAGATGCTGAGCTGATCCGTGCGCCGGAAGACTGGAATGTAAGCGCTGCGGCAGCTCTGCTTGAGCTTTGCGAAGTCGCCCGCCCGGTCGAGACCAAAGCCAAATCCGGCACCAAAGGACCAGACGTCTTTCGGAAGCACGTAGCCGTCGGCAAAGATCGTGCTCCGGAGCGCGACGCCGAAACCGTACTCCGGCGCATCGCTGCCCATTTTGCTTTGCCAACAAAGGACGAAAAAACTCTCGCGGCTCTGACATCAGATCTGATCGCAAGAAGGATTGTGCCCTCCGCCGACCTTTGGCGGCAGGCCGGAATAGATCACGCCTATGGTGATCTCGTCCTGTCGCAGCCTACAATCGCCAACGACGCCATTGTGATGGCCGACAGCAGCGAAGCGCGTTCGATCACGCAAGACATCACCAATAGCCGTCTGAAGGCCGCTGTGGCCGATGTGGGCGCAAGAGTGCTTCGCGACCGACTGATGGCGATAGGCGACGCCGTGGCGCAATGCGCTGGCGAATTGGATGATTGCCTCAACCCAGCCCATAATGCGGCGCTGAAGCGAGCTCTACAGGCCGCCAGACGCGATGGCGCGCCAGATGAAGCCATTGAGCATGCGATGGCTCTGGCCGGTCAGGGCGAGTTTGACGAGCCAGACTTGGGTTTCTCCGCGGTCGTGGAACATTCCACACCTACTCTATTCATTCCGCAGGCCTTGCTGGACGCTGAGGCCGAAGATGCACAATGGGTTTTCCAGGACGATGCCGAAACTGCTGCGCGGGACTGGTGGATGGAGATTGCGCAATCAGTCTGGAGCTTCGGCGCGCCGGAATTTCAGTTTTCTGCTACTCGCCCCTGCCCCGGACCTGTTCTCTATTTGAGCCTTCCTGCGTTCGGTACGGACACAAAAGCTGTCGGAAAGACGATCTGCCTGTGGGCGGATATGTTGCGAGCGAGCGTGAAAAAGTCTGCGCCTGCGGGCACGATTTCGTTGACCGGATTTGCCGCACTCTTTGCCCAACTTGGCTTGACGTATGATAGCGACGACGCGCGCAAGCTTGCCCGCGATATTGCCAAGGCGGCCATGGAGGCGGCCGGCGAACGCATTGCAGTCGCCGCGATAGAGCCCGAAGGCGTGGTCGCGCGGCTGATGGAAGCGGATTCCTTAGGCATTGCCCCGCTGAACGATGTTCTGGTGCAAACGTCATCAGGTCGCGAATTGCGTCCGAGTGTAATTTCCGGATTAAAGGCGCTTGGGCTTGGCATGACGGACAAGGGTGCCATGACCGCCTTTGCACGTCCCGCCCCGGATGCCGTGATTGAATTGGCAGCCATTCTCGAAGCGGAACTTAACGGACCCTCACCGGCCATTCTTAAACTTCCGACGGACGCCGGTCCCGATCAGGTCGCGCGATTGATGCGACAAGCCGGAAAGGCCGCCTTGTCCACTCTTCGCGTTGAGCGTCAAGGCTCCGGCCTGACCGCAATGCTGGATGATATTGGCGATGACATTGAGCCCGGCGAAGAGCGGATTGTCGAAAAAATCATCGAGAAGATCGTCGAGAAACCGATTGATCGCCGCAAAATGCCCGATCGCCGCAAAGGCTATATTCAGAAGGCGACAGTTGGCGGCCATAAAGTTTACTTGCACACAGGCGAGTTCGACAGCGGCGAGCTCGGCGAAATTTTCATCGATATGCACAAGGAAGGCGCAGCTTTCCGGTCATTGATGAATAATTTCGCCATCGCGATTTCCATCGGCCTGCAATACGGTGTCCCGCTGGAAGAATATGTCGATGCCTTTGTCTTTACGCGGTTTGAGCCAGCGGGCGAAGTTGAGGGCAATGATTCCATTCGGCATGCGACATCCATCCTCGATTATCTTTTCCGCGAGCTGGCCGTGTCCTATCTCGGACGCAATGATCTGGCGGAAGTTCAGCCAGATATGACGGGCGGGATTGGTCGCGGGGTGGCCAAAGAGAAAATCGTCCAGGAAGACGCCCTTCGCTTTATTTCCAAAGGCTTTTCACGCGGTCAGATTCCCGACAATGTCGTGATGTTGACTGCCGATATGCGAAAAGCCAAGGCCGATGAAAAAGAGGCCGAAGCCCCAACCGCAATCGAGACGCTTCCGCCTGATAGCTACGATGGTGACCCCTGCCCTGAATGCGGGCATTTCACCGTCGCCCGGCTACATGATGGCTCGCTGGATTGCCAAGCTTGCGGCTGGAGCAAGATCAGCGAAAGCGGAAGCTAGTCTTCAACAATTTCTGTGGGTTGTTCTTGAACCGGATCACTCGGCACACGAGGAAAACCGGAATCGCCAGCCGGCGGCCAAGTCATTCCCGATTGAGCCATGAGCATTGCAAAGTTTGGCGTTGCCTCAAGATCGAACGGCGCGCCGCAGCGGCATGCCATAATCGCTTCGAGCAAAGTGATCACCGGAATTGGCCGTGCGTCAATCTCAGCCGCGATGGCATTAGCTGTCTCTCGGTCGCCCATCAAAGCGGCGATGACCAGATCAAACCAGCTTCCTTCATCACTCAAGAAAGGTTGCAGCGTTGCGCGAACCACTTCTGGACTATCAAACCGGGCAGAGAGACGAAGGCTTTCCCACTCCCAATCAGGTTCCAGCATTTCTCGTGCTTCTTCTTCGAGACCGAGTCCCAACAGGGCCTCAAAGCCGACGACTTCTGCCTCGAATAAATGCCCCATCTCATTGAGCTGCACTGCGACTTGCTGGGCCGCCTCATATTCGCCGCGCGCAATATGCGTGTCGGCCAAAAGGGTCAACATGATTGGATTCAACGGGTCACAGACCACTTGTTGCCGAGCATAATCCATGCGCCGGTCAAGGTCGTCGTAAAGGACCACAAACAACTGGAGCCAATTGTCATTCGCGCATTCGTCGGCAGCCAGCGCAATATTCATTTCGGCGCGCGCTTTGGCCCAATTGTCTGAAAACAGAATTTCATTGGTCTCAACAATCGACCTGCGAGAGGCGGTATCAGCTGTCTGCCATGCCTGTTCAAGAAGGCGCGTCTGTTCTGAGCGTGCCACTTCGATCGCTTCAAGATCAGGCGGGTTTTCCATCGCCAAATCCACCATCTGATGGGCATACCAATCGCTGCGCATCAACCAGGCTTCAGAAAAATCCGGAGCCAAATTTGTGGCGGTCTCGAAATACGGATCAGCAGCCGCGAGCGCTTGATCGCCATCATCTTCTTCATGCGATCGATTCCAGAGTTCCCGACCTTGTTGATATGCAATGTAGGCGTCAAAATTTCGTGTGCCCGACGCGCGCATGCTCTGTCGTTGATCATCATTCAGGACAATGTTGAGCACCGCCGCGACATTCTCGGCGATATCTTCTTGAATCTGGAAAACATCTTCCATTGATCGGTCATAGGTCTGCGACCAAAGATGCCGGTCATCGGATGCCCGTATCAACTGAACAGTGATCCGTACCTGATCACCCGCACGGCGCACCGACCCTTCCATCACGTGGGCTACGCCTAAACTACGGGCAATTTCGGGTATCGATGGTAAATCTGTTCCGCGAAACTGAAACGCCGATGTTCGCGACGTCACGAGAAGTTCCGGTACTGCAGCAAGAGAATTCAGAATTTCCTCGGTGAGACCGTCGGCAAAATATGAATCGTTCTGATCATCGGTGAATGCCAAGAATGGCAGCACCGCCACTGACAAAGCTTCTGGGGCTTCCTCCGCTTCATTATCTGTTCTGGCGCCATCAGTGGATGACGGCGTGACAACGCTGACGTCGTCGCCGGTTAAAGCACTTTCCGGCAAGCGTCCAAATTGTTGCCAGGCAATAAGCCCCGCGAAAAGCACAATCACGCCCAACACAACCAAATCGAGCCAACGCGGGCCTTTCGCTTCGGTCTCGCCGTCCGCCCGTTGGGTTCTGACAATACCGTCAGGCGTCAGTTCGAACGCCCAAGCCACGAACAGAACAATGGGGAATGCCGAGATGATCAGGATCAGGGTGATGCTATCGGCCCAGGCCGGCAAGCCTGCTGCTTGTTCAATGCCGGAAACGACCTCGAACGTCAGCCACGCGCCGCCCAGATAGGCCGCGACCATACGGAATACATTCCGCCGTTGTAGCTCGTGAAGAAACTTGCCCATTCGCTACCAATTCCTCAACGAACTGCCAGTCATATCTGTATCCGACGATCGATAGGCTGTCGGCAATAGAGAGTAACCCGCTGCGTATTTTGAATCACAACTGGAATCCGAGCACGCGGTCATTCGCTGTCGTTTGCCGATCAGAAAGCTCATGAAATCTCCCTCAGTCCCCGAAATGGCACGGATTAAGGATTAACTCAATGAAATCCGGTATAAATACGATGGTTGAGCCCGGCACTAGACTTGCACGTGACAGGGGAATTCTTACAGGGAGCGATCCAGAATGAAACGCCTTGCACTTGTTTTCGCACTTGCCGCCGTATTTGCGGCACCTGCCCTCGCCCAGAATGCCGGTGAAATTTCGCGGGTTCAGTCAGGGTCTTCCTGTTCCGGATGCAATTTGTTTCAAGCAGATCTGGCTTATCGCGACTTGCCGAATGTCAATTTGTCCGGTTCGCGGCTACGCCAAGCGAGCTTGAGCCTGTCCACGATGAATGGTGCAAATTTCAGCCGGTCGGATTTGTCGATAGCGGATATGTTTGGCGGTCGCTTTACAGGTGCCAGCTTTGCCAATGCCAATCTTCAGAATGCTAATTTGGTCGGCGCCTATTTTGGAAGCGCCAATTTCTCCGGCGCTGTGCTGACCGGTGCCATATTGTCTGGTGCTGAAATGGAAAACGTTCGAGGACTGACGCAAGCCCAGCTGGACACCGCTTGCGGAGACCGCGATACGCGCCTGCCTGCAGGATTAAGAATTCCGGCTTGTTGATCACGAACTAACCATTGGCTTACAGCGATTTAAGTCGATGTTTGTTCAGAACTACGTTAATTCCTGAAGCCGTGAAAATATTTACGTCATATCTTTTCGCTGCAGCGGCTTTTTTGACCAGCACCGCCTTTGCTGGCGACGATCATCCGCATCGCACAATCACGATTTCCGGGGAATGCCGGGGCTGTGAACTGGCGCATGAAAATCTCTATGGCGCGGAAATTCTTGGTGCATTATTCGTTGAGGCTAATTTTGACGATGCCAATCTAAATCAGTCAGTCATTGTTGAATCCCGCTTTATCGACTCTGTTTTTAATAGAACTGATTTCTCAAGATCACGACTATCGGGCGTTCTCTTTCAAGGTTCGACCTTGGAGGGTGCCATTTTTTCCGGTGCTCATGGCGAACGCGTTCGGTTTGATTCTACCGACTTAAGCAGTGCTGACCTGACTCAGGCCATGATGATTCTTGCCAATTTCACAGCATCGAATTTGAGCGACGCCGACTTCACGGCCGCACGCCTGTTTAATACCCGTTTTGATGGCGCGACATTGGATAGAACTGATTTTACGGCAACTCGTATGCCAAGCGCGATATTCAGAAACTCTATGGGTCGCGACATTATTTTTGTTGGGGCAGACCTGCGCGGCGCCGATTTTTCTGGTGCCGAACTTGTCGAAGCCAACTTCGAAGGCGCCATCCTTCATGGAGCTCGATTTGAGGGCACAATTTTGATCGATGCGCGTGGTTTGTCCGCTGAAGCATTGTCCGGTGCTTGCCGTGACGCAGAATCCCAATTGCCGGAAGCGTTGGAGCTGATGGAATGCAGTGATCGCCCGGCAGCCGCCAACAATCAGGGCAATATTCGAACCACCATCCAGTTTTCGGTGAGACAGGGTAGCATTAATCAACCCAACGGCGCCGTTTCGCATCGTGTGGACAATGACATACGCCTCGAACTTATTCGCAATGAACAATTGCGGGCCGTAAGAGAGTTTGAAATTGCACGGGAAACGCTTGAAATTTCACGCCAGGAAATTGCAGAAGCGATTGCTCAAGCCGAAGCTGCCGACATGGATATTCAGGAATCCATGCTGGCAGAAACGGAAGAGCAAATCAGAGCTGCGCAAGAACTTGAAGAACAATTGGAGCAACAACGCGACGCGCTTGAAAATGCTATGCGCGATAACCCCGAGATACTACGCGTTGTGCGTGGTTCGGCTGAACGCCTCATGTTTTTGGACGATACTCGCGAGCCTGTTGCCGATCCTGAGCGCATGCGTGCCATCGTCGTGGACGGGAATCGCTACCAATTGAACGGGCGCTATCGGTGGATGCTGGATCGGCCCAATCCACCCATGCCTCCTAGCCCTGTGATCATCGACGAAGAAACGCTCGGTCCAAAAGCCCCTGACGACGAGCTCACACTCTCCGAAAATGACTGACTGAATATTGACTGATCAGCTCTTTTTAGGTGGTTGAGCCACAACGCGCAGGCTGAGATCTTTCAGCTGAGCATCATCGGCTTTTGCCGGAGCATTCATCAGCAAATCTGCAGCCTGTTGGTTCATCGGGAAGACGCAGACTTCGCGCAAATTCTTCGCGCCCACCAGCAACATCACCATCCGGTCCACACCAGCGGCCATGCCACCGTGCGGCGGTGCGCCATACCGGAAGGCCCGATAGAGCGCGCCAAAGCGTTCCTTCACTACATCCGGGCCAAGACCGGTAATACCAAAGGCCTTGATCATGGTTTCCGGAATGTGGTTCCGGATCGAACCGGATGCGATTTCAAAGCCATTACAGACCAGATCGTATTGTTGGGCTTTCAGTGCCAACAAGGCGTCGGTGCCTTCAGCTTCGGCTGCTTCTAGCGCCGCCATGCCGCCCTTGGGCATAGAAAACGGGTTGTGCGAGAAATCGATCTTCTTGTTGTCTTCGTCCCACTCATACATTGGGAAGTCGACGATCCAGGCCAGAGCAAACCGATCTTCGTCGATCAGGTTAAGTTCTGACCCCACGCGATCACGGGCCTTGCCGGCGAAGGATGCAAAATCGCCCGGCACACCGGCAACAAAGAAGACGGCATCGCCATCATTCAGGCCCAACTGAGTCCGTATAGCGGCTGTGCGCTCTTCGCCGATATTCTTGGCAACCGGGCCAGCGCCCTCACCGTCACGGAAGAAGATATAGCCCAGGCCAGGCTGGCCTTCTTTTTGCGCCCATGAATTCATCCGGTCACAAAAAGCCCGACTCCCGCCCGTCGGTGCCGGGATGGCCCAGACTGCGACCTTCGGGTTTTTCTCGATCATGCCCGCGAAAATCTTGAAGCCGGAGCCAGCGAAATGCTCGGTGACCGATTGCATTTCAAGCGGGTTGCGAAGATCTGGCTTGTCGCTGCCGTACTTGGCCATGGCGACGTCATACGGAATACGCGGGAATTCTGCGGTCACCGGTTTGCCGTTCGCGAAATCCTCAAAGACGGAGCGGATCACTGGCTCCATCGACGTATAGACATCTTCTTCTTCGACAAAGCTCATCTCGACATCGAGCTGATAGAATTCGCCCGGAAGACGGTCTGCGCGCGGATCTTCATCGCGGAAGCATGGTGCAATCTGGAAATAACGATCAAAACCAGAGACCATCAACAATTGCTTGTATTGCTGCGGGGCTTGCGGCAGCGCGTAAAACTCGCCCGGGTGAATACGGCTTGGCACGAGAAAGTCGCGCGCACCCTCTGGAGACGAGGCCGTCAGGATTGGCGTTGCAAATTCAAAGAAACCAGCAGACGCCATCTTGTCGCGCATGGCGCGGATGATCGCGACGCGACTCATAATGTTGGCGTGAAGCGTTTCGCGGCGCAGATCGAGGAAGCGGTATTTCAGGCGAACTTCCTCGGCCCAGTCTGGCTCCCCGAAGACCGGCATTGGCAATTCATCGGCCGCAGACTGAATGGTCAGGTCTGTCACGCGCAATTCAATCTCACCGGTTGGCAGGTTTGGATTGATGGCATCGCCCGCACGCGCCACCACATTACCGGTAATCGTCACAACGCTTTCAACACGGGCGCGCTCCAGCAATTCAAAGTGTGGACTTTCCGGCTCCAACACGCATTGGGTTAGGCCGTAATGGTCGCGCAAATCGATGAAAAGCAGACCGCCATGATCGCGTTTGCGATGTATCCAGCCGGAAATACGGGCTGTGGTGTCAACATCGCTGGCGCGAAGCTGGGCGCAAGTATGCGAGCGGTAAGCGTGCATGGTAAAATCCGTTCCGGAAAGCGCGTGAATTTGATCGGCGCGACATGGCGGAGAAGCCTGCCCGTTGTCAAGAAATCGGGTGTGATT
>Ga0316204_10007518_pt1 | contig 15842 bp, 18 predicted proteins | sample 6monrhotite_MG_2_FD_205661 | JGI IMG/M metagenome (GOLD analysis project Ga0316204, IMG submission 205661) | Microbial mat bacterial communities from mineral coupon in-situ incubated in ocean water Damariscotta River, Maine, United States -... | ecosystem: Environmental > Aquatic > Marine >... | reverse complement strand
ACCTGTACCATTTTTATGTAGGGCGACGGTGGGGTGCGGATCGGCTGATTCGCAATCAGGATGGTCTCGACCTTTTTGCGTGTGGCAGCACGAAATAGAATTTCCTTGATCACCACCGGACAGGCGTCTGCATCTACCCAAATTTTCATCTTGTTGAATTCTACTGGTTAGCTGATTAAGTGGAGCGATATTAGCAATGAAACCGGGGTTTACCTAGGGGGCGTTCTCAATTAATAAGATCGTCCTGCCGGGGCTCTGTCTTTACCCAGCAAGGCAGAACGAGCGCGGTGTAGTGAACCTACATGAGCGAGTGATAACGCCGCTGGGTAAAGACAGAGCCCCGGCCCTTCGGGTTGCGCCTGAAAAAGCGCCAGACCACGTTGTTCGTCGTTCATTTGGAATCACCAAACCTCTCTCCTCACTCCTTGCCTGGCGCTTTTTCAGGCCCAACAGAACGACCTTATTAATTGAGAGCGCCCCCTGGTTTCATTGCTAACGATAGAGGGCGGGCAGGATGGCGCTCGTGTCAATTTTATCTTTGATATTGGCTGGTTACGTCACTTTAGTTTTTTGGCGTCAAAATTACGTTACTGGTGCGTTGCGATGAACACTCTGAGAGAGAAGATCCAGGCGTTTCAATAAAGTGAGCACCCGTACACTCTGCTTTACCTGGTTTTGCCCCAGCAGGCTCTGTTGCTGCTGGTGGATGAGGGCTTCCCATTCGAGGATCATGTCTCGCGGCATCTGCGGAGATAATTGGTTGTTGGTGGCGATATTGGGCTCAAAATAGAGTGCTGCGTGCTCATTGAATGAGAGCACCTTGAGCGAGTAGAGCTCACTGCTCATTTTGGCCATATTAGCCGGAGTAATGGCCCTGAGATTGTAACGGGACATCACCTCTCTGGCCGCAGCCGCGAAATAATGTGCTTTATTTGCGCCTGGGCGACGGGGATACGGCAGGAATTTTCCGGCGACGCGGCCAGAAAACCTGAGATTCGCGGTGTGACGTGCATTGTTGGGTAAATAAGGTACTGCTTGTGTTGCATTAATCATTCTGGTGTAACCTTTTGTGTCTAGTTACGAATTACTAGAGCAAATTTGATGCCAATAACATTTGATTTGGGTGTGGGGTTTTCGTTAACCCGTTTTACGGGCTCCTGACAGCATGGTGTCAGGAGTCTTGTGTCAGAATCCACAATTTCAAAATTGAGCCTTATGATGAGTAAAGCAGAACCGACATTGATGCGTGATGGAATTAGCGAGAAGAGTGTGCATGAACTGGCATTGCGCCTGAAAGCTAACTGGAAGCCGTTTAATACGCGCAAGTTCGAGCAGCTGGTCTTTGCTGAACTGCCTGCGTTGGGGCTGGGAGAGCGCATTCAGCTGGTGCGGCGAGCATTGAAAGCGGTGCTGCCGGATGACTTCCGCAAGGCGGTGCCGATTATGGTCGATTCCCTCGGGCCTGAGATTCCAGAGGGTGGCCTTGAAAATGTTGATCTGGCCGGCCCGACCGGTTTTATCGTGATGTCACAGACCGCCTATGTGGCACGTTATGGGCTTGAGCACTTTGATCTTTCGATGAGCGCCTTTTATGAGATGACCAGGCGTTTTTCAGCGGAGGGGTCGATTCGCCATTTTATCTTGCAGCATGAGCAGCAGACCTTAAAGCAGCTTGATGAATGGTCGCAGGATGATAATTTCCATGTGCGGCGGCTGGTGTCGGAATGTACGCGGCCACGTCTGCCGTGGATGGTTCGTCTACCAAAATATGTGCAAAATCCAGCGCCGGTGATAAAACTGATTGATAAGTTGAAACATGACCCTTCACTTTATGTACGACGATCTGTCGCGAATAACCTCAATGATATTGCCAAAGACAATCCGGACGTTGTCACCACTACACTACAGCGCTGGAATAAAAAGCAGTCCAGTGACGAGATGCAGTGGCTGACGCGTCATGCGCTGCGCACACTGGTGAAACAGGGCAACCCTGAGGCGTTAACCTTGTTGGGGTACCCGCAGTCGTTAAAGCTGACGGTTGAGCAGTTTAAGGTTGGGCCGAAGCGTTTACAGTTGGGCGGTGAGCTTAAGCTAAGCATCCAGCTGACTTCCAGCGAAAAAAAGCCAGTGCCGTTAATGATCGACTTTGTGTTGTATCACATGAAGGCGAATGGGCAACTGCGGCCCAAGGTATTTAAGTTGGCTAAAAAGATGATCTCCCCAGGTGAATTGTTAGTCATCGAAAAGAGCCATCCGATGCGTCCGATTACCTCGCGCAAATATTACAGTGGTCGCCATGAGGTTGAGTTGCAGATAAATGGCAAGATTGTCGCGAATGATAGTTTTCATCTTCAGGTTTGAAAATCCCCAGACCGATAATCCCAAGAGTGATAATTCCAGAGCTGATAATGGTATCCTCCGCCGCATGAATAATGACGACTATCTATTTGTCTATGGGACATTGCGCCGTGATGCGGTGCGTACTGATGCGGATGAGCGCGCTTTTGCTCAACTTGAGGCTGGCGCCTCGTTTATTGAGCGGGCATCAATGGATGGACGGCTGTTTGAGGTGGATGGTTATCCCGGTGGCTGTTATCAGTTTGCGGTTGGTTCTCTTGTCATTGGTGAGCTTTACCAGGTGGATGACGTTGCCGGCTTGTTTGCTGCGCTGGATGCTTATGAAGAGAGCGATTCGAACTTTGCCGAGCCGCAAGAGTATCAGCGCCAACGGGTGCCGATAGCGTTAGATAGTGGTTCGGTGGTCTATGCCTGGGTCTATCTTTATAGTTGTTCTATTGATGAATTAGCGCTAATTGAATCGGGCGATTACCTGTTATGGCAGGACGAGCAGGAGGCGCTACTAAGTAACATTAAACTTGACCAATTTGGTGGGTTTTCAAGCCGTCCGTTTGGTCGGGTGTTACTGTGGCTAGCATTTCTGATGGTGGCTACCCTGGTTGTCTTTTGGTTCTTTGGACACACTGGCTTTGTAAGTCACATCGAACAAATGGACTGGTACAGTGTGTTTGAAGGATAGGTGTATTTGAAATCCAACGTCTAAAATGATCGGCTTGATTCGCTTCCTTATTACAAAAGCAGTGGAATGTTAAATTTTACAACTAACCGTTTATTTTTTTATGCATAAAAGCTGTACTGCCTTAGTCTTTTTTGGTTAGAATAGCCGCACTTGGTCGGGCATAGCTTGGGAATTGGTTGAGGGGGAGCGATTTTCAAGCTGTGTTTGACTTAGTCTTGAGCTGAGTCAGATGTTTCTTCCATCTGCATTGTCGCCATCTTCAATGGCCGACGTTTTCAAATAAAAACCATTCTCATTTTTCAAAATTCAGTTGATGCTTCACTGCGTCCGTCGTTCATTCATTTTTATCACAATGTCTTTTTGTTACTGACACCATGCTGTCAGTAGTGGCTCGCTATGCTTTGATCTCCAGAATGTTTTTAATTAAAAGGAGATTGAAATGTTAGAGGCGCAGAAAGAAGCAGGTCGTTTTTGTTGGAATGAGTTGCTGACCAGTGATGTCGCGGCTGCAAAGCAGTTTTATGGGGAACTGTTTGGTTGGCAGATGGAAGACATTGTCTGTGGTGGTATGGATTACACCACGGTGAAGGTCAATGGTGACGACATTGGCGGCATGATGAAAACGCCAGCAGAGGCGGGTGAGATGCCGCCGATGTGGGGCAGTTACGTCACCGTTGAAGATGTTGATGCCAGTGCCGCCAGGGCAGTGGAGATGGGCGGTGCGATCTGTGTGCCGGCGCAAGATATCCCTGATACCGGTCGTTTTTGTGTGATTAAAGACCCGCAAGGCGCTATGCTATCACTCTTTTCACATAGCAAATAAGGGTAGGGCATGGCGGGCGCATACTTCAACGAAGGCACCTTTGATTTTCTTGATCGACTAGCGGATAACAACCAGCGCGAGTGGTTTCACGAACATAAGGCGTTTTATGAAGGGTGCGTGCGCGAGCCTGCCCTGCGATTGATCACAGATGTGGCGGAGGAGTTGCCACATCTGTCACCCCACTTTGTAGCGATTCCTAAAAAGGTCGGTGGCTCACTGATGCGTGTTCACCGCGACACCCGCTTTGGTAAAGATAAAACACCGTACAAAACCAATATCGGCATTCAGTTTCGTCATGCGCTGGGTAAAGATGTACATGCACCCGGTTACTATTTACATATCTCATCACATGAGTGTTTTTTTGGTGCCGGAATCTGGCGACCAGATGCGCCATCGCTCGCCAAAATCCGAGCGCGTATTACTGAAAAAGAGGCCGAGTGGATTAAAGCACGAGATCACAAACCCTTTCAGAAACAGTATCAAATCAGTGGTGAGTCGCTAAAGACATCGCCGCGTGGCTTTAGTAAAGACCATCCGATGATCGAAGATATCCGCCGTAAAGACTTTATCGCGATTCATGATTTTTCGCCCGAGCTTGCCTGCTCAACAAAGCTAAAATCGACGATGATGAAACGCTTCGCCGATGCAACGCCTTACATGCGGTTTCTTTGTAAAGCGTTGGAGTTGCAGTTTGATTGAATTTTTATTTCTATCGCTGTTCTCTTGTCGTTCGTCATCCCGGCGAAGGCCGGGATCCAGGTACCACTGCACTTTCAGAACCACCTTCTGTGAATAAAGAAGAAAGGTCAAATATCAAAATGAAAAACCATGTGTGTGCCACCGTCTTTCTGGGTCCCGGCCTGCGCCGGGATGACGGGCGTAGAAGGCATTGTGATGACGAGCGTAGAGGCGATCAGGGAATCACAAACTAATGCGCCGCGCAGACCGCCTCTTTCAGATCATCCAATTACTGCGCAAAGACCGCGTCGTCACCGCACGCGAGATTGCGGGTAGACTCGAAGTCTCAGAGCGCACCATCTATCGCGACATGCAGGATCTATCGCTCTCTGGCGTGCCCATTTCAAGCGAGGCGGGTAGCGGCTATAGATTACTGCCTGGTTTCCACCTGCCACCGCTGATGTTTAATGCAGAAGAGCTATCCGCACTGTTGATTGGCGCACGCATGGTGCAGGTCTGGACAGATCAGGGGCTGGCCAGTGCTGCCACGCAGGCGATGATCAAAATCGAATCCGCCGTGCCAGAGCATCTGCGCGAAGAGCTGGCGCGTGAAGATATTCTGGTGCCGGATTTTGGGAACGATCCAAAAGTCGCCAAGCGGATGCAGTTGCTTCGCGTTGGCATCAAAGCGTTACAGAAAGTGGAGTTTAACTACAAGCGGGAAGATGGCCAGCCATCAAGCCGTACTGTGCATCCGTTAGGGCTGTTTTATTGGGGCCGGGTGTGGACGCTCACCGCGTGGTGCGAGCTACGTGATGAGTTTCGTTGCTTTCGCCTGGATCGAATGACGCATGTGAGTTTGCAGGAAACGGTGTTTAAATCGCTACCGGGGCGGACATTACAGGACTATTTGCGGACGGTTTGTGATGAGTAAATGCACTATGTCAAAATGTAAATTTGACTGGGAACAGGGATAAAGCGATGCAGCAGAATAGAAAACTGACAGAACTGAAAAACATCGGTAAAAAAATCGCCGGACGTCTTAATGAGGTGGGCTTGTCATCGGAAGATGATTTAAGAATGGTGGGCGCGGTGGCGGCACATCAAATGATTAAATTAAAGTACCCCAATGAAACGTTGCCTGTCTGTTATTACCTATATTCATTTGAAGGGGCGTTGTGTGATAAACATTGGAATGAAATTGGAGAAAAAAGAAAGCAGCAGCTTAAGGCTGAAATTGAGCTGAATGAAATTAACAAAGGTGCAATAGAATGAAACGGTGTGACTGGGCAAATTCAAATCCACTAGAGATCAAGTATCACGATGAAGAATGGGGTGTGCCGGTGCATGATGATCGGCTGCTGTTTGAGTTGTTGATTCTAGAAGGGGCACAGGCAGGGTTGAGCTGGGCGACCATCCTGCAAAAACGGGCAGGCTATTTAAAGGCGTTCGATAATTTCGATGCGCGAAAGGTGGCACGCTATTCCGAAGCGAAAAAAGAAAAACTGTTGCAGGATACTGGCATCGTAAGAAATAAGCTAAAGGTGAATGCTACGGTTGTGAATGCGAACTGTTTTCTGGCCGTGAAAAAGGAGTATGGTAGTTTCGATGCCTACATCTGGTCATTTGTGAATGGCAAGCCAGTCCACAACAGATGGAAGAAGATGTCTGATGTACCGACGAGTACGCCAGAAGCCGAGGCGATGAGCAAGGATCTCAAGAAAAAAGGGTTCAAATTTGTCGGTGCCACTACCTGCTATGCGTACATGCAGGCGGTCGGAATGGTGAATGATCACCTGGTCTCATGTTTTCGGCATGCAGAGGTAAAGGCGTAGCTTAGTGGTTTTGATTCAAGGTATTGTCGTCACTAATTTGATTTGAATGATTAATCTCGTATTAAGGAGGAGAAGATGTCAGAAACAAGCGTGGGTAAAGGTCATTGTCTTTGTGGAAAGGTTAAAGTGACCGCTTCAAAGATGAATCACAATGTTGGCTCATGCCATTGCAGTATGTGCAGGCGATGGACTGGTGGCCCCTTATTGGCAGTAGATTGTGGAAGTGATGTGTCGTTTGAAGGAACGGAACATGTGGGTGTGTATGACTCATCCGGCTGGGCCGAGCGTGGCTTTTGTAAGCACTGTGGAACCCATCTCTTTTATAGACTGAAAGAGAGTGATCAACATTTTATACCGGTGGGCCTGTTTGACGGCGATGAAAACTTTATTCTTGATCTCCAGGTATTCATCGATGAAAAACCAGCGTATTACTGTTTCTCCAATGAGACCCATAATATGACTGGCGCGGAAGTTTTTGCTAAATATGCCCCTTGATCTTGATTGGACATTGAATGATGGAAACGTGGTTAGTGTGGGACCGCATTATATACGTCAGATTACTATTCTTTGTGTGATGCTTAAGTCATGAAAAAGTATCTATCAGCTTCCAGGTACATTGATTGGGAAAGTGCCAGTATCAAATCGCTAGCTGAGTCGTTATCATCAAACGACGGTTCTGATGAAGCAACCGCAAAAAACTGCTTCGAATGGGTGCGGGATAACATAAAGCATAGTTCAGATTACAAAATGAACCCGGTGACCTGCAAGGCATCCGATGTACTGGCGCATAAAACCGGTTACTGCTATGCAAAGAGCCATCTGCTGGCAGCGTTGTTGCGTGCCAACGGCTTGCCCGCAGGTTTATGTTATCAACGACTGAGTGTCGGTGATGAAGGTGCACCTTATTGCCTGCATGGCCTTAATGCTGTTTACCTTAAAAATCACGGCTGGTACCGCATCGATCCACGTGGCAATAAGCCCGGTGTCGATGCGCAGTTTACCCCACCACATGAGCAGCTCGCGTTTTCACTAAATGATAGTTGTGAGGCAGATCTACCTGAAATATGGGCAGAGCCGTTGCCAGTGATAGTTGAGGTGCTGGAAAAGTATCAAACCTATAATGAGGTTTGCAATAATTTACCTGATGTAGAACTGATCAAGTAGGCTGAGCACATGTGCCCAGCGTTGGCCGTTCGTCATTCCGGCGTAGGCTGGAATGACGAGCCAATAATCATATTGGTGCTTTATACTGCTGTTTTGGTGGGCATGTGCGCCCACACTGCGGATTGCATTCTTTATGAGAACCATCGAACTCGAAACCTATAATGACTGTTGGCCGGGTGAGTTTCAGCGGGAGGTTGTTCTGCTTGAAACAGTGCTTTGTGACAACCTTGTTAGCACCCATCACATTGGTAGCACTGCGATTAAGGGCTGTTGTGCAAAGCCTGTGATCGACATTGTGCTGGAAGTGGTCTCGCTAAATGAAATCGACCGGCAAAGCATTCAACTCGAAGCGCTGGGGTATGTGGCCAAAGGGGCGTTTGGGATAACGGGACGTCGATTTTTCCAGAAGGGGGGTGATAGCAGAACGCATCACCTGCACGCCTTTGAATTGGGGGATTCTGACATTGAACGCCATCGTTTGTTTGTTGAATACATGAATGCACACCCTGATAAGGCGGCTGAATACTTAGCATTAAAAACCGAGCTAGTAAAAAAGTACCGTGACAGTCCGGAGAAGTATTCATCGGGGAAGGCAGTATTTATTGATATGATCGAAAATTTGGCGATGAAGTGGAAATGATGAATGAAAAAATTACAGCAAGATGAGCGGTTGAGAGTCCATTATTTACAACATGTTTCTTTTGAAGGATTGGGCAGTATTGAGCCGGTGCTTAACGATAAGGGACATCAGCTGTCATCGACACAGCTTTATAAAAATGAACCGTTGCCCTCGGTGAATGATTTCGACTGGCTGATTGTGATGGGTGGCCCGATGGGAATCTATGATTATGATCAGTATCCGTGGTTGGCGGATGAAAAGCAGTTTATAAAAGCCGCGATTGATGATGGCAAGATTGTGCTGGGTATCTGCCTTGGCGCGCAGTTGATAGCGGATGTGATGGGGGCTGCAGTGGTTCAAAATCCACATCGAGAAATTGGCTGGTTCAACATCAATCCTTTACCGGATGTGAATGCCACAATACTGGGTTCCATATTCTCAGCGCCTGTAGAAGTATTTCACTGGCATGGAGATACCTTTGATATACCAGTGGACGCTGTACCGCTGGCTGAAAGCGAAGCCTGTCCGCGGCAAGGATTCATCTTTGATAACCGCGTGGTTGGCCTTCAATTCCACCTTGAAACAACGCTTAGCTCTGCATCTGCGCTGATTGAAAACTGCCGCGATGAGCTAGATGGTTCAGTGTATGTTCAAAGCGAAGCAGCGATGTTAGTAGAAGCGAAACGGTTTGATGGAATAAACAGACTGATGTCATCGCTACTGAATGCGCTTGAAACGCAGGCGTTAAAACAGATTGGTGGCTAGTGCTGGTCTATGGTGATGCTTCGATGAAATCCAAACTTCAGTTGGCATTTGGAATATTAGCGATCATCCTGGTCATTATTTCTATTGTGGCGATGGTGGTTGATGGTGTGGCGATTATCTTGACCTATGTTTCATTGCTATTCGCTTTATTTTCAATAGCAGCGAAAAACAGACGAATCTTACAACTCTATGGCGTTCTCTTTGTGTTAGCCCATGTTGTATTAATGTGGAGTATTGATAGTGATGCCTCGCAAGTGAGTACTACTTCTTCAGCGGTGCCGGTTGATCTTGCCCAGTTTGAAGCGTGTAGCAACCAAATGTTTGCGACGATGAAGCCGGGGAAAACTGATCTGACGCCATCTCAGAATGAGATGTTTAAACGGTGTATGGCGTTATAGTGATGATTTGTTGCTGTGTGTTTCGTGAGTATGAAAAGACTTGGGCTTGATTAGATATTATGGAATTGGAAATAGTAGCCATCACATGGCAAGAGACCATGGATGTACGCCAGCAAGTGCTGTGGCCAGATCAGCCAGTGGCGTTTTGCCATGTTGAGGGTGATGAGGTGGCCTGGCACTTTGGGGCTTACGATACAGGGCGGTTGATTGGTGTAGCATCGCTCTACTCAGGTGGCGATAGCGTTAGATTACGAAAGCTTGCGGTGATTGAGTCTCATCAGGGGCGCGGAGTGGGTAGTACCTTGCTGCGTCACCTATTGATGATCGCAAAAGAGAAAGGGATTACCGAATTCTGGTGTGACGCACGTGAAACAGCGATCGACTTCTATCGTCAATTTGGATTGATGCCAGAGGGTGAGCGGTTTTATAAAGCGGATGTTGCCTATTTTAAGATGAGTCGATTAATTTGAATGCATGATCGGGCGTTCCCCATCATCCACTCCAGTAAGGTTAATGAATAATATCAGGCTGCTTGATAAGCTAAGTGCGTATAATCTAACATTGAGCTGAGAAGGTAGGCAGTACAGAATCTGAAGTACGCGAAGGCCCTTTAATATTATGAATCTATAGGGAAGTATGAAATGAAGAGTGATGACCAGCTCTGCCCGTTGGCACAGGCGGCGCAATTGTTGTGTGAACGTTGGTTGAGTGGAGGCTTTGATGAGTGACAAACAAGCTAATAACCCGCTGCACGGTGTGACGCTGGAACAGATCGTCACTAGCCTGGTTGAATATTACGGCTGGGAAGAGTTGGGTAAGCGGATCGATATCCGCTGTTTTACTAGTGATCCGTCAGTAAAATCTAGCCTTAAGTTTTTGCGTAAGACGCCATGGGCGCGTGAGAAGGTAGAAGCGCTTTATATCACGACTCAAAAGAGCGTGTGGCTGAAAAAATAGCCTTTACGAAGGGCAAAACACCACAGGTATCTGTGTAAACAGATACTATCTGGCTTGCCCCGTCCTCGAATAATCAGCAGCAATGTCGACGTACTGACTGGATAGCGGTAAGCTTGCTTTTCATCAGGTTTTAGTTGTGTGAAAATCGGAAATAAAAGTCAAAGGAGATAGACATGAGTTCAATTACATTAACAGATGAGCAGAGAGATCAGATCGCAAGTGATATGGACAAGCAGATTGAGATGCTCAACGCCGACGAGGTGGAAGCAGTGGCGACCAAGCTAAATGAGAAGATCGATATTCCTTATATCGATGATAAGGCAGAGCAGCTCATTATGGTGAAGATCGTCAAAAAGATTGATCGCCTGCTTTACCGCAAACTACCCAATGAACTCTATGGCTTGGTCAAGAATTCACGCGATGGCATTTCAGATGAAGATGCACGTCAGCTTAAGTCGGTGCTGGCGACACGCATCAACAAAGAGTTTGATATTCCCTATATTCCAGAATGGATCGAGCAGGAGATTCTAGAGATGGCGATCGGCCTGATTGTGAACGGCATGCGTAAAAACTACAGCATGATGGAATTGCCTGCATAAACAAGCGTTGATTAGTTGTAGTAGTCGTAACCCCTGGTTTTTAGTTAACCTCGGGGTTACACGAATCGGTTAAGCACGGTGAACGGTAGGTGTTTAACGAGTACCGCGACACAGTCGAAACAAAGAAGCAGCGACATGCACCGCCTATGATGGGAAAAACGACGATCTAAAGCGAACGCATCACATGCAAAAAAATGATGACTACTCGGAAGTGGTTGCTGGATGAGCTGGCTGCCCATCGAAAATGAGTAAAGCAATTCGCACCGTCAACTCAAACTAGGAAGGAATAATTATGCGTCCACATGCATTTTTAAAAATACTTTGGCGGTCTGAAATTAAAGAGTAAGTGCCTTGTGAAGGTTTGCGCCCTAAGGATATGCCATTGGTATGCACCGAAAAAGTGGAGTGTTAGTTTAAAGTCTGCACCTTTTTTTGCCGTTAAACACGAAAGCACCGCGAGATTGAGCTCTCTCAGAAGAAGGGCATTGCAAACTCATGCAGGGTTTTGTTGTAATTCATGAACTACAGCACGCTTTCCAATATTTGCAAATGCTAGTATTCCGTGTTAGCCAGGGCTAACAATATTAGGTTGATGACGTACCTGCTTAAGTAGCCAACTGGAGAGCAGACATGATAGGCATGTTAAATTATTTTTTTGATAGATTATGCGCCTATCAAAGGCATCTGTTCTGGGTGCTGATGCTATTGTTTTCCGCATCCATACTGCTCAGCAGTCCTCACCCTGTCAGTGCAGCAACGCCACAGAGCGTCGGCATTGATTACGATATTGTCTATGTCCGTTATCCCCGTCGGGGAGATCAAGACGTTATCCAGTTACCCGACGGTGAAAATCCCTACGGTATCGAGCCGGGTGCTGATCTGATGCTGCTGTATTCCGATGGTTCAGAAGATATTTTGGTCGATTGCCGTATCGGCGGACTGGAAGACACCGTGGGTGGGGAGGCTAACTGCTCCGTACAGGATCCAGTGATTTCCTTTGATGGTAATTGGGTGTACTACAGCAAATATGTGGCTATGGGTGACCTACCAACCAGTAGAAATTGGCTGACCTTAAAGGCACATAGCCTGCTCTTTAAAATGGCGCTCAACGTGCCTGCCAATCAGCGCACAGAAATCCAGCTCACCACGGTTGGCAGCGGCTTCGCCATCGATAAACTGGCTGGAAACAGTGCTGCTGATGCGATTAATGATTTTGGTATTCGTGACCTCGGTGCAACCCCTTTGCCTGATGGTCGTCTTCTGTTTACCTCAAACCGTGATGCCGTCGTTGCCTTTCGACAGGGGGTTAAAGGCAGTGTCAGTAATGTTTCTGGCGCGACTGCATCGCAAATTCATATTATGGATGATCACGATGGCAGCACACCCAATAAAAATCTCCATCTGGTAGGCCACAGCAATCTTCATCAAGCACAGCACCCCATCATGCTCAAGGATGGACGGGTACTTTTTACCAATTGGGATGACGCCGGATTGCGGGAGGAGTATGCCACTGCGACACTTTATGTTGATCACCCCAACGGTGGTCACCTGGAGCAGTTTCTGGAGCCGCATCATTCCAACAAGCGAGTGGAGCACTTTGCCACAGAGCTTACCTCAGGCAATGTTGTCGTTGCCAACTATTATCCGCGGATGGCCTCCTGGGGGTTTGGCACGCTGTTGCGTACGCCTGTCGATATTGAGGGGCCCGCTTTTATCGGTGGTCACACGACCAGTTCCGAAGATGAACGCCGCTTTTTCAGCCGCAAAGGTACTGTGGAGCTCACTCCGCATACCACTGGTGCCCATAGACCGCCAAATGACCTAAGCGGACGTTACAGCACCCCGTCAGCCGCCCCTAGCGATACGCTGCTAGTGAGTTACAGTAATGGGCCGGTTGCCCAGGATGTTCCCTGTAATTGCGTTGAGACGCCAAGAGTTGATGCTGGAATCTATTTCATCAGCAACGCGGGTAGTACCAGTATTACCGACCCATCGACACAAATAGTGATGCTAAAAAACGATCCAAACCATAACGAAATGTGGCCCCGAGCAGTCACCCCCTACCAAAACATTCACGGCATCAGTGCCCCCTCTTTGACCCTGCCAACGGACGAATATGCACCGACTCAACGTAACCGCGGGCTCGTCGCCGGCAGCCCTGTGGGGCTTACCGGAACAAGTTCAATGCAGAATCGGGAATCCGCCCCACTGGGTAGGGATCGTTTTAATTATACACATGGAAAAGATGGCGGTCGGGATACCGGGTGGGTGGTTCAGGGTGCAGATGCCGGCCTGGTCCGCAATGATGACCTTTGGGGCGTGCGCATCCTGGTGATGAGCCCAGACCGTTACCATAGACCTTGGAACACCTCTGCCATAGAGCGGGATGAAGGATTGTTGCGTGACTCTCGAGCTAACCAACACGTAAAGGGTTACTACACCCACATATCAGAAAACTGGAAAATTCTGGGTGAATTTCCAGTGCGCAACAGCGCTGGCCTGCTCGATCCTGATAGTGAAGAGGATACCTCCTGGTTGGCAAAAATCCCGGCTGATACACCTCACCTGATTCAATCGATTGATCGTTACGGTATGACGCTCTCAAGCGAACAGACGTGGCGCCATGTGCGCGCCGGAGAGACCTTTGCCGCCTGTGGCGGTTGCCACGGCCACTCTGTGGAGGGTGTGCCCTTTACCGGCAAATGGGCGGATAGTGCTAGCTACCAGCCATGGGATCTCATCAACCAAACGCCAATGGTGCAGTTGGATAGCGACAATAACAGTCAAGTCGTCAATCGCTCGACAAGCGGCCTTTGGGAGGTCGAATTCCGCCGCGATATTTTGCCCATCCTGCAAAGCAAATGTAGTGGGTGTCACACCAGCGCTAACAACCAGCCACCGGCCAATAACGCACGGCTGGCGATGTTTGATAGCGCCCTGAGTGGCTTTGAAAGTGAGGTTCGCAGCTACCGAGCACTCGCGCTGGATGGTAGTGAAACGTTTACCCATGGCACCACCATTCCGGCGGGCTTATCGAACTACTACTCTCCACAGGCGAGCCGCTATGTGCGTGTCCTGCAGGCTCGAGCGAGCTATCTTGTGTGGCAAATCTACGGCAGTCGTTTAGATGGACGCACTAACAGTGATTTGCCAGGCGCTTTCAACACAAGCTACGAAGACCTGAATTATGTTGCCCCGGTTGGCTGCACCGCATCAAGCCTGTTGACCAATAATGAAAAGGGATTGATCAGTCGCTGGATCGACCTTGGCGCACCAATAGATCTCGATCGTCCACGTATGCGCTATACGGATGACTCACTGCTACCAGCGATGACACTGGCAATACAGCAAAGGAGCGATGGCAAGACACAACTGCGCATCGGTGCTATCGATATAGAGTCGGGCATAGATACAGGCCGCTCACAAATAGAGATAACACCACAGGGCAGTAGCACAATCACCATCCCCTTCAGCGCCATCACCTTTGAGCCCACCTCTGGCGTCGGCTTATATACGCTTAATATTCTCGCTGCTCAAATAACGCCCGCCACACCGCTGCAGATATCAGCAGTAGCCTATGACAACAGCGGCAACCATCAATCCATCATTCGTACTATGGAAGCACTAGATTCCGATATAGCCGGCAGCATCCAGTTCGCCGCTTTATCTGCCTCAATTGCGGAAGACTCAGGGACCACACAGCTTATCGTCTACCGCAGTGGTGGCAGTGCAGGTGCAGTGGATATCAATTTTGCTGCGACTGCCAGCACTGCAACGATCAATAGTGACTATCAACTGACAGCGGGTACATTGAGTTGGGCGGATGGTGAAAGTGGTGCCAAAAATATCGCGCTGACTATTTTTAATGACAATACAGTGGAAAGTGACGAGACTATACTCATCACCTTAAGTACCCCGACCAATGGCGCAGTACTCGGTGCTCAGCGAGCAATGATGGTGACTATTAGCGACGATGACACTTTGCCTTCAAGCGCTCCCGTTACTAGTGGCGGCGGTGGAAGTTTATCAATGACGCTTATGCTTTTTCTTTTAAGCTGCCTGGGTTTACTCACAAGAAAAGCAAAAAATCAATCAAGCTAAGGGGGAGCAAGCGAGGGAGGCACAACACTTGAAGTGCTGACATCTAGCGCGGCTATTTCAGTGGTATCTGGATTTCGGCACCCAGGGGTGAAATGCCCTTGGGTGCATTTCCTTTGGTTACCTCCGCCGGAATGACGAATGTTGAGGTAGTAAAAAACACAAACGACCGCCCCTGGTCAACAGTTCCCGTTCGCTTTCAGGGCGTCAAAGGCTGCTAACGCGACATAGCAGGCAAACTATTTTTATAGATAAGAACGGTTACCATTCTTACTCATTGAGACTGCCGTGTATCTTTAACGCGGCTCGGTCGCCATTGAAAGCGGTTTAATCCCGGCCTGTTTGGCAATTGCTAGCAGTTGAGCCACCTCTTCATAAGGCACCGTTGCGTCAGACTCGAGGCGTAGCGCCAGGTCTGGTTCTGTGAGCAGTCTGTCGCTGAGTGCCGCGGCAAGTGCAGTGGCTTCAATGTTGTTTTGATCCAGCTCATAATGGCCATCGGCAAACAGGGTGAGATAGGCGGCCGCTGGTTCTGCGGTGGGTGCCTTAACCGTTTGTGGCAGGTCAACCTGTATCGGCTGTACCAGCAGCGGTGCGGTGAGGATGAAGATCACCAGCAGCATCACATCGACCAGCGGGATGAGGTTGATCTCTCAGGTACCCGGGGTCAGAATACTTATATCCTCGTGAATTAAGTATTTTGTCCACTTCTTATTAGCAGCTTATTTTGAAAAGGCATGAGTTTTTATTGAACTTGATTGTGAAAGTTTCCACTAAATATTACAGTGGGACGTAGACGGGTTGGCTGGGCTGTTATTTAAAGTGACATTTAGGGGAGAGGGGATGAGTCATTCGATTAAGGAGAATCT
>Ga0316204_10007517_pt1 | contig 15843 bp, 14 predicted proteins | sample 6monrhotite_MG_2_FD_205661 | JGI IMG/M metagenome (GOLD analysis project Ga0316204, IMG submission 205661) | Microbial mat bacterial communities from mineral coupon in-situ incubated in ocean water Damariscotta River, Maine, United States -... | ecosystem: Environmental > Aquatic > Marine >... | reverse complement strand
TCACCGACAGCCAGAACTTCGCGCCTTCGTTGTCAGCGATCCATAAGCCCAGAACCTCGCGAACGCCGTCCCGTGAGACGCCCAAGGCCACATAGACGGCCTTGTTCTTGACCATGCGGCTGTCGGCGTCCCTGATCTTCACGCGCAGGGCATCGAAAATGACAATCGGATACATCCGTTCCAGCGCCCGGGACTGCCAGTCGCGGACCTCATCCAGCACAGCATCGGTGAGACGCTGGTGGCTCAAAATAGTTTGTGGATCTATGACTCTGTCGATGGCCTGCCCGACAAGGCCTTTCAGTGGACACGCGATGGGGTCGATATTACTGGCCAGACAAATGCAAGCTATAACGTCATCCCTGCGGATGCAGGAACAATAATCGGTCTGTATCAGACCGCGAGCAACAGCGCAGGCGCACAAACGGTCTTTGCAAATGAGCTGATCTCGATTTCTGCCTGACCCAAGCTTGAAACACCCCTTATACCAAAGATAATCACGAGATTGGATGCAATATGAGACGTATCAAGTTCACGGGGTTTCCCATAGGCTCTTCTGTTGCTCTGGAGGCGTCGCAAGGAGCTGAAATCGTCCAGGCCAATGCGTCAACCTGGGGTGAAGAAGCCGGGCTTGCGACCTTCACCGCTGACCAATGGGCGCTGAGTGATGAACCAAGCGTCTCCGGCGATGTGGCGGTAATCGATTTCGCCGCCCTGCCCGTAGAGCCGGGGTACACGGCAGAGTATTTTGAGATCCTAAAGGATGACGGTGCCATCCAAGTGATTGAGATGGTCCTGATGGGGCCGCTCCTGAATGATCCACGGCGCATTCGTGTTCCTGCCGGTACAACCACATCAGTACAAGCCCGTATCATCTGGACAGAGGATGCGACAGGCTTCGAGATTGCCAGCGCTTGGTCGCCTGTGCGAACTGTGACACCGACTGTCGGCGCTCCTGTCCTCACCCTGTCTGCGGATAGAACGGTCGGCGTTGCGCCCTTCGGCACACAGTTTCGCGCTGTCCTGGCCGGGTCGGGCGAGTTGCGACCGTACCATGATGTGCGCTACAAATGGACATTCCCGGAGACAGGAAATTATGACGCCTTGCCTGCGGATTTTGAATGGTCCCGTGATCGGCAGGTCGATTTTGGCCCTGTCTGTGCGTTTACATTCGAAACGCCCAACGCCACGGCAACGGTGACGTGCGAGGCAACGTATCGCCACCCGACGACAGGTGTTTCCACAACTGTCAGCAACACGATCTCTGTTCAGGTTGATGACCCTGCTGTGGTCTTTGCCGGGGCAAATACCATAACGGTCGGTGCTACGGCGTCCGGTGACGATTACGACGCCGCTGACATTGGGACGGCTGCTGCGGCCATCTCAAATGCCGCCAATGGTTCAAGCCGTCTCCTGTCTTTGCGGCGGGGCCTGACCTATGGTGACTTCCAGATTTCGTCGAACTTCAATGTTTCACGCTTGGCAATAAGCGCACATGGCACTGGCGCGGACCCAATCGTGAACAATGTTGACCTGCGTGAGATGGGCAGCGAAATCACGATTTCAGATATGGACGCTGTAGGGCCTTATGATCCGGCAGACCCGACAGGCACAGTGTATCCAGATAATCACTTTGAAATTCTGAACGCCATCTGCCCTGTAACAGTGCATAATTGCAGGTCACGGGGCGCGCGGATTGCAATCTATGGCAGTTCTGCTCTGACAGTTATTTCCAACTGTGACATTGCGGATTGGTTCGATTATGGCGTCCTTGGAAATCAGGGATCGTTTTCTTTCATCGGCTCATCCATCAAGCAAAGCCCCAACACTCTGCGTCTTAATGACGGCAAGAATAATGCCATCGCACCTTATTACGCAGATCACGGCCCATTCCGCACGGGCGGTGAAAATGTGGGCATAGTGACGTTCTCAAAGAATGACATATTCAGCAACAGCAACTGGGCGGCGGCCGATCAGCCGCAAAACCCGCTCCGCTGGAACTCTCGCGGCGCACCGGGCAGTGAGTTTTATCTGAACATGTGTCAGATTGAAGGCGGCGGGTTTGGCTTTGCTGCGGTTGCTGCGTCTGGCGGCACATACAATCCGCAATATGTTCTGTGCGAAAGGTTCCGCCATATCGGAACCGGGCCTGACAACGAACTGTCAGCAATTGGCTACGGGGGCACGACATTCCGCAACTTTGTCCTCGTGCAGCCCAATGTCCCCGCCGAAACGGCTGGCACCCTCACCGGCGTCATGAGGCTCGGACTGAGCGATGCGCCGCAGGAAAAGGGCAATGACAGGAACCCCGTCGAGGTGTATTCGGGTGCGCTTGTAGACTTGCGCAACGAGGCCAACGCAACAGAGCCGTGGAATCAAAGTATTGTAGCGGACACGATTGACTTTTACAGCGAGGGCGAATTTACCCTTGCCCCGGTCACGGAGAATAACATTTTCTTTGCGCCCAACCGCACGGGAATAAACCAAAAGATTACTCAAATCCCACTTGATGTGGCGCAGGGCCGCACACCCAACTATATCGGGGCAAGAGTGGCCAACATGGTGGACCTCACCTTCGGGGCCATCACGGGACCTGGCAGCACTGTAAGGTCCGCCGGCACACAGGGACTTCTGGTAGGTGGCACGTCTGGCGCAACGGCCAACCCATACGGCCTTGATGTTGGCGGGCAGGTTGCGGCAAGAATGACCAGTGTTGCGGATTTCCAAGTGGGCGAGACTGTCACCGCTACGTGGGATGGCGACTTGATTGGAACTTTTGTTGTCGGAACGGTTTCGACGCGCGGGACACTGATCCCGAGATTTGCCAACAGCGCAGACGAAACAGCCCTATTTGCGCCGCTATCAGGGTCCGGTGCGCTTGGGGCTGCAACGTCTGGCAAGGTGGCGTTGGATGATTGGAACGGCGTGTTGCGTGATACGACGCTGACGGCTCAAGGCAGAACCGATCCGAGCGCGGGGCCGTTTGAGCCTGCGTTTGCAACAACATTCTTTACGGATACTTTCGACCGTGCGAACGCCTCAACGCTCGGATCTGCGTGGACCGATATTAACACCGGCTGGACGATCAGCGGAAACACCGCTCTGGCAACCGCTGCTGATGCTCAGGCGCGTCTTGCTACGGACCCCGGTTTCGATAATGTCGAGGTGACCGTTGATGTTCTGGTGCCCGGCGACAAGCCAAGCATTTTCATGCGGTGGGGGCCAGATTATGGATTTGATTATGTGCAGTTTGAGCTGAATGTTAATAGCGGTCAGATCACCGTAGGCTCACGCACAGAGACTGCTGGCTACGGGCCATACGTCACCAGCGACGTGCAAAGCACCTTTGTGGGCACCTGGGTGTTCAGGTTGGTTGGGTCCGCATTTGAGGTGTATCGCGATGACGTGCTCAGGTTTTCCGGCACACTGACACTTGATGCGTCACTTACTGCGCGCGGCGTTGGTATCGTCACCCGCGCAGGCAACGCCACACAGCTTGATAACATATCGGTGTCAGGGGCGTTTTAAAAGCGGCGCTCGGAAATTCGGACCCGTGATTAAGAGATGTGGCAAACCGCCAATGGCTATACTCCCTTGGCGGGAAACCTCACTTGGGGCGGTCCAGATTCTGGGGAAACCAACACAGTCTGGGGGAAAAGCCTGTTTCAAAGGCCGTCTTTTGGCGTAGACAGAGCCCGTAACACTGGAAAAATGACAAAAGCTGCTCTGTGACACTTGGTATCAACTGGTCTCCTTCCGAAACCCCGGATGTGCGCGTCACTGTCGCAACGACAGAATCGCTACATCAAGATATCGAACGCAGGCTGGCTGCCGGCATGGGCTTTACCGTTGCAACACTGAACCTTGATCATGTGGTGAAACTGCGCAGCGACCCAGCGTTCCTGAAGGCGTATACGCATCACAGCCACGTCACCGCCGACGGAAATCCCATTGTATGGCTTTCCCGCTTGGCCGGACATAACGTGGATCTTGTGACTGGCTCTGACCTGCTGAATCCCATAATCGCACAGGCGGCCCGACATGGCTGGCCCGTGGCGTTCCTTGGATCGACACAGGACACGCTGGATACCGCGGCGGAGCGGCTTTTGGCAGCGCATTCGGGCCTGAACGTGGTGCGCTGTATCGCGCCGCCCATGGGGTTTGACCCGAACAGCACCATCGCCGATAGCATGGCCGATGACATTGCCTCGGTTGCGCGGATCTGTCTGATCGCTCTTGGCGCACCCAAGCAGGAACGCTTTGCCGCGCGCGCCGCCGAGCGGCACCCCCACATGGGCTTCTTTTCCATCGGCGCGAGCCTTGATTTCGTCGCCGGAACCCAGACCCGCGCGCCTGCCTGGGTCCGGGCCATCGCTGCAGAATGGATATGGCGGCTTTTGAACAATCCGGTACGGCTTGTCAGGCGCTATGGAGCCTGTATCGCAATTCTACCCCGGCTGCTTCTCGAAGCGCTGCACACACGCAGGCAACACAGATGAGCACAGTTTTTCGTTGGGCAATCCTTGGAACCGGCAGTGTATCCCGGAAATTCGTAACCGGGCTCAATGCATTGGGCGGCCGAGCCGTCGCAACGTCTGTCGCATCCCGCGATCCCGAAAATGCGCGCGGGTTTGCTCGTTCCTTAGGCGTGCCGCACGCGGCCGCCAGTTGGGACGCCGCTATAAGCGACGACATTGACGGCGTTTATATTGCAAGCCCCGCGACCGAACACGAAGCGCACGCGATGCTGGCCTTTGCCAAGGGCAAGCCCGCCCTGATTGAAAAACCGCTCGGACAGGATGCCGCGACGGCACGGCGGATCAGGGATGCGGCCGATGCGGCAGGCGTCTTTGCCATGGAAGCGCTCTGGACCCGTTTCCTGCCGCTTGTAACCGAGGCCAAGGCCGCAATCGATGCTGGCACATTGGGCGAGGTTCGTGCCTTTCACGGCACGTTCATGGCGGCCAATGTGCCTGATGCGGGGGTCAGTCTGTTTGACCCTGCGCGTGCAGGAGGCGCATTGTTGCATCGCGGGATCTACCCGCTGTCTCTGGCGCGTTATTTCTGCGGCCCTATCAGGGATGTCACGGCCCGGGGCCAAATGGGTGACACCGGTGTCGATGAAGATATTACTGTTGTTCTGAGGCATGAGAACAAGGCACTGTCCACACTTCAGGCCAGCTTGCGCACATATGCCACCAACACCGCCACGCTGTGGGGCACAAAAGCCCGGCTGGAAATAGCGGCACCCATCTGGCGCCCCGAAACAGCACGGCTGATCCCCGTGAATGCGCAAACCATCACCTCTGCCCATCCACGCCGGTTCGAAGCCTTTCGAGAGAGCCGCACAGGTCAGCGTATCGCGGCCTGGCGCGCGGGGTTGCGCGGGGATGGGGGGCGGGTGCTGCGCGCGCCCATTTTGGGCAATGGATATGGTCATGAAGCACAGGCCCTGATGGAGGCTGTTGCCGCCGGTCAGACCCAGTCGGCCATCATGCCGCTGACAGAAAGTATCGAGGTGCTTGATGCGATTGATGACGCCCTGAACCAGATTCGAAAGGCCAGCTCATGAAGATTGGGGTTATCGGGGCGGGTTATGTCTTTGACCACTACATGACAACCCGGGTGCGCCATCCGCAGCTGGTCTTTGCCGGACTTTATGACACCAACCGTGCCCGTGCGGACCAAGCCGGCACCTATTACGACATCCCTGTCTATGACAGTGCTGAGGCCCTGCTGGCCGATCCTGAAATCGACACGATTGCCAACTTCACCCCGATTCCGGCCCACTACGAGGTTAGCCGCGCCGCGCTGGAAGCGGGAAAGCACGTCTATTCGGAGAAACCCCTGACCGCGACCATGGAGGACGCACACGCCCTGGCCGCGCTCGCCCGCGACAAGGGCTTGCGCCTGTCCTGTGCACCCTCCAACGCGCTCTCGCCTACGGTACAAACTCTTTGGGCCGCGGTCGATCAGGGTGTCGTAGGCGATGTGCGCATGGTTTATGCAGAATTTGACGACAATCCTGTCTACCTGCTTGCCCCCGAAACATGGACCTCCCGCTCCGGGGCACCCTGGCCCTATCTGCACGAATACGAAATGGGCTGCACCTGGGAGCATGCCGGCTATCATCTGACATGGATGTGCGCCTTGTTCGGACCCGTGCGCCAGGTCACCGCTTTTTCAAAAATGACCCTGCCTGACAAGACAGATCAGCCTCTAAGACGGCCCGATACACCTGATTTTTCAGTCGCTGTGCTGGATTTCGAAAGCGGCGTCGTGGCGCGGCTGACCTGTTCGATTGCCGCGCCTGTGGATCATCGCATGCGCATCATCGGCAACCGCGGCGAGATTTCAGCAGATACCTACCGCGATTATGAGGCACCTGTGCGACTGGACCCGTTCAGGCCGATGCCCCTCAAGGCCCGCAATGCTGCCGCGATCCGGCGCCACTCAGTTCTGCAATGGCCCTTTGGCATCGGGGGACGACGACTGCCGCTGATCCGCACGGCGGGCCGGGAACAGGATGAACTGGCGGGCGGTGGGTTCAGGGGTTGGCTGAGACGCCGGCGCCGCGCGCAGTTCGGGCAGCAGGACAAATGCCTTGGACTCGCCGAACTGGCCAGCGCCATCGCCGAAGATCGCCCGCACTTCCCTGCTGCAGAATTCACGCTGCACCTCACCGACCTGACACTTGCCATCCAAGGGGCTGGCCCGGATGGGTGTTGCTATCGCCCGAAAACCACATTTACGCCGCTTGCATTGCCCGCGCAAAGCCGTGCAGCAGCCCCCGATTTCGCGCCCTTTTCACGGCCCAGCTCGGTGCCTGCAGCACTTGCGCGCCTTTTGGGTGGGCTGAAAGCGAGAAGCACATGAGGAAAGACAGGTACAGAGGATAGAGCAGACTGCCCCCTGCCCTTTGTCCGCACCGAGATGCAGCCCTGGTTCATGAGATATACGCAGACTTTGATGATGCATGATCAGACGGCGGTTTGAACTTGGCGGAGCCCGTCGCGGAACTCAATCCCCTGGATGCTCTCTGGGACGAGCCCTACCCCGTACCCGGACGGGTTGGCCCGGCATTGCCGAAGTCATTCCGAGCAACATCGCTGACAAGAGCTGTGATGCGATTGTCATGGTGCATGTCACCGAACCCGAGACGGTCTTTTGCAATCTTTCCTCGATGCTCAGGTCCGGGGGCAAGTCTATGTCGAAACATCCGATTGCGCTTGTCTTGATTTCAAGCTTTCCAGATTGTCGTCCTCGCCTCTGGAAGCCCCGCGCCAGCTGAATTCCCGGACGGCAGATTTGCTGTCAAAAGCGGCTCCGACACGCCCTCTCAGAGCGTCCCTTCGGAACGGGCGCGCATATATTGGGTCAGGGCGTGGATCAGGCTTTGGTGGGTGTCCTCGACGATGCCGTAATTCTCCACGGGCACATGAACCACGTGCCGGGCAATTTCGGCCAGACGCCCCCCCTTGAAACCGACAAAGGCAATGGTTGGCACGCCTTTTTCATTGGCGTAATTACATGCGGCAACCACGTTGGCGGAATTGCCGGATGAACTGACCACAAGCAGCGCGTCACTTGATTGCAGATAGTATTTTAACGGTTCGGAAAAAACTGCGTCATAGCCGATGTCATTCCCAAGGGCGGTCAGCAGCGGCACATTGGCTGACAGGGACTGAGTTCTGAGAGGAGGATGGCCTTCGACATAGGTGCCCTTTGAACAATCGCAGACCGTATGGTTGGCAATGGCGGCCGATCCGCCATTGCCCGCAATCCAGACCGTTCCCCCCGCCGCAGCAACCTGATCGAAGACAGCAAGCACATCGGCCAGAGGGCCTTTATCAAAATCTAAAAGCGCCTGAGAGTACCGGGCGTAATAGGACGAAATAAAATCTCCGAAGGTCTCGGCCATGGCAGAATTTCCTTTTGATATGGCGTTGCAAAACCGTGTTCCCGATTGCCTTGTGCATGTCAACTCGCCTTCCCTTCGGCCAGGCGGTGCCGCCCTGTCCCGAAGACCCCAAGTCAGGCTGTTCTGATCCACGCTTGCACGCGCGCCGGAGCGCACATAGTGTCCCAGAAAATTTCGGGGATGGCTCCGGTTCTATGATTCACTACATGACTATCCGCGGTACGGCAGACGCATGGATCGGCAACGAGCTGCGCGTAGTGCGCAAGGAAGGCATCCCATTCAGGCTACATGCCCTTGATAAATCAACACAAAACTACTTTTCATCCAAAGACGTGGCAGAAATCGCGGGCGACACCCGGTTCCTGCGCCCTGTGTCTCTGCTACAGGTGTGCGGTGCCGTTCTGATGGCTCCTGCCCGGTTCAGGGGCGCCTTTTTTGCCGCTTTGGGCAACGCGCTTTTTGGGCCGCGCGAAAGCCTGCGAATCCGGGCTGTCGGCCTGTGGCATCTTTGTCTGGGCTGTCACTGGGCCTCCATGCTGCGGGCAGAGGAACAGCAAGGCGCGCCGGTCTCTCACATCCATTCACAGTGGATCCATTCCGCAGGTACCGTAGCCATGTTCGGTGCATGGCTTCTGGACCGACCTTTCAGCTTTACCGGGCACGCGGCCGATCTTTTTCGTGAGCGCGCCGCCTTGAACACTAAAATCAGGCGTGCGGCCTTCATCATCTGTATTTCGGAATTTCACCGTCAGTTCTATCTGAAGAACGGTGCACGCCCCGAACAGTTGCACATCGCCTATTGCGGCATCGACACAAGCCATTTCGCACCGCGCCGCCGCGTGCGGGCCGATGGGGAACCGCTCCATATTCTCGCCGCCGGACGTCTGGTCGAAAAAAAAGGCTTTCCGGTTCTGATCAAGGCCTGCGCCCTGCTGAAAAACCGTGGTTATCCCTTTCACTGCACCATCGGGGGCTCGGGCCCGGACGAGGCAGTGTTGCGCACTTTGGTGGACGAAGTCGGTCTGGGGACAGACATCACCTTGACCGGCGAAGCCCTCAAACAGGAGAACATTCCCGACTTCATGTATGCAGGTGACCTGTTCTGTCTGCCTTGCGTCTGGGCCTCGGACAATGATGTGGATGGCCTGCCGCAAATGACGATGGAGGCGATGGCCTGCGGCCTGCCTGCGATCACAACGCGTCTGGTGGGCAACCCTGATCTGGTCATCCATGAACAGACCGGCCTTCTGGTGGACCCGCACGATGCTGCGGGCCTTGCGGATGCAATCATGCAGATCGGTGAAAATGAGGCTCTTGCCCGCCAATTGGCCAAAGCGGGACACAAACATGTCACGGACATCTTCGATATAGATCGGTGTTTAGAGGCGCTGCTGGCGCAATATAGAACTGCATTGGAGACCCGTTCGTGATTATCACCCAAACCCCGTACCGCGTCAGCTTTGCGGGCGGTGGCACCGATTTGCCGGCATTTTACGAACACGAGTATGGGGCTGTTCTGTCGATGGGGGTGGCCCATCATATGTATGTCACAGTCAGTCCCCGGTTCGAAAAGACCACGCGGATGGCCTATACACGCGTCGAAATCGCCGATGGCATCGACAAGCTGGATCACACCATCGCCCGCGAAGCGCTGCGCATGACCGGCCTGGGCGAGCACCTTGAGATCACCACCGTTGGAGATGTCCCCGCAGGCACTGGCATGGGCTCGTCTTCCAGCCTGGCGGTGGGTATGCTGAACGCGCTTTATGCCTACAAGGGGCAGGTCACCTCGCCGGGGCAACTTGCCGAACAGGCCTGCGAGATCGAGATCGACATTCTGGGCAAACCGATCGGGCGGCAGGACCAGTATGCGGCCGCCTATGGCGGTGTGAACTATATCCGCTTCAATCCGGATCATTCCGTCGATGTAGAGCCTGTACCGTGCGATCCGGCCTTTCTGGACCAGCTCGAAAAACACATCATCTTGCTGTACACGGACCAGCAGCGCGATGCTGACAAGATTCTGAAAAAGCAATCCGAAGGCAGCGCCGACAAGATGACCGTCTTGCGCGACATGCGCGATCTGGCCGGCACCTTGCGCGGCACCATGGGCGGGCAAGGCGACCTTGAGGACTTTGGTCGCATCCTGCACGAGGGCTGGCTGCTGAAACGCAGTCTGGGCTTTGGCATTACCAACCCCGGTGTGGATGAGTGGTACAATGTGGCCCGCGCCAATGGTGCCATGGGCGGCAAGCTGCTGGGCGCCGGCGGCGGCGGCTTTCTGCTCGTGATGGCCCCACCCGAGCGGCACGACGCTATCCGCGCCGCTTGCGGCTATCCGCGTGAAATTCCATTCCGCATCGACCGGCGTGGCAGTCGGGTGATCTTTATCTCTGACCGGTATGCGTTTTAAGCCGCGCTCACCGCCTTGTGGTGTGCTGGGTGACGGTATATATATGAGGTATATATTGAAGGTATATTTGCATGCGCCTCCCAGCCAAACGCAAGACGTCTCTGACACTGGATGCTGCCATGCTTGACGGTGCCAAGGAACTTGGCATCAATATTTCTGCCGTGGCCGAAGCCGCGCTTGCGCGTGCGGTCAACCAAGCACGGCGCCAGCAATGGCTGGAGGAGAACGCAGAGGTTTTCAAGGCCCAGTCCAATTGGCATGCCAGGAATGGCCATCCCTTGTCTGAGATCATGACGGGTCCCGGGGGCGACACGTGGAAGAGCTGACCCGATTTGATGTTGTACAGTATAAAGGCGTGTGCATGGTCGTCGTGGAAAGTGATCTGTTGCCACCGGACCCGGCGGTCGTGGTGATCCCCTTGCTGCCCGATTACCCTGCGGTGCGGCATCTGAACCCCGAACTGAATCATGACGGTCAGCCGTTGATCTTGGCGACACGCCTGATTGCAGCCGTGCAGCGCAGGCCGTTGCGACGTGTCGGACATGTCTCGGACCAGGGCGATCTGATCACGCGGGCACTGGATGTTTTGATGGCGGGCATATGACCTCGCAATCTGGGCCCGATGTGCCGGTTTGGCAGAAAGGAAACGGTCTATGAAAGTTTTGATCACGGGCGGTGCGGGTTTTATTGGATCACACACGGCAGATGCACTGTTGGCCAAAGGCCATCAGGTCCGCGTGCTCGACATCCTGCAGCAGCCCGTACACCGGGGTGGGGAAAAACCCGCCTATCTGGACCCCGGGATCGAGCTCATGATCGGCGATGTGCGCGATGAAGCCGCCTTGCTGGCTGCCCTGCGCGGCGTGGACGCAGTCTATCATCTGGCCGCATTTCAGGATTACCTGCCTGAATTCTCGCGCTTTTTCTCGACCAATGTAACCTCGACCGCGCTGATTTACGAGTTGATCGTGCGGGAAAAACTGCCCATCCAGAAGGTCATCGTGGCCTCGTCACAGGCCACATTGGGCGAGGGATTGTACCTGGACGCGACTGGCGCGCGCGTGCTGCCGGGCCTGCGCCCGGACGCCCAGTTGCGCCGCGGGATCTGGGACATTCAGGCCACCGGCATGCACGTCGGCCCGCTCACTTCCCAGGCGACGGACGAAACCGTCGCCAATCCGCAGAACTGCTATGGCACATCCAAGATCGCGCAGGAAAATGCGGCTCTGAATCTGGGCAAAATGTACGGAATTCCGTCCGTTGCCATGCGCTATTCCATCGTGCAGGGCCCACGTCAGAGCCTGTATAACGCCTATTCGGGGGCCTGCCGTATCTTTTCGCTGTCCTTTCATGTGGGCCGCGCCCCGGTGATCTACGAAGACGGGCAGCAGGTGCGCGATTTCGTCAACTATCTTGATGTGGTCGATGCGAATCTGAAAGTGCTCGAAGATGACCGTGCCGATTACGAGATGTTCAATGTGGGCGGCGACAGGCCCGTGACCGTGGGCGCATTCGCGGCTGTTGTCGGTGATGTGTTTGGTGCGGCGGATTACCAACCGCAGGCGTCGGGCAAGTACCGCTTTGGCGACACGCGCCACATCCTGTCGGATGTGTCCAAGCTGAAGTCACTGGGCTGGAAACCGACCCGCAGCACCCATGACAGCGTCAGCGCCTATCGCGACTGGATGGAGACAGCGGCCCCCGCCGAAGACATCCTTGCCCAGTCCGACAAGATGATGGCCGCTCTGGGTGTGGTGCGCGAGGTGAGTGCATGAGCATATATGTATTAAATATGAAGGAGATAACATGCTGCAGAGGTTTCGGAATTTCAGCAATCCACTTGAACTGACCCTGGGGCGCTTGCTGTTTCGCAACACGGACGTTCAGGTGCACCGCGTCGGCGACAAACACATGCTCGTGGACCATAGATTCGCGGATGCAGGCTCTATTCGGGGCTGTGTCAGCAACCCGATGTATGCGACCTTGCTGGACAAGGTGAAATTGCCCAAAAAACTTTCTGTTTTGGATATCGGAGCAAATGTTGGAGGCTTTCCCTTGCTGCTTCATGCCCGGGGCCATGAGTTGGACAAGCTGACAATTGTCGAACTGAACCCGCGCACATTTGTGCGTCTACATTTCAACATATTGTCCAACTGGGGGCATGCGCAGGTGCTCAATTATGGGGTTTCCTCCAGTGCAGGCGACCTCACGCTGACACTGGGCGAAGGCGATACAGCCGATAGCCTGCGCGGATCACCTGATGGTAAGGGCGACGTTGTGACGGTACGCACAATTGCCCTTGATGACCTGCCCCACGACGGCCCTATTGATCTGCTCAAGATAGATATCGAACATGCCGAAGTGGATGTGCTGCTCAAGCCCGGACACGAGGCCACTCTGGCCCGTACGCAGGTGCTGATAATCGAAATCCACCCACTTGAGCATGCCAAGGCAATCCACACAGCAATTGAGGCGACTGGATTGAAACACGTCGTGGGTTCTCAGGAATTGATCGGGCAGCACATCTTTGCCCGCCAGATGGAGACATAGATCGGAATGCCAAGCATGGCGCGTATCAAAGCACTGTTGCTGGCTGGAGGGCTTGGCAGCCGGTTGCGCCCGCTGACGGACACGGTGCCAAAATGCCTGGTTCCGGTGGGGGGGCGCCCCATGCTGGACTACTGGATCGACGCCCTTGAAGCGGCGGGCATCGAGCAGGCCCTGATCAACACACATCATCTGCCGGACCCTGTGCGCGCCTATATGAACATGGTGAACAAGACCCGAAATGTGGCCCTAACAGAGGTTTTCGAGCCTGAGCTGCTGGGGTCTGCCGGCACTGTCACGGCCAACCGGGACTGGGCCGACGGGGTCGATCAGGTCGTGGTCATCTATGCCGACAATCTCAGCGATATTGATCTGGGGGCGTTGGTTGCGTTTCACGCAAGTCACGGCGATCCCATGACCATGGCGCTGTTCCACACGCCCTATCCCGAGAAATGCGGCATCGCGGCGCTGGACGATCAGGGCCTGGTGACCGCATTTGTCGAAAAGCCGCGAGCCCCCAAGAGCGATCTGGCCAATGCAGGTCTTTATGTGCTGGATGCTGACGCCTGGCGCGAGATCGCGGATATGGGGGCGTTTGATTTCGGCTTTGATGTGATCCCGGCCTTTGTCGGGCGGATGCGTGGTTATGTGCACCGTGGCTATCACCGCGACATCGGCACCCATGAAAGCCTCGCGCAGGCCGGGCAGGACATCGCAGGGCTGTTCAAATGAGGCCGGCCGTATTTCTGGACCGCGATGGCACGGTCATCGAGCTGGTCCATCACCTCAATGACCCAGGCGATGTGCGCCTGATCGACGGGGCGGGCGTGGCTATTGCCCGGCTGCGTGCTGCGGGCTGGCCGGTGGTGATCATCACCAACCAGTCCGTTATTGGCCGTGGCAAGCTGACAGAGGCGGGTCTTGCCGAAGTGCACAAAGAGATGCGCGCGCAACTGGCGCAGCATGGTGCAGATGTGGACGGGGTCTATTTCTGTCCCCTCGCCCCGACCACCAAGGACCCGACCGTGATCGAGGATGTCATGCGCAAACCCGGACCCGGCATGTTGCAACAGGCCGCGACCGAAATGGGCCTTGATCTGGCGGCCTCGTGGATGGTGGGCGATACGGTGTCTGACATGCTGGCGGGCCACAATGCAGGCTGTCGCACGATTTTGGTACGCACAGGCTATGGCGCGGATTACAGCCATGATAGAGCCGCACTGGACCGCGATGTGGCCGACCTTACGGACGCAGCAGCAATTATTCTGAACGAGGGAACGCAATGAAAATCCTGATCACCGGCGGCGCCGGATATGTGGGCAGTGCTTGTCTGCGCTACGTGGCCGAACAGGGTCACGAGGTGATGGCCTATGACAACCTTGTCATGGGTCATGCGGGTGCCGTGGACGGCCATCCACTGGTCGAGGGCGATATTGCCGACACCGATCTGCTAACCAGGACGCTCAAGGATTTCGGGGCAGATGCCGTCATGCACTTTGCCGCCGCCACCTATGTAGGCGAAAGTGTCGAAGACCCGGAATACCACTATCGCAACAATGTGGGCGGCACGCTGTCCCTGCTCAACGCGATGCGCGCCGCAGATGTCAGCCGGATGCTGTTTTCCTCGACCTGTGCGACCTACGGCATGACGCAGTCCGACACCATGTCCGAGGCGACCCCGCAGGATCCGTTTTCACCTTACGCCCGCACCAAGCTGGCGGTGGAGTGGATGATCCGCGACTTTGCCGCCGCCTATGGCATGGGTTTCACCCTTTTGCGCTATTTCAACGCCTCCGGCGCGGATGCGGATGGCCGTCATGGCGAAGATCACCGCCCCGAAAACCACCTGATCCCGCTGGTGCTGGAAGTGCCCTTGGGCAAACGGGCCGGGATCATGGTGTTTGGTGACGATTATCCCACGCCAGATGGCACCTGTATCCGTGATTACGTGCACACCCGTGATCTGGCCTCGGCCCACCTGCTCGCGATCGAGGCCACGGCTGAAGGGACGCGCGAGGTGTTCAACATCGGCACCGGAAATGGCCAGTCCGTGATGGAGATTATCGAGGCCTGCGAGGCTGTCACCGGCCAATCCATTGCGCGCAGTATCGTTGATCGCCGCCCGGGTGATCCGCCACGCCTGGTGGCCGAACCCACGAAGCTCAAGACCCAGCTGGGCTGGAAGCCGGAATATTCTGATATCAAGGATACGATTGCCACGGCCTGGGCCTGGCATCAGGCGCATCCCGACGGATATCCGACCTGATCCGCTCACAAGGGGTTCACCGTCTCGCGTCCGAAGCCGTGCCCCTTAACCATCCCGAGGCAATCTGGACCCAAGAACCTGACTGCGCGGGGCCTTTGATCTGTGGCACACCCTGCCTTGTTGCGAGCATCAATAGCGGCAACAGGCGCCAAGGTGCGTCAGATAACGGCAAAAATCCGCTTACGTTCAGATTTTCAAGCAAAATTCTGCGCGAACGAAGGTTGCCGCTGTAACTGGCGCGCAATCGACATAGTGTCGCCTTCAAACAAACATGGCCGCGCCGCGTTGTGAGCCAAATGTATAATAATAATTAACCAGGCTTTTTGTATACCGTTTCCACGTTTTGGCAGGCAAGATCATTGGAGCAGTAGATGATCACATCATACATTTGTGCGCTCTGGCGCACAGCAGAACGGGAGTCTTAAGATGCCCCCGTTTTTTTTAGCTATCCTGGGAATGCTTGCCGGTGTTTCAAGCCTTGGGGCCGGCGCAAGCCGCGATGGCGCTGTTCCGGAGACAGTCACGACACCACCAACAGAACCGGAAGTGCCGACGCCACCGGAAGAACCACAGGACCCCGCGACACCGGAAGTGCCGACGCCACCGGAAGAACCGCAGGACCCCGCGACACCGGAAGTGCCTGTATCGACTGTAGAGTCTGCTGATGTGATCGGTGGGCGCGTCACAACTTTCGCGCCT
>Ga0316204_10007516_pt1 | contig 15849 bp, 13 predicted proteins | sample 6monrhotite_MG_2_FD_205661 | JGI IMG/M metagenome (GOLD analysis project Ga0316204, IMG submission 205661) | Microbial mat bacterial communities from mineral coupon in-situ incubated in ocean water Damariscotta River, Maine, United States -... | ecosystem: Environmental > Aquatic > Marine >... | reverse complement strand
TGACACCTGAAGACTCAAGCCCTTCATTAAAGTGACCTGGCATACATTGGAAAATAGCATTATGCTCAGAATCAATTGGTAATAAGGTCGCATTATGCTGCTTTACTTCGTTCATAAACAAGTCACCAGACATAACCAATGCTTCTTTATTTGCCAACAAAATACGTTTTCCCGCGCGTGCAGCTGCTAATGTAGGTATTAAACCAGCTGCACCCACAATGGCCGCCATAACCTGATCAACCCCATTCAGGCTTGCAACTTTTTCAAGAGATTCGACACCTGATAGTACCTCAGTCGGCAAATCCGTTTGAGCAATTTTTTGTTGCAGACTAACGGCCGCATCAGCATCCGCCATTACGGCATAAAGTGGCTTAAATTCGATACATTGTTGTAAGAGTTTTTCGACTGCTTTATTTGCTGTGAGTGCAATCACTTGATATTTGTCTGCATGACGTGAAATCACATCCAGCGTGTTAACACCAATGGTGCCTGTGGAACCCAATACACAAATACCCTGTCTAGACATTAAATATCACCTGTCCTAGCAGCAAAGCAAATAATGGCGCAGATGAAGTCACACTATCAATACGATCTAAAATACCGCCATGACCCGGTAGAATGTGGCCGGTGTCTTTTAAATTTTGTTCACGTTTGAGCAAACTAAAGAACAAATCACCTGCTACAGAAATATAGGTTGCCAAGGCAGCAATAATTAATAGCATGAATGTTTCTATCACCTGCAATTCAAATACAAAGCTTGCCAGGTAACTGTATATAGCCGTTGCAAATACTGCACCATAAAGACCTTCTTTTGTTTTACCCGGACTTAAGTGAGGTGCAAGTTTGTTCTTACCAAATCGCTTACCTGAAAAGTAGGCACCTATATCTGCTACCCATATAATGCTTAAACAATAAAATAGCCACAGACTACTTTGATCGCGAATTTCCATTAAAGCTAGTATAGGCGGTAGCAGTACAAACGGTCCCAATACTATCTTAAATATGGAGACACCTTCGGCATCCACTTTAGGACCTTTAGAAAACATATGATAAATAGCAATCAACCAGAAGATAACACTAAAAATCAAAACATAATTTAATAGCTCGGGATATTTAACAATGAGCTGTTGAGATATAAATACATGCGCACCAATAAATGCCGCGTAAATAATGCGGTAAGCAATATTTTTAATGCCACTCAAACGCGCCCATTCCCAACCTGAAATTACAATAATTGTAAGTAGAGCGTAAAATATAACATCACTGGATTGCGTTAATATACCCCAAATAACTAGAGCAGCTAGAGGTATTGCGGTTAATACTCGTTGTTTCAACATGAAAGATTATCCATGTAGTGGCGTTTCAACCTGCTCACCTGTTTTCCCAAATCGCCTCTGACGACCTTCGAACCAGTTAAGCGCCTCTTGAAATTGCTGAGAACCAAAATCTGGCCACAACGTATCGGTAAAATACAACTCCGTATAAGCAAGTTGCCAAATCAGGAAATTGCTTATTCGTTGCTCACCACCTGTACGAATAAACAAATCAGGCTCGGGCAACTCACTTAAACAAATATGTTCATTTACCATTTCTGCATTTATATCTACCAGACTAATCTCTCCGGCCTGCACTTTAGCCACAATAGCTTTACAGGCCTCTGCAACATCCCAACGACCGCCATAATTGACGGCAATGTTTAGCTGCAAACCTGTATTGTCTTTAGTAAGCTGTGTAGCAGATTGAATTTTTTGCTGTAATTTTTCAGAAAAGGCTGAGCATTCTCCAATAAAGCGCACCCTTACATTTTGCTTGTGTAAAGACTCGACTTCAGATTGCAAAGTGGATACGAACAACTCCATTATGCTGCTAACTTCTTGTTCGGGCCTTTTCCAGTTTTCGCTACTGAATGCAAAAATAGTTAGCGCCTGAATACACTCTTTCACAGATGCTTCAACTATTTTTCGAGTTGATTTCACACCAGCATGATGACCTGCAGTTCTAGGCATTAAACGTTTTTTAGCCCAGCGTCCGTTACCATCCATGACTACGACAATATGCTTCGGCTTAGCTGAAGTATTCTGCTCAGTTTTTTTAAACGAGGTAATTCCCATGGCTAAAATAATTTAGTGATAAATCACTAAATTTCCATCATTTCCTTTTCTTTGGCTTCAAGAACCTTATCAACATCTGCAACATACTTATCTGTTAGTTTTTGAATACGGTCTTCTGCTTTGCGGTTTTCATCTTCAGAAATTTCTTTTTCTTTTAATAAATCTTTGAAATCACCATTCGCATCACGACGAATATTTCTAACTGCAACCTTTGAGCCTTCGCCTTCAGCCTTAACCACCTTAACTAAATCGCGACGTCGCTCTTCTGTTAGAGCAGGCATTGGTACACGAATAACTGTGCCCTGAGACGCAGGGTTTAAACCAAGATTGGCCGTCATAATTGCTTTTTCAATCGCCGCCACCATTGGTTTTTCCCAAGGTGTAACCGCTAATGTTCTTGAATCTTCTGCAACGACGCTTGCGATTTGTTTGATAGGCGTCATGCTTCCGTAATAATCGACCATTACCTGATCAAGTAAACTTGGATGCGCACGACCTGTACGAATTTTTGTGAGTTCGGTTTTCAGAGATTCTACGCTTTTAGCCATGCGTGACTCTGCATCTTCGACTATCTCATCAATCATTTATATTCTCCAAACGTTTTTTTAATTCCGCATTATTTGCTTGCGGGTACAACTGATGTTCCTATTGATTCATCCATTACTGTACGTAATAAATCACCAGCTTTGTTTAAATTAAATATTCTTAACGGCATATTTTGTTCTTTGCATAAAACAATGGCCGTTGCATCCATCACCTGAAGTTCTTTATGTAAAACTTCATCATACGTTAACGTGTCATAACGTTTGGCATCTGGATTTTTCATCGGATCAGAATCGTATACACCATCAACTTTTGTAGCTTTGATTAATACATCTGCTTCTATTTCGATTGCACGTAAACTACCTGCACTATCAGTTGTGAAAAATGGGTTGCCCGTTCCAGCACCAAATATAACAACGCGACCTTTTTCTAAATGACGTACTGCACGACGGCGTACGTAATCTTCGCATACCTGATGAATACTTAAGGCGGACATTACTCGGCAGCTAGGGCCAACTCGTTCGATCGCATCTTGCAAAGCTAAGCAGTTCATAACCGTAGCCAGCATACCCATGTGATCGCCAGTTATTCTATCCATACCGGCATCAGCTAAACCTTTACCGCGAAAGATATTACCTGCACCAATCACTACACCAACTTCAATACCTAATTCGATAATCTGCTTTATTTCAGCAGCCACACGATTAAGAATATCAGGATCTATACCCGAATCCTGTGAACCCATTAAAGCTTCTCCGCTAAGCTTTAATAATACGCGTTTATAAATAGGTTTTGATTCACTCATATTGATGCATCGCTCTTATGGTTATTATGGTTGATTTTATTTTTTAATAACTATTTTCGATAAATCCTTGGTCCTTGCACATAAAAAACCGGGATACAAACCCCGGTTTTTTATATTTCCATCATAGTTCAGAAATGCCTACTAGCTGTTAATCTGAGCCATAACTTCTTCAGCAAAGTTCTCGACTTTCTTCTCGATACCTTCACCAACTTCAAAACGATTGAAGCTCTTAACTTCTGCGCCTTTAGACTTCAACAATTTTTCGACTGTTTGATCCGGGTCTTTAACGAAAGGCTGACCAACCAGTGTAATTTCAGCAAGGTACTTACGAATACGACCGCCAATCATCTTTTCAATGATTTCATCGGGTTTACCGCTTTCTTTAGCCTGTGCAACCAAGATTGCCTTTTCTTTCGCCAACATTTCTTCAGGAACGCCAGACTCATCAACACAAGTAGGGTTACTTGCTGCAATATGCATTGCGATGTCTTTAATCAGGTCTGCATCGTCTTTATCCAGCTCAACCAACACACCCATACGAACACCGTGTGAGTAAGAACCGAAAGCACCATCAGATGACTTGCGTTCAAAACGACGAACCTGAATATTTTCACCGATTCTAGCAACCATTTCCTGGCGCACTTCCTCGATTGTCTTGCCCGTATCACCTAATGGTAATGCAACCAATGCTTCCACACTAGCTGGTGAGTCTGCAAGCACGCGCTGAGCTACACCGTCAGTGAACGCCTTAAACTCGTCACCACCTGATACGAAATCAGTTTCACAGTTAACTTCAACGATTGCTGCTTCTTTCTTATCATCAGAAAGAGCAATTGAAACTAAACCTTCAGCTGCAGTACGACCTGATTTCTTGTCTGCTTTTGCAAGACCAGATTTGCGCATATTTTCAACAGCTGTTTCCATATCGCCGTCAACTTCCTGTAGCGCTTTCTTACATTCCATCATGCCTGAGCCAGTACGCTCACGCAGTTCTTTAACCATTGCGGCAGTAATTTGCATTGCCTTTACCTCATTAAATTAATATTGACTGGTAACCTTAAAAGTACCTAATTACTTATCTTCAGCAGGTGCTGCTTCAGTCTTAGCTTTAGGTGCAGCTTTCTTTGCTGCTGCTTTCTTCTTAGGTGCTGGCTTTGGCGCGTCATCCTGTACAGCATCTGCTGCGCCAATATTTAATGAAGCCGCTTTACCTTCAATTACTGCATCTGCAACCGCTTCTATGTAAAGCTTAACAGAGCGAATTGCATCATCATTACCTGGAACGATGTAATCAATATCATCTGGAGAGTTGTTTGAATCTACAACACCGATAACTGGAATACCGAGTACTTTTGCTTCGTGTACAGCAATTGACTCATTGCCTGTATCGATTACAAAAATAGCATCAGGGATACCGTTCATGTCTTTTATACCACCTAGAGTCTTCTCTAGTTTTTCCATTTCACGGGTAAGGTTCAATGCTTCTTTCTTGATCATGCGATCAAAAGAACCATCTGTAGACATAACTTCTAAATCTTTTAAACGACGGATAGATGCACGTACTGTATTGAAGTTCGTCATCATGCCACCTAACCAACGGTGGTTTACGAAAGGCATGCCACAACGGCGTGCTTCTTCGGCGATAGCTGTGCGAGCAGCACGCTTAGTACCAACAAATAAAACCTTACCGTTGCTTGCAGCAATTTTGCTGATTGCATTCAACGCGTCGTTGAACATTGGTAGTGTTTTTTCTAAGTTGATGATATGAATTTTGTTGCGAGCACCAAAGATGAATTGAGACATCTTAGGGTTCCAAAAACGAGTTTGATGTCCGAAATGAACACCAGCTTCTAACATTTGACGCATGGTCACTTTAGCCATAATAATTTCCTAGTAGGGTTGGGCCTCCACATACCCCTTGCAACAACCCAATTCAGTGAATTTTCACTGCTTAGGCACCCAGTTACACGGTAATAGTATGTGTGCGTATTTAAAAATAATTAACGTTCGCTTCGACTCATTTCAAGTCGAGCGGCCGCTTTATACCATATCTACGCAATATTCACAATAAAAACCTGCTTTTTCAAACATTTATCAGGCCTCACTAATTCAGGCTAAGTGTTCGAAAAATAAGGAAATCTTGAAAAATATTCACAATTAAGGCCTAATCGCATATCGACTATAAAACGCCCACCCCAGCAGATAGATTATTAGGTGATCTATGCGCCAATATTTGGGCCGAACAGAAAGCTAAATTTCATGAGCATACATATAAAGACACCTGACGAAATCGAAAAAATGCGCGTTGCTGGTCGCCTGGCTGCCGAAGTGCTCGAGATGATTGAACCACACGTAAAAGCTGGCGTTACCACCGATACACTCGATCAAATCTGCCATGACTATATTGTTAATACGCAAAAAGCCATTCCAGCACCGCTAAATTACCATGGTTTCCCAAAATCAATCTGCACCTCAGTTAATTATCAGGTTTGCCACGGTATCCCGAGTGAAAAAAAGCTAAAAAATGGCGATATCATAAACATCGATATCACGGTTATTAAAGATGACTTCCATGGCGATACCAGCAAGATGTTTTACATTGGTGAACCCACCATTAAAGGACGTCGAGTATCAGAAGTATCACGCGAGTGCATGGTGGAAGGTATAAAGCTGGTAAAACCCGGTGCTCAATTGGGAGACATTGGCGAAGTTATTCAAAAACATGCTGAATCACGTGGTTTTTCCGTAGTACGCGAATATTGCGGTCATGGCATAGGCCGCGGCTTCCATGAAGACCCACAGGTAATGCACTTTGGCAAAGCTGGTACAGGCGTTGTACTGGAAGAAGGAATGACTTTTACTATCGAACCGATGATTAATGTAGGCAAGCGTCAGGTTAAAATCCTTAAAGACGACTGGACTGTTGTCACCAAGGATCACAGCCTGTCTGGACAATGGGAACATACTATTCTGGTAACTCCCACTGGCTACGAAGTATTAACCCTGCGCAAAGACGAAACCATCTAAGCATTCACCAACCTGGTATAAAAAATTCCTATGACTGATGTCACCCTGCACTCTGTAAGCATATTTAATGAAAATGACTTTAAGCAACGATTATCAGATAAGCCTGACCAACTCTTGCAAGTTTTCAAAGAAGCTATTCAATCAGGGGACGCTGCCATTCAGCAAGCTTTCGAAGGCGGTGCAGATACACTGGAAACCGTAAACACTAGGGCAATTTTTATTGACCAAATTTTAAACCACTCTTTTGACCTCTATTTTGCAGACTGCGAGCAAAAAATCGCATTGGTTGCCGTTGGTGGTTACGGCAGAGCTGAGTTACATCCCGCTTCTGATATCGACATAATGTTGCTGTTAGAAGAAAAAGAGACAAGCCAAACAAAAGAGAAACTTGAACAGTATTTGACTCTTCTGTGGGACATTAAGCTCGAAATTGGTCACAGCGTGCGTACTTTAAAGGAATGCATTGAAGAGGCGACTAATGACATCACTGTTATAACTAATTTAATGGAGGCTCGTCTACTTGCTGGAAATGAGGTGCTTTTCTCTCAAATGATGGAATCAACCGGCCCGGATAAAATTTGGCCAAGTAAGGATTTTTTTGAAGCCAAACTGGAAGAGCAATCACTACGCCATCGGAAATTTGGCGGCACAGCTTACAACCTGGAGCCTAATATCAAGGAAAACCCGGGCGGTCTGCGAGATTTACAGATGATTGGCTGGGTCGCCAAACGACACTTCGGCACACGCATATTACGTGAACTGGCTGGGCATAACTTTTTAAGTCAGTCAGAGTACGAAGCATTGCGTGAATGCCAAATATATCTGTGGAAAATCCGTATTCACCTGCATTACCTCACCAACAAACATGAAGACCGCCTGCTGTTTGATATACAGCGAGAGCTGGCCTCAGCGTTCGGCTATGAAGACGGCGAGAACAACTTGGCCATTGAGCAGTTTATGCAACGTTACTATCGCACGGTGCTCGAACTAGAACGTCTTAACGAACTGCTGTTACAACTCTTTAGACAGGAAATACTATATAGCGGAAATGAAGAAGACGCCTTAGAAATAAATCGCCGTTTTCATGTTATTAACGGTTATATAGCAGCACGTGATGAAAGTGTATTCGTAGACCATCCCAGTTCATTATTAGAAATTTTTCTCATAATGGAGTTGCAACCCGAAATACGCGGCGTGCACGCGCAAACCATTCGCCTAATCCGTGAAAATACTCACCTGATAGATGAAAAATTTCGCGCTTCAAAAACAGCTCACCAGTTATTTATTGATATCATTACACAGCCGCGTGGTGTAACCCATGAACTGCGTAGAATGAACCGCTATGGTATTCTGGCTGCCTATATCCCCGCCTTTGATAAAATTGTTGGGCGCATGCAATATGACTTATTTCATGCCTATACCGTTGACCAACATACTCTGTTCGTTGTGCGCAACATGCGTCGCTTATCCGTACCGGATTTCGCCCATGAACACCCTCTGGCCAGTGGTATTTTTCATCACCTGGACAAGCCCGAACTATTGTATTTAGGCGGCCTATTCCACGACATAGCCAAAGGACGCGGTGGCAATCATGCCGACATAGGTGCTGTTGATGCCTATGATTTCTGTCTAGCACATGGCATTTCCACCGAGGATAGCGAGCTTGTTAGCTGGATGGTGAAAAAACACCTCCTAATGTCTATGGTCGCGCAACGTAAAGACATCAGTGATCCCGAAGTTATTTATAATTTCGCCAAAGAAATGCAGAGTTTAAAACAGCTCGATTATCTGTACCTCTTAACCATGTGTGACATACGCGCCACCAACCCCAAGCAGTGGACAACATGGAAGGATAATTTACTCGCCGAGCTATACCATAAAACTGCGGCGACACTTAAAGCAGGCTTAGATAGCCCACAACAGCGTAGTATTGTTGCGGAAGAAACCCGCACCTCAGTTACTCGCCTACTTACAAGCCAGGGTATCGTTACCGAGGCACTACAGGGTCTATGGTCGCAGTTTTCCAATGATTACTTCATTTACCACAGCCCGGATGAAATCATTTGGCATACACAGGTTTTACTCGATAAACAGAATACACCCCCGATTACGCGCGCGCGTATCAATACACGTGGTGAAGCCGAAATATTCATTTACAGCGAAGAACAGGATAAATTATTTGCCAGCATTGCCTCAACGCTTGAGCAGCTAGGCCTGAATATTGCGGATGCAAAAATTAACCTTACTAATAATCAATACGCATTAAACAGTTTTAAGGTACTGGAAGAAGACGGTAGCAGCCCGACAGATGATTTCCGTATAAGCGAAATTGTCGACAAGTTAAATTCACGTCTCAGCAACTTATCAGCAGAAATCCCCCCAAGCACACGCAGACAAAGCCGTGCACTAAAGAGCTTTGAGGTAGAAACTAAAATTCGTTTCGAGCAGCTAGTGGGCAAAGATATCACCATCATAAATATTGAATCTACCGACAGGCCCGGCTTATTGGCTAGTATTGCCCAGGCATTCGTCGACTGTAAGGTAAATATTCGTCACGCAAAAGTATCCACCGCCGGTGAAAAAGCAATTGATAGCTTCCACATAACTGATAAAGACCACAACCCTCTACTTGACGATCGATCCATGGAAGAATTAACAAACAAGCTGCTTGAGCACATTAATCAGTAAAATTTCACCTCTTATAAATTGTGTACTACAATAAAATTAATGACTTAGGTGTACTATCTTAATAATTGGATTAAGATAGTAAGGTTAACTATTAGTATTAATTGATAAATTGAGGCACTGGTTGTGGCACATGCTACTTTTATAACCCTATTTTTCCGTGTATTGGTTACTACCTGTACGCTCTTATCAATCAGCTTATCCACAGCAATAGCCGAAGAAAAGCCGCCTTTAGACACAGTCGTGATTATGGATAGCTCAGGCAGCATGAAGCTAACAGATCCAAAGCAGCTGCGTAAACCTGCTGCAAAACTCTTTATTTCTCTACTCGGTAATCAAGATAGACTCAGCGTTGTAAGCTTTAGTAGCCAGGCTTGGCCCATTACTTACCTCACGCCTCTTGAATCAGATAAACAAATTAATCAGGCATTAAAAGCCACGGATAAAATCTCTCATAAAGGCGCGCACACAAATATTCATTCCGCTATCAGTAAAGGTATCGAATTTCTTTCTGAAAGCCATCAGTTAGAGCGTGAACCCATTATTGTCCTGATGTCAGATGGCCAAATGGATGTAGGTAATGCTGATGAATCGAAAAAATTACGCCAGGCTATTTTTGATGATTTATTACCGCAACTAATTGAACGAAATATTAAAATCTATAGCATCGCCTTCACTGAAGCCTCTGACCAACAATTACTCCAGGAAATTGCAGATGCTACGGAAGGTCGCTATGCACTTGCCGCCAGCGATGATGTTTTGCACAAAGTGTTCAGCAAAATCTTTGAGCAAACTAAAGAACCCAACATGCTACCGCTCAATGAAAATGCATTTATAGTTGACTCAAGCATTCAAGAAATAACTATCATTGCGAATAAAGAATCTGACAAAAGCCAAATATATTTACAAACACCTTCCGGTGAAAAAATAAACTCCACCTTCAAATCAGAAACCCTTAAGTGGTTTGTATCCACTAGCTTCGATATGATTACCATTAAAAAGCCTGAAGAAGGTGACTGGAAAATTTTATTCAGTGATGATGATAATCGCGCTTACATCGTGGCTGATGTTAAATTACGCACACAATTTGAATTAAATACCGAAAGTTACAACCCGGAACTTATGATAAAGGCCTGGTTTGAAAAAGATGAGGAAACTGAAGCTAATCAGGATTTATTAAATAACATGACGGTAACACTGGAAGTGGAGCTTCCAGATGGCACGATTGAAACACTGGATGTGGACATTGCCAAAGAAAGCAATGATTTTACAGTTAACTATAAACCAACTGCGAATGGTTTTTATGGCGCAACAATGATTGCCAAATCCAGCACGTTTCAGCGCCAACAAACATTTTCATTCCGCAATACCATGCCTGCAGAACCAGAACCTGAAATAATTGAAGAGCCAGTTAAAGCTATTGAAAAACCCACTGAACCAGCTCCTGCACCTGAACCGAAGAAAGATGAAACAGATGTAGTACAAGTACTTATTTATTTTGGTATTGCGAACATCATACTTATCTTTATTGGTTTAAATGTTTTCTTCGTAATGCGTTATATGAAAACAAAAGAACCTTCCCAAAAAAACGCTGATAAAGAATAGATATCGTAGATAGAGCTTATGGAAATATCACTAATATATGTACTTATTGCTGCCGAAGTCATGTTTGTTTTGCTCGGTCTCAGTATCACTTTTTTTATTCTCTGGTTTCGTAAGCAGAAACCAGTAGAAGTAGTAGTCGAACCAGCACCGCTTGTGGATGCTGAATCTGAACTGGACGCCATAGACTTAGGTAGCAGCTACATTGATTTCCTTGATCAGGCAATAGAACGTAACAGCACCAAGCTGCAACAAACAGAGAACAGCAACGCTACGGATGAAGAAAGTAGTGAGAACGAAGATGAATCGACAGAATCTGCTCCCTCACCTACTGAAGAGCAAATTGAATTACTTCAGGCCCGTGAAAAATTTCTACTAGTTGAGAAAGAAGCAGCAGAGCAGGATGAACACGAAATTAATTTTTGGGATCGTGTTTATGCAGGCATGCAAAACCTGATAGAACAATTTAAAACAACTGAAGTCATTACTGAAGTTTCAACTGAAACGGAAACCATCGTTGATGAAAAAGTAGAGAGCAAAGAAACAGTTGTCTACATTGAAACGCAGGGTAAAAAGATTGATGGAGAAGTAAATAAATTAAAAGACATTATTTATGAGCAGGAAAATGCACTTAGCAGTCTGAAAAAATCCCTCGAATCTGCTGAAACCGACGCACCTGAAGACTCCCCTGCACTCCAGGCAATAAGAGAACAACTAGAAGCTTTAGAACGTCAACTCAATGACTCCAAAATGTGTATGGAAGTCTTGGAAATGGAAAATGATCGACTACAGGAAGAAGTTGATAAAATGGGAACGCGTCATGGCGCACTGTTTGAAGAAGGAGATGACGAGGAAGACGATTCAGAAGATAGCACATCAATGATCGACCTCGATCAAATGAAAGAAGTAATGGCAGAACAAGAAGCTAAAATAGACCAATTACTCTCAACCATCGACTCATTAGAAATAGAAGCATCACAGGCAGAAAAGCTTAAAGAAACACTTAGCGGTTTCACTCGCACCTCTAAGGAAATGATGAGCTGCATCGCAATTCTAGAAGAAGAAAACGAACGATTACAAGAAGCTTCTGCACATGAGGCAGATATAGCATCGGATGATGTAGCTGATGAAGCCCCCACTGCTGCCAATAGCGAAGAAGCAACTGAGCTGCAGAGTAAAGTTTCTGAGCTTGAAGAAGAATTAATCAAAAAGGACGTTGCCTTTGCACAATTACAGGATGAATTCAGTTCAATGGAAGCTGAATACTTATCTATGTATGAAGCAATGCACAATAGTGAAGGTTAATAGTAAACGACTATATAATTTTAGTTATTGACTGCTAACAGTCAGCGAATTTTTTTCTGAATACTATATAATTCATCCCAACTTATACAACCCAAATATATCACTATGTCAGATCTCTTAAACGATAGCACTATCCAGCTTGCTCTAGATCTTATTTCTAGAGATTCAGTAACCCCGGACGATAAAGGTTGTCAGCCTTTAATGTCTGAACGCCTGGAAAAACTCGGTTTTAATATTGAAAATCTGCGTTTTGAAGAAGTCGATAACTTTTGGGCACGTAGAAATACTGATGGCCCGCTCTTAGTCTTCGCCGGTCACACTGATGTTGTTCCAACGGGGCCGGTTGAAAAGTGGGATGTACACCCGTTTAAACCTGAAATAAAAGACGGTATTTTATACGGTCGCGGCGCTGCTGATATGAAGGGCAGCTTAGCAAGCATGATTACTGCTTGCGAAAGCTTCATTACACAGCACCCTGATCACAAAGGTTCTATTGGCTTTCTTATTACCAGTGATGAGGAAGGCCCATCTATTAACGGTACGGTTAAAGTTGTTGAACACCTTGAAGCGCGTAATGAAAAAATAGATATGTGTCTGGTTGGTGAGCCTTCAAGCACAAATAAACTGGGTGATGTTGTTAAAAATGGACGCCGTGGATCATTATCAGGCAACCTAACCGTTCTTGGTAAGCAAGGCCATGTAGCTTATCCTCACCTCGCTGAAAACCCAATTCATACAGCTGCTCCAGCTTTAACAGAATTAGCCGCTGAGATATGGGATGAAGGTAATGAGTTCTTTCCTCCTACGTCATTTCAAATATCTAATATTAATTCAGGTACCGGCGCAAATAACGTTATCCCTGGTGAATGCCAAATAATGTTCAATCTGCGCTTTTCAACAGAACTAACAGAAGACACAATAAAACAACGAGTTGAAGCAATACTCGATAAGCACAATGTGAACTATGAGCTTGAATGGATTCTTTCAGGGCACCCTTTCCTGACGCCTGAGGGTGAACTGGTTGAAGCAACCTGCAAAGCCATAAAAGACATTTGTGGATATGATACTGAACTTTCAACTGCTGGTGGCACATCAGATGGTCGCTTTATTGCGCCAACAGGTGCTCAAGTTTTAGAGCTCGGACCACTCAATGCTACAATCCATCAGCTAAACGAACATGTAAAAGCGGATGATTTAATCACATTATCAAGGATTTACCATCGCATGATGGAACATCTACTGCTATAAATACTAGATAAGTTATATAAAAAGAAGGGCAAAAATGAATCGCGAAAAAGTCGTTTTTAGTTTTTTTATGATCCTGGCACTTACCTTAAATTTCGGTTTTTATGTCGGAGAGATAGACAATCCACATCACCATAATGTCTATGAATTATTCGCTGTAGTGATTGTAAATCTTATAGCTACGGTTCTTAAATTCGGTGATCGTTCGCAAATGGGCGCCATGCTACTAGCTACTAGTCTGGTTGCTTTAGTCCAGCTATTTTCTGCCTCAATTGTCTGGACATATGTCGTAAATATTCAAGGCCATGCAATGACGCCTGACGTCATGGTAACTATTATTTCATTAAGTGGTGGCGCGCTCATCGCTAACTTTATCTCGGTCATCTTATTGATTATTGAGACATCCATGATGCGTCACTAACGGTTAGGATATTCTCATGTCACTGGTGACATCACTCATAATGCGCCAGATGCGGGCGCCAATTATTATCCTAATTATTGGTTACGCCATTTCTATATTAGGCATGGTACTAACACCCGGCCTAGATAATGATGGAAATGTCTGGCATATGAGCTTTTTCGATGCCTTTTATTTTGTTAGCTATACAGCAACCACAATTGGTTTTGGCGAAATTCCTTATCCGCTATCTAATGCTCAACGCAGCTGGGCGCTGTTTACAATTTATTTAACCGTAATTTCATGGTTCTACTCGCTTGGTAAAATCATATCTTTAGTGCAAGACCCAACATTTCGTGAAGCACTAAAAATTAACCATTTCAAACGTCAGATTGAACGCGTCCCTAATACATTTATATTGATATGTGGTTTTGGCGAAACAGGTCATGCCCTCGCCAGTGCGCTTACCGAAAAAAATATTCACACCGTTATCATAGAAAATAATAACCATTTAATTCAGACCTTACCACTAGAGGATTTTAGGCTGGTCGTACCTGGCATTAAAGGGGATGCGAGCAACCCTGAAGACCTCATAGTTGCTGGCTTACAGCACCCCAAATGTGCTGCTGTTATTGCTGCGACATCCTCTGATGAGATTAATTTAAAAATCGCCGTCACAAGTAAGCTGCTTAACCCTGAAATATGCGTCATTTGTCGTTCTGAAATTGCAGAATATGAAAGCAATATGTTTTCATTTGGTACCGACTTTGTCATCAACCCTTTTGATACCTTTGCAAATATCTTTGGTATGGCAATGCACTCTCCTTCACTACATTTACTCTATGACTGGTTAACCGGTGTAGAGGATACAGATTTAACTAACCCTGTTTATATAAAAGACGGTCACTGGATTATTTGTGGTTTTGGGCGTTTTGGGCAAGGCCTATATCAACAGCTACTAAAAAGTAATATCCAGGTAACCGTAATTGATCCATCCGAAACAAAACGTGATGTTTTTTTGAGTAGACCTGAAAACGGCAATAATGATTTCATTATAGGCACTGGATTTGATGCACACACATTAACGGTTGCCGGGGTGACAGAAGCCGTTGGCTTAATATCTGGAACCGATGATGATTCTAACAATCTATCCATCATAATGACGGCTCGTGAGATTAATCCAGACCTATTTATCGTCGCTCGCCATAACAAAAAAAATAACGAGAAGTTATACGAAGCGACTCATGCCAATATTATTATGCAGCCTAGTGAAATTATTGCGCGTAAAATACGCTCATTATTAGTTTCGCCTTTAATGATCGCCTTTTTGAACAAAGCAAGAAATCAAGACCCTACCTGGGCGAATATCACAATCAGCCGAATTGTTGGTGTGTTGGGTGAGTCTTTACCTAATATATGGACCTTGCATGTCAATGGTGACGAAGCCAAAGCACTTTGCAAGGTATTACGCCTCGGACGCATTATTCGTGTCGGCAACTTACTGCAAGACCCAAGGCAGCGGGAGCAACAAATTAAAGCGATTCCATTATTGCTTAAACGTAACCATAAACTGCTGTTAATGCCCAGCGACGATATAGCTATAAAATCAGGCGATGAATTATTATTTTGCGGCACACCAGGTGCTATGCGCAGCATGTCATGGTCACTTAACGACATACATAGCCTAAACTACATTATGACCTACGAAGAAATTCAGGATTCATTTATATGGCGCGCAGTCCATCAATTTATAAAACGCAATGAACGCCGCAATCGTCCCAGACAAAATCGCCACAGAATTAAATAAGACCACGAAATAAGGCTGCAATCTGCCGCCATGATCTGTATTATATGCCCCCAAAGTCCCCGTAGCTCAGCTGGATAGAGCAAGCGCCTCCTAAGCGCTAGGTCGGATGTTCGAATCATCTCGGGGACGCCATTTTTAGTAAACAAGTTTTAATAAACAAGAGAACTCATCATGTCAGATAAAGTATGTCTAGATACTAACCACGGAAAAATCATCATTGAACTGGATGCGGAAAAAGCGCCAATTTCAACTGAAAACTTTTTAACCTATGTTAAAGAAGACTTTTTCAACAGCACAATCTTCCATCGCGTGATCCCAGGCT
>Ga0316204_10007515_pt1 | contig 15850 bp, 14 predicted proteins | sample 6monrhotite_MG_2_FD_205661 | JGI IMG/M metagenome (GOLD analysis project Ga0316204, IMG submission 205661) | Microbial mat bacterial communities from mineral coupon in-situ incubated in ocean water Damariscotta River, Maine, United States -... | ecosystem: Environmental > Aquatic > Marine >... | reverse complement strand
GATCATCATCAAGAGAAGTCGCCATGAGTATTGGCGTTTCCTGGCATTCGGCAAGTTGTTTAATTTCATCAGTCGCACGAAAGCCGTCCATTTCGGGCATAACTGCATCCATTAAAATTAAATCGGGGGTTTGTTTGATTACAGCCTGAACAGCTTCAAGACCATTAACAGCTTCTATAACATGATAACCACTTTGCTCCATTGAGTGTTTTAGCACTAAACGTATTGATGGGTCATCATCTGCAATTAATATAACAGGTGTTTTTTCTAGCTTTGAATCATTCCCTGAACCGGTATTTTTACCGGACGAACCACTGGAATCTGTCATAGTTTATTATTATTTATTTATTTTTTTATTTATATTTATTAATAGTCAAATATTACAATCCGCGTAATATACATTTAATAGTGAAAGCATAGCACAGGTTATAAATTCTGCTCAGATAACACAAAAAAAGATAATATAATCAATATTGTACGCAATTACATACTCATAAAACTGGCCGTACTAAGCAGTCAGGCCTTTATTTGTAATTTCAAACACATCTTTTGCCAGATCAGGGGTTTCAGATATTCGCTGTAACTGATTTTTCATCATCAACTGACGATTTGCATCATATTTTTTCCACTGAATTAATGGTAATAAAAGACGTGCTGCAATCTGCGGATTAGTTTTATTTAATTTGATAACTATATCTGCTAAAAAGGCATAACCCTGACCTGACAAGTGATGAAATTCAACCGCGTTAGATTGAGTAAATGCACCCACTAAAGAGCGCACACGATTAGGCACATTTAAATCAAAGGCCTCATGCTCTAACAACGACTGAACAGCCTGAAATGCATTCATACCTGTAGCCGTAGCCTGCACTATGAACCATTTATCAATTACCAGCGAGTCATCATTCCACTGCTGATAGAAATCTTCCAAGGCCTGATGACCAGCATTTTCAGAATAATGAGCCAGACAACGTAAAGCCGATATTTGGTCTGTCATATTATTCGCATTTTTATACTGTTTCTGCGCCATTTCAATTGCCGCTTTTTTTGCTGTTTCAGTCTGACTGCACATCATGTATGACAGACAAATATTTTTTAGACTACGCTGGCCCATTGCATCTGGAGTAAGTTTATAATTACTATCCTGACACTTTTTATATACGGCAACAAACTCATCCATCAATTCATAAACCAGCGTTTGCTTACAAAACTCTCTAACATGATAAATGGCGTCAACATCAATCGTTGACATGTTTTGCCCCATATAATCTTCACTGGGTAAACTTACAATTCTTGCTGCCAACGCTTTATCTAATGACTCATCAATTAACACCTTTTTAAAAGTACTAATAAAGAAAGTATCAAGGACTAGTTTTTTACCCTGCTGATAGTCATCTACCAATGCCAGCATAATATTTAAACCTAACTGTTGTGCACAGTTCCAGCGATTAAACTCATCGCTATCATTGGCCACAAGAAAAGCCAGCTGTTTATTGTTTAACGCATATTTTAACTTTACTGGTGCAGAGTAATTACGTAAAACTGAAACCGCTGTATTCTCTTCAATATTATCAAATTCAATTACTTGTTCAGGCTGGGTGATATTCGCTATTTGCGCTGCAGACTCAACCTCACAACCATCTGCATTAATTAGACTCAAGCTCAGTGGAATATGGAACGGTTTATTATTTTCTAAACTGGAAGATTGCTTAACCGTTAAACTAAGTCGTTTTTCAGACGCATCATACTCAGACTGAATATCAAGTTGAGGCGTGCCTGCCTGACTATACCAGCGACGAAACTGAATTAAATCGACTTTGCTGGCATCCTCCATTGCTTTAATAAAATCTTCAGTAGTGGCGGCTTCTCCGTCATGAGTATCAAAATATAAATCCATACCTTTACGAAAGTTTTCTTTTCCTAGAAGGGTATGAATCATGCGAATAATTTCTGCACCTTTATTGTAAACCGTTACCGTGTAAAAATTATTTATTTCAACGTAAGACGCAGGCTGTATAGGATGAGACATCGGCCCTGCATCTTCTGCAAACTGTCTGGTACGTAAAACATTTACATCATCAATTCGTTTTACTGAAGCTGAATTCATATCTGATGTGAACTGCTGATCGCGAAATACCGTAAGGCCTTCTTTCAAGGTTAACTGAAACCAGTCTCGGCAGGTAACACGATTACCACTCCAGTTATGAAAATATTCGTGCCCGATAACCGCTTCGATGTTTATAAAGTCTGTGTCCGTAGCTGTATCAGGGCGCGCTAAAACATACTTGGAGTTAAACACATTTAAGCCTTTATTTTCCATCGCCCCCATATTGAAATCATCAACTGCAACAATCATGTAAATATCCAGGTCATATTCTCTACCGAATGTTTCTTCATCCCATCTCATGGATTTTTTAAGCGATAACATGGCATGATCACATTTATCTACATTATGGGCTTCAACGTAAATACGACAATCTATTTCACGCTCGTTCATGGTGACAAAGGTATCTTTAATACACTCCAAATCTCCCGCCACCAAAGCAAACAGATAACAAGGTTTTTTAAACGGATCTTCCCAGGTAACACTGTGTTTACCATTATCTAAATCAGTTGTATCCACTGGATTGCCATTTGAAAGCAATACCGGGTAAAGGGTTTTATCTGCAACAATGGTGGTAGTAAACTTCGCCATAACATCAGGACGATCAAGGTAGTAGGTTATTTTACGAAAACCTTGTGCTTCACATTGAGTACAGAAGTTACCTGATGATTTATACAGGCCCTCTAAAGATGTATTAAGTTGCGGTTTAATAAAAGTTTCAATTTGCAGAGTAAACTGTTCGGGTACGTCAGGTATCCACAACCCTTCTTTGGTTACACTGAACTGACCATCACTTAACGCCTTCGCATTTATCAGTACAGAACCTAAAACAAGCCCCTCGCCATCTAACTCAAGAATACTCGGACCATCTTGATCTAAATTTCTACGTACTTCCATTTCAGATACAACACGAGTCTCTTCTTCGCCTAATTCAAAATGCAAATTGATTGAATCAATCCAGTAGCGGGGTTGTTTGTAGTCTTTTAAATAGATTGTGTTTGGCGTGGTATCTTTAGTCATTAGATTTCCTATATTCATACCATGAAGATACAACAATTTTATGTAATATCAAGAACTTATAAAATTTATTTCAACATTAGAGAGGGTGCGGTTAAGTTAGTCATTAACCAATGGCAGGTTGATAACATGATCTTCTAGCTGGTCTGGGTGTATGTAATCTTCAGATACAGCAAATGCATCAACCGTTATACCCGCTAGTTTGACGCTGTTTCTGTCACCTGAAATAAGCGGATGCCACGCCGGCAGCGGCTTATCTTCTGACAACAGTCGATATGCACAGGTCTCAGGCAACCATTGATACTCTGATAACGCCATGTTTTTTACCAATAAACATTCCGGGACTAGAAACTTTCGACTTTCATAGTCTTTACAACTACATTTTTTGATATCTAATAAATGGCAACTCACATTTGTAAAAAATAACTCTGACGACTCCTCATCCTCCAGTTTTAACAAACAGCAACGAGCACAGCCGTCACACAGAGACTCCCATTCATCATCATTCATTTGATGTAGTTTTTTATATTTCCAGAATACTTCAGTCACTTTAAAAACCTTTTCAACCCGTCAATTATAACTAATTGATTTAGTTAACATTATGTTAACTTCTTACAAATTAACTGGCTTATGCTGTATTAACTCCAATCCGTTTCCATCAGGATCACGAAAAAATAATGCGTCGCGGCCTGAACGAGAACGCGAAACAGCTATCCCCTTATTTAGTAAAACTTGTTCAATTTCATCAAGATTATCAACCGACATTGCCAGATGGCGGTCTCTCCCACCATGTTCAGGCCTGTTTTCTACAGGATCAGGGTTTTTAACCTCAAGTAAGTGTATCTGCAGGTCCCCCACCGTTAACCAGGCACCTGGAAATCCTAGCTCTGGTCGCTCCTGACATAGCTCTAGACCTAGTACCTTTGTATAAAAAGAGACTGACTTTTGGGTATTAGAGACAACCATACTTACCTGATGAATAGATAAAACAGCCACTTCGTCTCCAGTTTTGAGTATAATAAGCCGCCATTTAACAGCCTTAGTAATTAACTGCATTTTACATGAACCCTGATCTCAATCGACTACATCCTTATCCATTTGAAAAACTAGCTAAACTCAAAGCGGGTATTACACCGAATCCTGAGTTGAGCCATATCGCTTTATCAATTGGTGAGCCCAAGCACGAACCCCCTGCATTTGTACTTGAAGGGCTGGTTAATTCATTGGCTAAAATTGCTAATTACCCGCTGACTAAGGGTACGCCAGAGCTACGTCAATCCATAGCCAACTGGCTAGGTCGCCGTTTCAAGTTACCCTCGGATAGTCTAGATATAGAAAAAAACATTTTACCTGTTAATGGCACGCGTGAAGCCTTGTTTGCTTTTGCACAGGCAATGGTTAAACGTGAAGACAATACTCAGACTGGGCCTCTGGTTTGCATGCCTAATCCGTTTTATCAAATTTATGAAGGCGCTGCTATTTTAGCAGGTGCTGAGCCCTACTTTTATAACACAACAGCCGATACGAATTACCTGCCTGATTTTGAAGCCATTGATGACGCTATCTGGAAACGTTGCCAGTTAATTTATATTTGTACTCCGGGCAATCCAACAGGCGCGGTTATTACCAAAGAGAAAATGCAGTGGTTAATAAATAAAGCAGAAGAATTTGATTTTATTATTGCCTCTGATGAATGTTATTCAGAAATTTATTTTGATGATGAAAAACCACCCTGTGGTTTATTAGAAGCCGCAGCTGAAATGGGTAACACCCGTTACCAGCGCTGCGTTGTTTTTCATAGTTTATCAAAACGCTCTAATCTGCCCGGATTAAGATCTGGCTTTGTCGCGGGTGATGCAGACATCATGCAGGCCTTTTTGAAATATCGCACTTATCATGGTTGCGCTATGTCGGGTCATCATCAATATGCCAGTATTTGCGCATGGGATGACGAACAACATGTAATTGATAGCCGTGCTATATACAGAGAAAAATTTAAAACCGTTTTAGACATAATTTCACCTGTTATGGACGTTAGTTTACCTGATGCAGGATTTTATCTATGGCCGAAAACACCCATAACAGACACCGACTTTGCACAACAGTTATTTTCCGAAAAAAACATTACCGTATTACCGGGTCAGTATTTATCGCGCACTGCGAATAATATTAACCCGGGAGAAAATCACATTCGTATGGCTCTAGTGGCAACCATTGAAGAAACCACTGAAGCTGCACATCGTATTAAACACTTTTTAGAAACACGCTAAATAAACTGGAGATCAGTATGAGCGATTTACAAAACACAATTGAAGAGGCATTTGAACGCCGCGCAGACATCACACCACGTAACGTTGAAACTCACGTACGTGAAGCAGTTGAAGAATGCATAAACATGCTTGACTCAGGTGCCGCACGAGTTGCTGACAAAGCAAGTGGTGACTGGGTAGTTAACGAATGGTTAAAGAAGGCTGTTTTACTTTCTTTCCGTATTAATGACAACGAATTCATTAAAGGTGGTTTCACTAACTACTATGATAAAGTTGAATCTAAATTTGCTGATTACAACACCAAAGATTTTCGTGAATCGGGTGTACGTGTAGTACCACCTGCGACAGCACGTAAAGGGTCTTACGTTGCACCTAACGTTGTTCTTATGCCTTCATATGTAAATATTGGCGCATACGTTGATAGCGGTACAATGGTAGACACATGGGCAACTGTGGGTTCATGCGCACAGATTGGTAAAAATGTTCACCTGTCTGGTGGTGTTGGCATCGGTGGTGTTTTAGAGCCATTACAAGCTGCCCCTACAATCATTGAAGACAACTGCTTTATCGGCGCTCGCTCGGAAGTAGTTGAGGGCGTTATTGTTGAAGAAGGCTCAGTTATCTCAATGGGTGTTTACATTGGTCAGAGCACAAAAATATTTAATCGCGAAACGGGTGAAATCACTTATGGCCGCATTCCAAAAGGCTCTGTTGTTGTTTCTGGAAACTTACCGTCTAAAGATGGCACTTACAGCCTTTACTGTGCAGTAATTGTTAAACAGGTTGATGCTAAAACGCTAAGCAAGACCGGTCTTAACCAGTTACTTCGCGACATTGAATAATATATAAAATTAAATCTGATTACATTTTATTTAAGATTTAGAGTAATCTAGTTACCTCAAAATACTCATACCGATTAAAGCAGCTTAAAATCAATATTAGTATTTAGAGGTGACAGATTTATATTAAATTCACACTCTCTTTATAAATTTTCTGACACTCACAAACAACATTGCTGTAAACGCGAGACAATAAACAATCATCGCACCCGCTGGTAAATCCAGTATCGTCGCCATAATTAATCCTAAAGCATATCCCGTTCCACCAATTAAATACCCATAAACAATTTCATTTTTAGAGTTATTTCTTATTGCCAGAGCCGGAAAAATCAAACTCGCGAACACCAGATAAACACCTACCAATTGCACTGATACAGTGATTGATATTGCAAACAACAAATAAAACATCAATGAACTTATTCGTTTGGAAAAAGCAAACCAGAAAAAAAGAATCACCGAATATAATATTGCCACTGGAATAATTTCATCGAAACTCACCCAAATAATCTGACCAACTAATAATTCTTTTAACTGTTCCCCGGCCTGCGGATTACTCGCTAATAATAAAATGCTGCCACTAGAGGCGAGAACAAATAAGGAACCAATAATGGCTTCCTGTATTTTAGGCCAGTGTTTATCGGTATAGTTTAAAAACAACACACCTGTAATCGCCCCGCTCATTGCAACCAGTTGAACTTGCCAGCCACCCGGCTCCCAATGAAAACTATGCGCAACAATTAAACCAAAGCCAGCAACTTGTGCGATAGCCAGATCAAGGAAAATAATACCTCGATGCAGCACCCGTTGACCTAAAGGCACATGCGTTGCTACCACCAATAAACCAGCAATTAACGCCGGCCCGAGTATACTTAGATCTATTTCAAACACATTCATATAAGAGCAGCTTTTAACTTTTCAATAGTAACCGTAAACAAATCAAACAAATCTTTTACCTGTTCAGTTCCACCTACGGTATAGGGTAATTCAACTACCGGTATATTACGCATTTGAGAAAGGCGTTTTGCCGCACGCGTACTTTGATAAGGTGTGTGAACAATCATTTTCGCTGGCTCTGCTGTTAACGTTTTTGTTAACAATGAAATATGCCCCGGACTTGCTGGCAAGCCCGGTTTGGGTTCAAGTGCAGCGGCAATTTCAATACCTAACCAGTCAAACAAATAAACCCAGTCTCGGTGATGCACCACAATACGCTGACCTTTTAATTCGCGCGCCTGTAATTGCCACTGCTCAATAGCCAGCTGCCAACGCTGATTAAAATCATCGAATCGCTGCTGATAAAATTCAGCCCCCTGCGGATCGAGAATGCTTAAACGATTAAATAATGCTTCCGCAATAATTTTAATTCGCCGTGGATCTAGATGAACATGTGGATTACCAGAAGCATGCACATCACCTAAAGAGCGATCTGTTTTTTCAGGTATATCCAGTCGCTCGACCTGCGCTGCCGCTTCAAAGTAGCCCATTTTTCCGGGCATGATATTTGTATTCGCAGCCTGCCTTAACAAAACAGGTAACCAGCCAACTTCCAGTTCTGCGCCGCTGCACACAACTAAATCTGCGCGCCTGATTTTGGCGATCAAACTGGGACGTGCTTCTATATGATGCGGATCTTGAAAAGCAGTTGTTGCCGAATAGCTACTTATACGTTCTCCACCCAGTTCATCCACTAATGCTGACCATTCAGGCTCACAGGCAAATACGTTAATAGTAGCTAACAATGGCGATGCAAATGAAAATAAAAATGTAGCTGTAAAAAAACTAAAGCCTTTTCTCATTTCTACTCCCCCTTAAAACCGATGTGCGCCATGCGCGCCCAAGGTCACTATATACTGAAGAAACACGAGATTATCACTGTCTTCATAAGAATCATCTTTACTTAACTGCAAACGAAACCGACTATATTCACTGTAAGAGTAATCAAGCATCAACGTTGAGCGTTCTGGTTTATGCCCTTCATTATCTAAACCCGCTTCAACTAAGACGTCTGAATCAGAGCCCTTATTATCTGAATCCAGCTGATCATAGCGATAACCCACTCTCCAACGCGGTATGAACTGATAAACGCTCTGCAAATACCAGCCCGACTGCTCTCCTTGATAGGTCGTCGACTCTAATGGGTCACTACCAACAAGCTCAACTTGTCCATCTTCATCACGAACAAAATACTCTGCCTGGATTTTTAAATTTTGTTCACGATTATTACCGTTAGGCGACCACTTCCAGATAAAATCAACACCATTAACTGTGCTTTCACCACTGTAATTAGGCGTCTCGACAGCACCGGCCTCATGAGCGTGAGTACCAGAGGCTCGATTCTCAATATCCGCTCGCCAGTGGGAAAAGCCCAGTTGCCAGGCATTACTCAAGCCCACGTCTCCGCCAAATTTAGCAAACATTGCATAGGCGCCGTTGCCTTCATTTGCAGCACCGCCCGCGGGAAAGCGAGCACCCCGGGTGGCTTCTAAGCCTACTTTAAAATAGGTTTCTGTCGGCACTAACCAACTAACCTGCAGGCCATCATCAATAAGCTGATTACCAAACAAACCACGATAAATTAATGGCTCATCGGTAAAGTCCCAGCTATGATTATGCTGGTTATTTAAATAACCGATATCAGAATAAAAACGTCCAGCCCTCGCAGTAAATCCGTTTCCAAGGGCTAACGTTTCTACATAAACCTCTTCCAGCTCAACTTCAGTTTCACCTTCATGCTCTGCTATTGCAGTAGTAAATTTCCCAAAGAACATATCATCAATATTACTGCTCATACTGAGTTCAGTATGCCCAAGATGAAAACCTTGCTCACCTCGAGAAGCCTCGCCCCCTAACATGAAACCTGGAAGCTCATAGTCACTGGTATTTGAATAACTACCATAACGACCATCTAATGTAAGGCTAATATCCGGGTTAAAACGAGACTCAGCCGCGACAGAGACAGTTGAATACAGATAGGCGAAAGCAAGCACGCCTGGTGCTATAGAATTTTTTTTCATCGAATTGTTTTTCCAAATCAATCACAAATAAAACAACTTACCGTGTTAATGACGGTAAGGAATAAAGTACGTGAGACTTAGGTAAAACGAGGCGGCGCGCGGGCAGTATAATTATAAAAGCCACTTTTTGTGACTGATACAAACACCGTTTCTGTAGAATTTAGAGATACAGCTTGATCTGAAAAACTTAATAGTTCTGGCGTGACAGCATGATCAAGTGCTTGCGCACTTAAGCAATAATCACATGTTTCTGCAGAGTCATGTACATGGTAGTCATGACTCAAATCTCCCCACTGAGTGAGAAGTAAAACCGCAAGAATGGATAAGTATAAATTTTTCATTGAAGGCTAATTATAAATCAATATTAATAATTAAACGAGGACATATTTGAGACAAGCTGCTCTGGAAGTAATTCCGGCCAAATTGAAGATTTTCTGATTTAAGCAGTCATTAGATTACAAACTACTCCATTGCCTCACACATCATTTAACTAAAACCTTGGAAATAGTAACCTGTTTTGAGAATTAGTAGTGTTTACAGCGCTTTTCTACGCATTTATCATTATCCCATTTTTGAATCTACTTTATAATTACAAATTATGCGTTTTGACAAGGTATTGCAATTTACAACACAGCTAGCGACAGGATTTAAACGGTCCATTCAACTAGTGCCTGTTGTTTGGCAAAAACCCCGAGTAATTAGCCATTGGCTGTTAAATGCGCGTAAAGCACAAATAACCCTTATTGTTTTAGCAATACTCGTTCCTTTTGTATTAAACCCTTTAGTTGATATGTTACTTGCGGCATTGTTTGGTACTGTAACGGAAGAGCATCTGTTTGGCTTATTTAAAAATGAGACGGTGCATCCAAATCTTGAGATGGCACAATTCATTGCTCACTGGTTTGTCTGGGTTACCTCACTTTTAATCTGTACTTATCTGTTTATCAGAAATATTCCTGATGCACTTGAATACGCAAAAGATGTAGTTCAGGAAAAAATACAACTCGCCAACAAACTAATAAAGAATAATCCATCGGAAAGCATCCTGCTTTACAATGAAGCAATGCAATGGAATGTTGATCAAGACTATGAAAAAGTACTTTCAACAAAATTAAATGACATTAATGACTCAGTATTTGACGGCCTTGATAAAACCATTGTTGAAACGACTCAGCTTAATGCAGCATCAGTACAGCAAGGCTTTAATCATTCCGTTATTGCTGAGCGCTACCCGATTAAAAAACAACTCGGTAGTGGTGCCATGGGTAATGTCTACCTTGCAGAAGACATTAGACTTAAACGAGAAGTTGCTCTTAAACAACTGGCACCAGGCTTATCCTCAAATAAACAATTGATAGCTCGGTTCCGTCAGGAAGCAGTTGCACTTGCCCGTCTGTCTCACCCGAACATTGTTCAGGTGTATGATTTTTTTGAAGCAGAAGGATTCTTCTGGATTGCCATGGAGTTTGTAAACGGTGGGGAACTTGAAGATAAACTACAATCAGGCCAACTTGAATTGCGGGAAACCCTGCGACTTATAAAACAGTTAGCTGAAGCATTGAGTTACGCTCATGAAAAAGGGGTTATCCATCGCGATTTTAAACCTGCAAATATTCTGTTAACTGAAAATACAGATGTTAAAATCACTGATTATGGTATTGCCAAGCTGGCACAATCAAGTGTTCACACACAGCTTAATACCATTATGGGCACACCATCATATATGAGCCCTGAACAGGCAAATGGTGAAAACACAGACCTGCGTACAGACATCTATTCACTTGGTGTGGTGTTCTTTCAAATGTTATCAGGTGAACTACCTTTTAAAGGTGACACAAAATCGATTGTTGCCCAACACCTGACTAAGCAAGCACCAAGCTTGCATAAAAAGAATAAGAATATACCTGTGGAAATAGATCAAGTTGTTCAAAAGATGCTGCAAAAAGAGCCGGCAGACAGGTATCAGTCAATGGACGAAATTATTAAACAAATTGAAACTTATTATTAAAAGTTTCTGAGGGATTATTAATTAACTAAATGAAATAATTATATTGACCATTTTTTAATTACCTCGCCTTTAATTTTTTATATTACTTCAGTCAGAAACTTTTCTATTGTCGCTATAAGTACTTCGCTTTTTTCTGCATCCAGAGCATCGTGATGCGGATCAGAAAAATGCCCCGAATCATTATCAAAATACAAACCTGTAGCTGCATCAAACTCATCTGACAGGGCTAAATTGCAAAGAATGTCTGCGCCGATACGAATATCGTTACCCGCCATACCAAAACCTTCTTTTACCATTTTGGTGGCTAATAATGACCCTGGATTAACCGCAATAATAACCGGCCCCTTATCCTTTAATGAAAGCGCCATACTACGAGACCACATAGTGATTGCCAGTTTGCTTTGTGCATAAGCATTTAGATCATCAGACAACTGAACCTGACCAACGAGTGCTTTCATATTAACAGGTGATTGAGCAGCAGATGACAAATTGATTACTCGCCCTGACTCTCCCAACAAAGGCAACATTTTTTGCGTTAACAAATAAGGTGCAAAAGTATTCACCACGAAACGTACATCAAGCCCATCTTGCGTGATTGGCTCAGGCGTTTTTAAAACGCCTGCATTATTAATTAACACGTCTAGTTTATTATGTTTTTCAGTAATCGTTTTCGCCATTGAGACGACATCCGGTAGACGAGATAAATCAGCCAGATAACTTTCAACACTAACAGTTTCGGAAATATCAGAGATAATTTTTTCGGCTTGCTTAAGCTTACTTTCACTTCGTCCATGCAACAAAATATGATGCCCATGTGAAGCTAAGACTTTTGCTGTTTCAAGACCGATACCATCAGTTGAACCGGTAATTAGAATAGTTTTTTGCATACTATTATCTATCTTATTCTGCAAAGTCTGGAAGGACATCATCAGCCAGACGTTTCATTGTTGTTTCGATATCAAGCTGATTAAAACGCAGGTTCAGCGCAACATGATTAATACCAATTTGTTGCGACGATTTTAGATATTTACGAAGCTGGTTTACTCCAGATCGGAAACCTAAATGAATCGGCTGCAAAGGCGCGTCATCATCTGCTAGCAAATCAATATATAAAGACTGTACTGCGGGTTTAAGTGGGCCGCCTGTTTCATTAACACGCTCACGCCAACCGTTAATTATTTTTTCCTGTGCATCAATACTCCGAGGGTAAGTAATCCAACCATCTCCATTACGCGCAATCCAGTCAGGGCTTTGCTGACTACCGCCCGTTATCAACATTGGAATTTTACCTGCAGTTGGCTTGGGTAACATATCCATGCCTTCTCTGAGATTATAAACATTAGGGCTACCATACATATTTTCAAATGCTGGAGTCTCTTCACTCATACGACTAATGTATTCAAAACTTTCACGAAAACGATCACCTCGATCGTCAAAAGTCATATTTAATGCTGGGTATTCTTCAGGCCTGTCACCCGAAGCCACACCTAAAATCATTCGACCATTTGACAACACATCCACACTCGCTGCCGCTTTAGCCACATGTGCAGGATGACGCAGAGGTAATACGATACTGGCTACCCCAAGAGCGATACTTTTTGTTTGCGCAGCTAACACACCAAGGTAAACAAATGGATCAAACATTTGTCCCGCATCTCCAAATGTCGGCACATTAAATGGTACATCACGTAACCAGACAGCAGAAAAACCCAGAGCTTCCGCCAGTTGAACACGTTCAATATGTCGCGTCATATCTGGAACGGGGCTAGTAGTATATGATTCTAATGGCACTGTTAAGCCCAGACTTAAACGATTTGGGCGGAACGTGTTATTGAATCCCTGATTAATGAATTCAAAATTATTTTCTTCCTTAAGTTTATGTATGTACATGTTGTTCTACCTGACAATGTAAATAAATTTATGTTTTTTTTCAGCTGCTGGTATAACGTATTTTTAAATACAGTTCCTGCATATCTACTCAAATAAAAATTGATAATTAACTCCTGGTTTAATTTAGAGTGACATCATACTTACCATTTGTTCGTACATAGATAATGAGCTCTTCTTCCGATTTAGATGAGATCTTATGCAGCGTTTTTCCTTTCGAACCGAAATAACTTCCGGGACCTAAAATCTTATTATCTGCATCCGAGTGTTGCGCCTGACCTTTAATGATCACAGCGCGAAAGACCGAACCCTGGCTTTGTATATTTCCGATAAATTCAGATGGAAATTTTACAAAAGTTCCATTCGATTGACCACCTTTCAGACTACCCCAAAGGAAAGCTATCTTTACGCCATTAACAGAAGCCCGCATGTTAGGTGAATCAACCCAAACAACATTCGATGCATCCACATTAACCGGCCTTTCTCCATTATCAAAAGCCTCTGCTATTGGAAGAACGAGATAGGGCCCTTTATCAATTTCAACCAGTGCCACATTAGTTTTACCTTTGGCAACGGTAATGTGTACTTCGCCTATTGGCTGAGTCCAGAATGAACCCGCCGGCATCCACATTTTCGCGGCATCAGGATCATCGTTGTGTATACCACCACTAATGACCACTGCGCGATAAGTCACATTATGATTATGAGGTGGCGACGAAAACCCATCGACAAATTTGGCTAGAAAACCTGTCGAAACCTCACCCTTACGATCACCCCACAGCGTTCCAGCCTGTGGACTCCTATCACCACGAGCAGGATTGAGTTTCTGCCATTCGACTTCAGATATCGAAACAACTTCAGGGTTTGCGTAGGCAATATTTACAACGCTTGCTAGTGGGATTGCCAATGCGATTGCTTGTACTATCGCTGGTAACGTTTGCATATTCATGAGCCTTTCATCTCTTCCATTATTTAGTGAGATAGGTCAGGATAATTAAACTTCAACAACCACTTTACCTGTTGCTTGTCCGCTAGTGAGTCGATCGTATGCTTTGCCTACATCTTCTAAACCAAATTGTGTTTCATCTAATAATGGTTTTAATGCACCTGCATCTGAAATTTCAGCTAACTTCGCCAAAATAGAACCATGATCTTCTCGATTGTGGTTGTACAACATTGGAATCAACATAAACACAACGTGAATCGATAAACCTTTAAAATGTGCCGGAGTTAAATCCAGTTCCAACATGGAAACGGTTGTAATTACCTGTGCATTTAATGCTGCTGCTTCGAATGAGTTTGTCATATTCGCGCCACCGACTGAATCGTAAACAATATCGAAGCCTGCGCCGCTAGTGTGTTTTTCAACATAGTCTGCAACCGAATCATTTCGATAATTAATTGCAGTAGCACCATACTGCTTAACTATTTCCGCATCGTTTTCATTCGAAATGGTAGTGAACACATCCGCACCAAAATGTTTAGCCAGTTGCACCGCAACATGGCCCACACCACCGGTGCCACCATGTACTAAAATTTTCTGGCCAGCTTTAGTATTGGCTCGTTCTAAACCTTCATAAGCAGTAATGCCAACCAACGGTAATGCTGCTGCTTCACGCATTGAAAGTGATTTTGCTTTGTGTGCAATCAGTTTTGCATCGGCCAGCATATACTCAGCAAGTGAGCCTTGAAGATAAGCTAATCCACCTGCGCAACCATAAACTTCATCACCCGGTGCTAAACCGGTAACGCCTTCACCGATACTTTCTACAGTACCAGCGAAATCCATACCTAGCACAGCTGGCAGGTCTGGAGAAAGCGGTAGATCCTTACCCATTTGATGAATCATAGTATCCACGGTATTTACGCTACTTGCTGCTACACGCACCAGCACATGTCCTGGTTTTACAACGGGCTGTGATAATTCTGTTGATTTGAATTTGGCATCAGCGCCATATTCATTGAGGACCATTGCTTTCATGTTTTTCTCCAATTAAATCACTATAAAGGTAGCGACGGGTTTAGCTACTACGAACTAAGCAGCAATAATCATTAATAAATAGCTGGTGTAGATATTAGCCCTTGATTTAACCCGTATAAACAGCATAATAATTGAATCATTATCAAATAATATTTGAGAATATGCTAATACAAGATCTTCACGTGGTCGTAAAAGTGGCAGAATTTCGCAGCATTACAGCAGCAGCCACCTTTTTAGATATGCGCACTGCAACGGCCAGTGCGGCAGTAAAACGAGTTGAAAACAACTTGGGCACTGAATTGTTTGTGCGCACAACCCGCCAGTTACGTCTTTCCAGCGCCGGTGAGAAATATATTCCTCAATGTGAGCAAGCCCTACATACGCTGGAGCAAGCCCAGCAAACCATGAAAGGTGATTTGGATATTGTCGAAGGAGAGCTACGCATTGCCACATCATCAGATCTTGGTAGAAATTTACTCACTCCCTGGCTAGACGAGTTTATGGATATCTACCCAGATGTCAGTGTGAGGACGAACATCAATGACAGCAATATCGATTTTTATCGCGATTCTGTGGATATGGCTCTACGCTATGGCTCCCCATACGATGCAAATCTATATGGTTTTAAGATTTGTAATGTCCCCGGGCTAGTCTGCGCGACGCAGGAGTATATTGAGAAAAAAGGGAATCCTGAACACCCTAACGACCTGACCTCTTACAACGGACTTTT
>Ga0316204_10007514_pt1 | contig 15851 bp, 13 predicted proteins | sample 6monrhotite_MG_2_FD_205661 | JGI IMG/M metagenome (GOLD analysis project Ga0316204, IMG submission 205661) | Microbial mat bacterial communities from mineral coupon in-situ incubated in ocean water Damariscotta River, Maine, United States -... | ecosystem: Environmental > Aquatic > Marine >... | reverse complement strand
GGCCTCGTCATCGACGCAAGTTCCGGCACCAGCTGGACCCTTGGCCCCGAGGATATCCCCGAGAGCGGCGCGCCGGAGCGCACGTCCGAGTTCGAGGTCGCGGTCAGAGCTCGCCGCCTCATTGAAGCCGCCTGGATCACCGACCGCGAGGCGAGGTGGTTTCGGCTGACCGCGCCCTTTGCCGCCGGCTGGGATCGCGGCTGGGGATTTCTTTGGGGCACCTGATCACGGCGATCACTGCCCCTGCCACCACCGGAACCATAGCCGGACAACAGCACGACCATATCCACAACACACGAGGACACGCATGCCAGAACGGATCATGCCGGGACTGGGGCTGCGCGCCTTCTACGATCCCGGCCAACGCAATTGGGGTACCAGCCTCAGCGAGGACCTGCGGACCCTCTCGATATTGGTGCAGGCCCGCGCTGCATCGCGCAGCACCCCGCTGCCAGCCATCGGTAGTGCGGGCCAGATCCTGATCGTGCCGGCTGCAGCGGGCGCCAATGCCAATGAACTTGCGCTCTGGGACGAAGCTGGCGGAATTCCGGCATGGGTGTTCCTGACCCCACAAGACGGTTGGCAAGTCTGGATCGCCGATGAGGCGCGAGCTGTGCGTTTCACCGGCGGGGTCTGGGTCGAGGTGCCGCGTCCGGGCATTGTGACAATCCGCACCCCGACCACTACGGTTCATGTGCTGGAAGCCATCGATCTCGGTGCCATCCTCGAGACCACGGGCTCCGCCGATGTCACCGTCACCATCCCCACCGAGGCGAGTGTGTCCTTCGAGATCGGCGCGCTGATCAACATCACGCAAATCGGCTCCGGGGTGGCGACCATTACAGCCGGTGCGGGCGTGTCGCTGAACGGCGTCGTTGCCGGATCTGTCGCTCTTGACGGGCCATGGTCGGGCGCCGCTCTGACCAAGCGCGGTCCGGAGTCTTGGGTCGTTCAGGGTGCGCTGGCCGGAGCCGTGGCATGAGCCTTCTGATGATGCGCGCTGCGATCCTCGCGCAGGGCAGCAGCCAGACCTCGCCGCCCCCGGACCGCTATGAGTCGCCCGAAGCAAGCAGCATCATTCTCGCGTTCAGCGGGGGACCCTTCTTTCCCCCGGCGAGCGGTGCCATCACCCTCGTATTTGGCGAAATCCCACCGACACCTCCGGGCCCCTACGGCCCGCCCAACGCGGGCAGCATTGTCCTCGTTTTTCCCGACATCGCCTTCGCCGCTCCGGCGAGCGACACACTCATCCTGGAGTTTTGACACCATGGCCCAATTCAAATGGCTGGCCCCGGCGCGCTGGGCCACGGCCGACACGCTTTTCTCCAACACCGAAGCTGATCTCGCCCTTCTGACCAGCGGCGGGTCCAAGGGCTTCTTTGCCCCTGCCGGCCAGCAATCGATCTTCGGCCGCTCGGGCGGCGGCGGTTCGGGTTCGAGTTTCCGGATCACCGCAGACGCCACGCCAAGCCAGACCAACGAGATCCTCGCCGTATTCCCGTACCCGTTCAACAATCAGACCAGTGCGTGTTTCTGCCGCTCCTCCGACGCCTGGACCCAGACCCCGAACGGCTCCATCTTCGCGGCGCCGCAATCGTCGACCATCGTGATCCGACGCCGAAGCACCTCAGGCGGTGAAGGCGATCTTGCGACGATCAACCTCGCCACGCTCAATCGTAATCGCTGGCCCATCACCGTGCGGCTGCGGGTTGAAGGCACTGGGACCGTCAGCGTTTTCGCCAAGGCTTGGCCGATCGGCGAGCCCGAGCCCACCGCCTGGGATGTCTCCACATCTTATACCAGCACCAACGATAAGGGTTTTTCGGTGATCGGTCGCACCGGCACCGGGTTCCCCGCCTTCTTGTCGCATTTCTCGACGGGGACCAATGGCGACAGCGCTCCGCAGCTCTATGGGGCCCTTTCGGGGATCGTGCGTGCGCAGGACACGCCGGTCTCACGCCCCGTGGTGGCCGTCGCGCGTGGGGATCAGAAATACCTGTTTCACGGCCAGAGCGACGCCAGCGGGCTCTTCTCGCTCCCCGCCCTGATCGGCTTTGACTACACCGTCTTCGCCCTCGACCCGATCGCGGGACCCTACAACGCTGCGGTCGTGGATAAGGTCGCCTTGAGCTGATCGCGAATCAGACACGAAGCCCATCGAGGTCGGGATCGTGTCGCCGTATGGACCGCGGCCGACCCCGCAAAGCCAGTCCAAAAACACCACGAGAACGGAAGCCGTCACTTGCGACGGCACCAGCTCTCACCTCTCGACAATCCCCCAAGAAAGAACCAACATGACTGATCGCACCACGCTTCTGCAGGAGGTCGGCCAGGCCCTTCGCGACAATGGCCTGACCGCCGCCGTCACCGCGCTGGTCGGTGGCGGTATCGCCTTGCTGGCCTCCGCCACCCGCAAAGCCTTTACCAACGACGCGATGTTGGCGCGCCTTGACCGCGAGTTGATCGCCGAGCGCAACCGCGTTGATCGGCAGCGCGCCGAAGACCGCAAGGGCGATGCCGACCGGCTGGAACGCATCGAGACTGACATCCGCGCCATGCGCGACTTGATGTTCGAAGCGTTCCAGCGCGGCCGCACCGACTGAGCCGCGCGCTCTTCTAACCGACCAAACCGCCCGGCCCGGCGGCCATTGCCCGCAAGAGCGAAACGTCTGCAGGCAATGCCTGTCTCACCCCTACATCTGCGGGTCTTGCCCGCCCGAACCAGAAGTCTGCACCGCGCTGTGTCGCTGGGCGGGAGCTTTTTTGCATCTGGAGGATCACGATGCCGACCCTGACCTACACCCATTGGCGCGATGTGCCCGAAACCACCTGGCGCTGGCCCAGCTTTTCGCCAACTGAGATGGCCTGCGGCGGCACTGGTGCCATCAAAATCAACACCGAGGCGATGGACATGTTGCAGCGCTTGCGCAATCGGCTCGCCAAGCCGCTGATCGTCCTCTCGGCCTATCGCAGCCCTGAGCATAACCGCGCCGTCGGCGGTGCACCGGCCTCCAAGCATATGGATGGCACTGCCTTTGATATCGCCATGTCGAACCACGATCCGGTGGCGTTCGAGGCGACGGCGCGCGCAGTCGGGTTCCTCGGCTTTGGCTTCTACCCGCGCTCGGGTTTCATGCACATCGACCTCGGCCCAGCGCGGTTCTGGGGCGACCGCTTCCCGGTCCAGGCAACGCCCTTCGTCGAGGAAATGCCTCCCGCGCGCGAGGTGCTGGCCCAGAGCAGGACGCTGCGCGGAACCGGGGCCGCCGGCGTGGCGACCGTCGGCGCGGCCGGGGTCGAGGTCGCGCAGGACGTACTGGCGGAGGCGCAGGACGCGGTGCTGCCGCTGGTGCCGTATCTCGACAATCTGCGCTGGGTGTTCATCGCAGTGGCGCTGGGCGGGATTGCCGTCGCTGTCTGGGCACGGATCGATGATTGGCGCAGAGGACGGCGGTGATGTGGGGCAGCCTTCTGGCCGGGATGCTCGCCCGGCCAAGGGCACGGCGGATGGCGGCAATCGCTCTCGCCCTGCTCACGATCACCCTCTTCATCCTCAACCTTCGCCGTACGGGCGAGCGCGCAGGCCGCGCCGCCGAGCGGATCAACATGCTGGAGCGTACCAATGCCATCCACCGCCAGATGCTGGACGCGGCCGCTCGCCGTCCTCGTGATCGCAACGAGCTGGTTGACCGGCTGCGCAGTGGCGGATTCTGAAGCGAACGGCTTTATGGCATGTCCGTCGGTCGTGGAATACAGCCGAGGGTTTCAGGCGCGGGCCGCAGATGAGTTGGCGCTGTTGCCTGATGGATCAGCCGTCGTAGAGATGGTGGGCGATTACGCTGTTTTGAGGGATCAGGCGCGGGCGTGCGCTGGGTGATCTTTTCTATCTGGATTCTGGAAAAAAGACGAGCCGGAACGCAACGCTGGAGGCACTGCATGCCTCAACAACCCACCACGCATCCGGCCCGCAACTTGTGATTCACAATATCAATTAGCTGCGGGGCGATTCCCTATGAACGAGATAGATTGGAAAGGCCGGAAAGTCTTTTCCGGAAATGGGCAACATGTTGCACCCCAACGATGCACGCCGCGGGCGGAAGATCCACGCAGTTCTGGCTCTTGCGAATGACCTTCTCATCGCACCGATCACTTTTTTCGTCGGTTCTGCGCTGCTCAATAGGATCAAAGTGCGCGTCTCGGTGATCGGTCGCACGGGGACCAGCTTCCCCGCCTTCCTGTCGCATTTCTCGACGGGGACCAATGGTGACAGCGCGCCGCCCCTGCGACATCGGCACCGCACCACGTACCGAACGCTTCGCAGGCTGGACCTGTCACGATTTCACCCGCGCAAAGCTGATTTTGTGGTGCGCCAAGCTTGTTTCGACACAGCGATGATAAATGCCGGTCGATTCAAAAAATGACGCGCGAGACCCCAGATTCATTTGCCCAAAGTGCGAGCGCCTTGACTCCCGCTTTGTCATTGCAGAACTGCTTGTGTTCCCCCATGGAAAGCCAGTATGCATCCAATTTGTCTTTGGATATGTCTATCCCAATGGTAGCTTTCACCTGCCTTTTCCTCACCTTGTCTTGTCATGCGGGCCTACAGCCCAAGTATCCGTTCAGGTCAGTAGAAAAGACGGAGGCGACCAAACTCGTGCACGGTCCACTACGACCAAGAGGGGAACGGTCCAACCGTAACCGCGCCATTGGCACCGCCTGCCTGACCGGGGGGCGATGATTTAAGACACGTCGCTAAAGACGTCGTTAACGACGTGTCTTATGCGGGGTCTGCGATGCGCGGCGAAATTCTTGGGTTGGAGCGGCGGCGCTTTTGGGGAGACGAGGGCAAGCTCGAGATTGTCATGTCGGTTGGGGTCGGCGGGGCAACGGTGACGCAAGTTGCGCAGCGCCACGAGATTGCACGCCAACAGGTTTATGCTTGGCGGCATGAGCTGAAAAAGAAAGGCTTGTAGTCGCCCGATGCCGGGGCGCTTTTCTTCCCGTTGGATATGCCAGTGGCGGCCGGAGTGCCGGTGGCGCAGCCCCCGGTCGCTGAGGTGCCGCCACCGATCGTGGTTGAATTGCGTCTGCGGGACGGGCGCAGTTTGCTCTTTGACAGCACACTGGACCTGGTCGCGCTGACCGCCTTGATCCGAGCGGTAGAAGCCGCATGATCGGCCCCGGCACCGGTGTTCGGGTGTATCTGGCCTGCGGCGTGACGGATATCGAGAGCCGTGCAGAGCGTGTCGAACTCATGCGCGCCGGTCGCGGCGCGCTTGCGCAGAGGTGGCAGAAACCGGCCCAGCAAGCCCATCACGCACCGGTTTGGGCGGAAGTCCGGAATGATCGATAGGCGCATGGCTGGGTATCACCACAGCGATCTTTTTCGGCGCAAAGGGAAACGGGCGACAATTTGGCTCCTTTTCGGTCTTCGCACCCTGAAACGGGCCGCAATCGATCAGAAACTGGCCCCGATCCGTTTCCAGACGGAAACATGATCCCGTGACAAACCAGGCAGCACAGTGAAAAGTCAGGCGAGGGTGTGACAGGAACGCCTTTCGAAGTTTCTGATTAGAGCTGCAACACATAGGTGCCCGGCGCGGCGCAAATCGTGCGATTGCCCTTGGCCGCATCGCCCATTCCGGGCGCCGGACCCGTGCCGCAACTCTGCGTCATCAACCACTCTGCCCATTCTGGCCACCATGAACCGTCCTTCACGTCTTGCTGTCGATGCCATGCGTCGGGGCCAACATAGAGCGCCCCCGCCGGGCGGTGCGAAATACGGTAGTGCCGCTGCGGATGACCCGGTTCGCTGAGGATGCCCCCGTTGTGACCACCCTTGGTCAGCACAAATGTCAGGTCACAATCGGTGAAAAGCATGGTCTTGTAGACCGACTTCCACGGGGCGATATGATCGGTTTCGGTGCCGATAACGAACATCGGTGCTGCGATATCCTTCAGTGCAATCACCCGCCCCTCGACCGCGAAGCGCCCAGCAGTAAGCCGGTTCTCCAGAAACAAGCTGCGCAAATACTCCGAGTGCATCCTTGCGGGCATGCGCGTGGTATCAGCATTCCAGACGGTGATATCGGACGGCAAATCCTCACGGCCAAGAAAATAACGCCGCACAGCGCGGGAATAGATCAAATCCTCGGACCGGATCGCCGCAAAAGCGCGCGCCATCTGTGGCCGATCAAGATAGCCCTTTTCCCACATCACGTCTTCGATGAAGGCGATCTGGCTTTCATCGAGGAACAGGAGTAATTCACCGGCCTCGGCGAAATCAACCTGCGCGGCCATCAACGTGATCGAGGCGAGCCGGTCATCGTGATCGCGTGCCATCGTAGCCGCCGAAATCGCCAACATCGTGCCGCCGAGGCAATACCCGACCGCATGCACCTTTTGTGCCGGAATGATGGTGTCAATAGCGTCCAGAGCAGCCAGAACCCCTTGCTTGCGATAGTCTTCAAGGGTCAGTTCGGCCTGCTCTGCCGTCGGGTTGCACCACGAGATCATGAACACGGAAAAGCCCTGCCCGACCAAGAAGTTGACCATCGAGTTCTGCGGCGAAAGATCAAGGATGTAATATTTCATGATCCAGGCCGGAACGATCAATATCGGCTCGGCCTGCACCGCGTCCGTTTGCGGTGCATATTGGATCAACTCGAACAGGGCGTTGCGAAACACCACTTCGCCCGGCGTACAGGCCAGATCCTTGCCGATCTGATAGCCTTCGGGTGCGGGTTCATGCACCTGTGTCACGGTTTTCCACCAGTCGCGCCAGAAATGCACGGCCCCTTCGCCCAGATTGCGGCCTCCTGCCTTTGCCGTCGCATCGATGATTTCAGGATTCAGCCACGGGAAGTTCGAGGGCGACACAACATCGAGGAGCTGCCGAGACATGAACCGCGTTCTATCCGCATCCTCTTGGCGCAGCCCACGCAATGGGTCCGTGGCATAGTCCCACCAATCTTGCGTGGCCAAAAACCCCTGCTGCCATAGCTGGAAGGGCCAGTTTTGCCATCCCGGATGGACAAATCTGGTGTCATAGTTCTTGGCGCCAAATGGTGGCTGCATCTTGGATTTTGTACTGCCAGCAAGGCCAGCAGGGCCAGCAAGGGTTGTCAGCTTCAGCGCGTTTTCGCCTGCGCGTTCCGCCAGCTCAAGCGCCCGCCCCGGAGAGAGACTGAGGTGCAGCGCCCAATCACCCCATGCCTCGATAAAGGCGTGTGACGAAACACCCCCCATCAGTCGCGCAATCCCGGCACCCGCTGCACGGTCGAGGTTTTTGTGTTGATGGCTTTCTGGTGGCTCAACACCTGGCGAAAGTTGCGGCGGTGCCTGCGCCAACCGTGCTATTTTGGCCGTGGTTTCCCGTGTCGGTGTGGATTGTTTCATCTCGGCGGCTCCGGGTCAGGTGTCTTGCCAACCTTGCGCGTCTTTCGAAAGGGCTGGATCTTTTCGTCGGGTTCAAGACAGCTTTTGATGTGCGCCAGATCCAGCGTCTCTTCGACCTCCAACTGCGCCACCAATAACATAACCCGGTCGCGGTGCGCGCCAATGACCTCGACCGCCTGTTTCTCGGCGGCGTGCAGCAAGTCCATCACCGCTTGATCCACCCGCGCGGCGGTTTCGTCGGCAAAGGTGCGGGGTTGCGCGATTTGCTGGCCCAAGAACGGGTGGTCCTCGCTTTCGCGCAAATCGACGGGGCCAATGTCCGGGTCCATCCCCCAGCGCGCCACCATCGAACGCGCCAGCGCAGTGGCACGGCGGATATCATCATCCGCCCCAGAGCTAACCGAGCCGAGCAGCAATTTTTCCGCCGCCCGCCCGGCAAGCAAAGTGGTCAACTGCACCCGTAAATAGGACTCGGGAAGGGTGTGGCGCTCGTTTTCGGGGAGCATATGAGTGCTGCCCAGGCTGCGACCACGCGGGATGATCGTGACCTTGTAAAGCGGATCGGCGCCGGGAATATAATAGGCGGCTGCGGTGTGCCCAGCCTCGTGCACCGCCAAACGGTGCTTTTCGTCGGGTTGGATCGCCAGCGTATGCACCGTGCCCATCATCACCTTGTCACGCGCCTCGTCGAGATCGTCAGAGGTTATATCCGCACCTGATCGGCGCGCCGCCGTAATCGCTGCCTCGTTCAGAAGGTTCTTCAGGTCAGCGCCAGAAAAACCCGGCGTGCCGGCCGCAACTTGATCCAGATCGACATCTTGGCGCAGCGGCAGGTCTTTGACATGGACATCCAGGATCGCCCGGCGCGCCACCTTGTCAGGCAGCGATAGGGTGACATGGCGATCAAACCGACCAGGGCGCAAAAGCGCCGGGTCCAGCACATCGGGACGGTTGGTGGCGGCCAATACGACCACGGCCTCACGCGCGGTGAATCCGTCCAGTTCAGCCAAGATCTGGTTCAGCGTCTGTTCGCGCTCATCATGGCCACCGCCCAGCCCGGTGCCGCGCGTGCGCCCGATGCTATCCAACTCGTCGATGAAAATGATCGCCGCGGCCTGCTTGCGTGCTTCCTCGAACATCTTGCGCACGCGACCCGCACCGACGCCGACAAACACCTCGATGAATTCCGAGCCAGAGGTGGAAAAGAACGGCACATCGGCTTCGCCTGCCAAAGCGCGCGCTAGCAACGTCTTGCCAGTACCTGGTGGGCCCATCAGCAAGACGCCGTGTGGCACTGTGGCGCCGACTTTCTGGAAACGGTCGGGATCGCGCAGGAACTCGACCAGCTCCGAGACCTCACGCTTGGCCTGATCCTGTCCGGCGACATCTGCGAAGGTGACTTTGCGCGTGGGTTTCGTGGGTTTGGAGAACCGACCCCCGAAAAGATCACCAACCTTGCCCTGCAGCCCCCCTCCAATGCCACCCCCGATCATCCGACGGCTGATCCACAGGTAGAACGCTAGGATCAGAACCCACGGCAGGAACGAAAGCAGAAACGACGGGGTCGAGGGCTCTTCGGCTGTTATCACGACGCCAGTCCGTTCGAGTAGAGGCAACAACTCAGGATCTGGCTGTTGAGGAGTTATCGCACGAACTTGCTCACGCCCGTCCTGCTCCGGACTGCGCAGCACGGCCACGATTGCATTGGCTTGAAGCGTTGCGTGGGTGATGTCGCCCTGCCCAATCAGGGTCTTGATTTCGCTATAGCTCACCACGCGGGGCGCGGAGGCCTCGTTCGAAAATTGCGAAAACAAAAGCAAAAAGATCGCAAATCCAGCCAGCATCGGCCACAACAACCCAAGCGCGGGCGGGTCTGTCGGTTCCGGCGGTGCGCCATGATTGCCCATGTCTTGCCCTCCTGGCTCAGCGATCAGACCCGTTCAGCCAGCAACAGCCGTGGGACGGACCTCTGCACAGATATGTGTGCACCGGACGGCTCGGTTATGCCTTGACACAAATCAACGACCTCAGAACCAGAGCCGCGAACAAGGAAATCGGGCAGACAGATGCGCGATCTTGCGATGCCGAGGGCAGACAAGCAGACCAGATGACCTTTGAAATGGCAGGGCCGATCTTGTGCGATCCGACACCGCTCGCGCTGCGACGGACCAAACCACACGCTCTGCGGGTGGATCAAGGGGCCGATCCCGTCAGCCGCCAACGCCGCGATTCCCTTGATATAGGTCAGCGCCAAATGGCGAAAAAGGCCATAAAATCACAATCTGTGCATCGGCAAATCGGGGTGGAATAGCATGACCGACAACCTGATCAACAAGGAAATGGCGACCAAAGCCGGTTCCAATATGCCCGACTATTCGACGGCCCGAACCTGCTTTTCCTGGGACGATTCCCGAGCCGAACTGGCGGGATTGCCAAATGGCGCACTGAACATCACACACGAAGCGGTGGACCGGCATCTGGCCGAAGGGCGCGGAGATCAGGTTGCCATCCGATGGATCGCAAAATCCGGCGCGCGAACCGATCTGAGCTACGCGGACCTCGCCCGAGAGACCAATCGTTTTGCCAATGCGCTGCGCGGGTTGGGGCTGAAAAAGGGCGACAAAGTCTATTCGCTACTCGGACGCACACCTGAGCTGTATATCGCGGCGCTGGGCACGCTGAAGGCGGGTTGTGTCTTCTGCCCGCTGTTCTCGGCCTTCGGGCCGGAGCCGATCCAGTCACGGTTGGAGATCGGCGGCGGCACCGTGCTGATCACGTCCGCCGCGCTTTACAAGCGCAAGGTCAGGAGTATCCGTGACCGCCTGCCAACCCTGCGCGAGGTGATCCTGATCGATGGCGCAGCGGAGGATTGCAAGGACTTCGGCACGCTGATGAATGCTGCCGAAAACGACTTCGAGACCGAGCCCATGCAGCCCGAGGACATGGCGCTCTTGCACTTCACCTCCGGCACCACCGGCAAGCCCAAGGGGGTCGTGCATGTGCATGGCGCAGTAGTGGCGCACCGCGAGACGGGGCGTATGGCGCTCGACCTGCGCGGTGGCGACGTCTACTGGTGCACGGCCGATCCGGGTTGGGTAACCGGCACCTCCTATGGAATTATCGCGCCGCTGACGCTTGGCGTCACCATGATCATCGACGAGGCCGAGTTCGAAGCGGCGCGCTGGTATGACATATTGGAAACCGAGAAGGTCAATGTCTGGTATACCGCACCCACCGCCATAAGAATGCTGATGAAATCGGGGCGCGACTTGCCGGGCACCCATGATTTCAAGGCGCTGCGTTTCATGGCCAGTGTTGGTGAGCCGCTGAACCCAGAGGCGGTGATCTGGGGCAACGAGGTCTTCGGCATGCCGTTTCACGACAATTGGTGGCAGACCGAAACCGGTGGCATAATGATCGCGAATTACGCCTCGATGGACGTCAAGCCGGGATCAATGGGCAAGCCCCTGCCGGGGATCGAGGCAGGTATCGTTGAGGTTACCGATCAGGGAGTCCGAGAGATCATCAAGCCGCAGGCCATCGGCGAGTTGGCGCTGCGCCCCGGCTGGCCGTCTATGATGCGCACCTATCTGGGTCAACAGGCGCGCTACGAGCGGAGTTTTCGGGCTGGCTGGTACCTGAGCGGCGATCTCGCGATGCGTGACAAGGACGGCTATTTCTGGTTCGTCGGGCGCTCTGATGACGTGATCAAGAGCGCTGGTCACCTAATCGGACCGTTCGAGGTGGAAAGCGCTTTGATGGAGCACCCGGCGGTGGCCGAGGTTGGTGTGATCGGGATTCCGGACGAAACCGCGGGCGAGATCGTCAAGGCCTTTGTTGCGTTGAAACCGGGCCATGAGCCAGGCGATGAGCTGCAGCTGGAATTGCTGGGCCATGCCCGCAAACGCCTTGGCCCCGCCGTGGCACCAAAGGAAATCGCCTTTCGCCAGAACCTGCCCAAGACCCGCAGCGGCAAGATCATGCGCAGGCTCTTGAAAGCCCGCGAATTGGGCCTACCCGAAGGCGATATCTCAACCCTGGAAAGTGATGAGAAATGAGCAAATCAGCCACCAACCCCACCGTCAAACCTCGTCTCGATCATGCCCATGTTCGCGAGTTGCTGAAAGCAATGATCCGCATCCGCCGCTTTGAAGGCAAATGCGCAGAGTTGTACACGCAGCAGAAGATCCGCGGATTTCTGCACCTCTATGATGGCGAGGAAGCGGTGGCCGTGGGGGTGATGACGGCTCTCAGTGCCGAGGACCGGATCGTCGCCACCTACCGCGAACACGGCCATGCGTTGGCGCGCGGCGTCCCGATGACGACAGTGCTGGCCGAGATGTATGGCAAGGCCGAGGGCTGCGCCGGTGGGCGCGGCGGCTCGATGCATCTGTTCGACGCTGCGCATAACTTTTATGGCGGTAACGCGATTGTCGGCGGCGGGCTGCCGCTGGCCACCGGGTTGGGGCTGGCCGACAAGATGGAAAAGCGTGACGCGGTGACCGTTTGCTTTTTTGGCGAGGGGGCAGCGGCGGAGGGCGAGTTTCACGAGGCGTTGAACCTCGCCTCACTGTGGGGTCTGCCGGTGCTGTTCGTCTGCGAGAACAACGGCTACGCAATGGGCTCGGCACTGAACCTGACCGAGGCAGAGACCGATATCGCAGTCAAGGCGCGTGGATACCAGATCCAGTCCGAGACGGTGGACGGGATGGATGTGACCGCCGTCGAGGCCGCGACACGTCGCGCGCTGAAGGTCATGCGAGAGACAAACGAACCCTATTTCCTCGAATTTCGCACCTACCGCTTTCGCCCGCATTCGATGTTCGATGCCCAGCTTTATCGCCCCAAATCCGAGGTTGACGAGTGGCGCAAGAAGGGGCCAATCGTGCGGTTCCAGGGCTGGCTGGAACACAACGGTCTGCTTCACAAGGGCGAGATCAAGAACATCGTGGCCGAGGTCGACGCCGAGATCGATGACGCCGTGGCCTTTGCCGAGGCGGGAACCGAGGCGCCGTTGAGCTCACTGACCGATTACGTGATGTCGCCTGAGCGCCCTGCCGCACCGAAGCCGAAGAAACCCGGAAAGCGGATCGCCACCACATATCGCGATGCGATGAAGGCGGCGATCACCGACGCGATGGAGCGCGACAATCGTGTGTTCCTGATGGGTGAGGATGTCGGCCATTACGGTGGCTGCTATGCCGTCAGCAAGGGCCTGTTAGACAAGTTCGGGGCGGATCGGATCCGCGACACGCCCCTGGCCGAGGCGGGGTTTACCGGTGCCGGGATCGGCGCGGCGATTGCCGGGATGCGCCCGATCGTCGAAGTGATGACGGTCAATTTCGCCATGCTGGCACTGGATCAGATCCTCAACACCGCCGCCACCTACCGTCACATGTCGAACAACCAATTCGGCGTGCCGGTGGTAATCCGGATGGCCACCGGCGCGGGCAAGCAACTGGCCGCGCAGCATTCGCATTCGCTGGAAGGCTGGTTCGCCCATATCCCCGGCATAAGAGTGTTGGCGCCGGCGACGCTCGAGGATGCGCGCGGCATGCTATGGACGGCGCTTCAAGATCCGGACCCGGTGCTGATCTTCGAGAACGTGATGCTCTATAATATGGAAGGCAAACTCGCCGCCAATGCCGGGCCGGTGGATATCGACCGGGCCATGGTGCGGCGCGCCGGCAAGGATATCTCGCTAATCACTTATGGCGGCTCGCTCTGGAAAACTCTTGAGGCGGCGGAGGCGCTGGCGGGCGTGGGTATCGATGCCGAGGTCATCGACTTGCGCAGCCTGCGCCCTCTGGACATGGCAACAATCCTCGCTTCCGTCGCCAAGACCCACCGCGCACTGATGGTGGACGAGGGCTGGAAGACCGGAAGCCTTGCCGCCGAGATCGGCATGCGACTGGCCGAAGAGGCGTTCTTTGATCTCGATGCGCCCCTGGCGCGGGTCTGCAGCGAAGAGGTGCCGGTGCCCTACGCCCAGCATCTGGAAGAGGCCGCCATTCCGCAGGTGTCCAAGATCGTCGAGGCCGTGAAGGCCTTGATGGAGCGCACGCCATGAGTCAGTTCCTGATGCCCTCGCTCGGAGCCGACATGGAGGCCGGAACGCTGGTCGAGTGGTTGAAAAAGCCCGGCGAGACAGTGGCGCGCGGCGATATCATCGCGGTGGTGGAAACCCAGAAGGGCGCGATCGAGATCGAGGTGTTCGAGGATGGGGTGCTGAGCGCGTATCTGATTGACCTCGGCACGAAGGTGCCGGTGGGCACGCCGCTCGCGACGATCCAGAAACTGGGCGAAGCGAACCCGGAGGCACCAAAAGAGGTTGCTTCCGAGAAGATCACCCCAACGTTCGCGAAGGAACCCGCCAAAGCGGTGGCGAAATCATCCCCGACCGCCGTGCCGACGGCAATAACCGGCCCCCCCGTCCGCGGGCGACAGCGCATCACGCCGGCGGCGCGGCGACAGGCGGCGCAGGCCGGTATCGATCTCGCGACGCTTGCGCCCGGACCGGATGGGATCATCTCGCTGGCCGACTTGAGCGCGCCAACTGATCGCACTCGGGCAGAGCAACCCGCGCCGATGTCAGGCATGCGCACCGCCATCGCCGCAGCGATGTCGCGCTCCAAACGCGAAATCCCGCACTACTATCTGGCCCATACCGTCGATATCACGGTCGCCGAAAAATTCGTCACCAAGACCAACAAGAAACGCGCGCCCGAGCAGCGGCTTCTACTCGGCGCGCTCTATCTCAAGGCGGTGGCACGGGCGCTGGCAAAATATCCCGAAATGAACGGGCATTTCATCGACGGCGTGTTCCATGGCAGCAAAGCCACGCATATCGGGGTTGCCACCAACATTCGCAGCGGCGGTCTGATTGCGCCATCTATCCATGATGTCGAGGCGCTCGAACTGGACAGGTTGATGGTGGGGTTGCGCGATCTGGTGGCGCGCGTCCGGGCGGGCCGCTTCCGCGCCCGAGAGCTCTCTGATGCCACGATCACTGTGACCTCGCTCGGCGACCGGGGCGTCGACCTGCTCTACGGCGTCATCAACCCGCCGCAGGTGGCCATCGTCGGCTTCGGCACCCAAGTCGAGCGGCCATGGGTGCACAAAGGCAAGATCGAACGACGCCAGACGGTCACAGTGACGCTTGCCGCCGATCACCGTGTCAGCGACGGCCACCGAGCCGCGCTGTTCCTCAATGCCATAGGCAAACATCTGCAAACTCCGGAGACGCTATGAAAGCCAGTGAAATCGAGAAGACCCTACGCGACGAGTTGCGCCGCATTGCCCCCGATATCGAGATTGACGACATCGACCAGGGGGCCGAGCTGCGCGAGGAATTTGACATCGATTCGATGGATTTCCTGACTCTGGTGACCGCACTTGGCAAACGGCTGAAACTCAAGATGCCCGAGGCTGACTATCCCAAGATGATGTCCTTCTCCGACATGCTCGGCTATCTGCAAAACAAGGCCGGTTAGTGAGAGGTGGTTCGGTTGATCTGAACAGTTTCGGGGCGTTTTCTAAGTGGTTTTCCGCCTCGGTTACGCCGCGACCGCTTTGGGCATCGGCTGGTTGAAGTAGGCTTGATCGGGTGTTCTCCCGTCAAGCGATGAATGCGGACGGTGCGGGTTTCGCAAATTCCCGGACACGCGTTTCGGTAATTCCCGGACAGCGATTCCGCTAAATCCCGGACAGTTCCGGGGGCCCGGATGGCCGTTCCGGCGCAGGGCTTTTGCCCACTTCCGAATACCGATTTGGCTGAACCCGACCGGGCGCCGCATAAAGTTGCCTCCGAGGACCTTTATTCGTCGTGGTTTCCAGTTTGGCATGCCCCAATAGCACCTGAATAACGCGGAGTCGGTCCCGCCCTCCAGAAGATGTGTCGCACAGCTGTGCCGCAGGGTGAGGGGGGGTCTTCTTTATGAAGCCTGCAAAGTCGCGGGCGAAGCCAAATGTCCGATTGAACTGTCGGGTCCCCGAAACCGGTCAATCAACGGGTGGCATTGGAGCCCCGGGCGTGGCCGTTTTGGCGCGAGAGCGCACAATTGGCGAGCGCTGGGTAGAAGCCGCGATGCGGTCGAACCCCCAGTCACTCCGAAAAAAGGATTGCTTCGACCAGTGCGACGATCCTCTCCACTCCGCCGCTGGCGTCGATTTCGGTCCAGGTCATAGGTCCGGCCTCACGCTTGAGCTGCGCGCGCAAGACATCGACATCCGCATCGGAGGCGTCTTCGGCGCGGGTGGAGACGCGGCGTTCGAGCGTGGTAGGATCGGCGGTCAACCAGATGCCATCGAACGGGACACACAAACGAGCGGCAAGCGCACCGATAGCCGCGCGCTCTGCCCCGTCAAGAAAGGTCGCATCGACGATCACGCTGTGCCGTGCGAGCAAGACCTGCTCTGCCCTCTCCGATAGCCGGGCGTAGACCTTTCGGTTC
>Ga0316204_10007513_pt1 | contig 15852 bp, 13 predicted proteins | sample 6monrhotite_MG_2_FD_205661 | JGI IMG/M metagenome (GOLD analysis project Ga0316204, IMG submission 205661) | Microbial mat bacterial communities from mineral coupon in-situ incubated in ocean water Damariscotta River, Maine, United States -... | ecosystem: Environmental > Aquatic > Marine >... | reverse complement strand
GCACAGTTCTTTTTCATGATCGTTCCACAGCATCAACACCCCCCAACCGCCGGGGCCAGGGTTGCCGCTACAAGCGCCGTCTGTGTAAAGCGAAACCGTTCCGTTTTCAGTCGTCATATTAATCCAGTCCGTAAGCGGCCGGGCTTTTGATGCCTTGGTGAAACCGCAGTTTTTCAAGATATTCAAGGGGATCCTTGCGGGTCACCATGGCGTCCGCCGGGGTGTTCAGCCAATCATAAAGTCGCGTCAGCAAGAACCGCATGGCGCTGCCCCGGGCCAGCAGCGGCAGGGCGGCCAGTTCTGCGTCGGACAGTTCCCGTACTTTGCCATAGGCCGTCAGCATACGCCGGGCCTTGGTGACATTGAAGCTGTTGTCGGGTTCGAAACACCAGGCGTTCAAACAAATCGCCACGTCGTAGGCGAATATGTCATTGCAGGCAAAGTAGAAATCGATCAGGCCTGACAACCTGCCGCCCTGAAAAAATACGTTGTCTGGAAACAGGTCGGCGTGGATCACCCCCGAGGGCAAGGCGCCACCGTGGCCGGTTGCGACCGGCCAGTGGCTTTCCAGTTCATCAAGTTCACTTTCAAGCAAAGCGCCAAGGCCGGGCATGACCTCATCGACCCTGTCGCCCGATGCGCCCAGCAATGGCCGCCATGAAGAAACGGACAAGGCATTGGGGCGCTGTATCTTGAAATCGGCACCGGCCAGATGCAGATGCGCCATGGCCTCGCCCAATCCGGAACAATGGTCTGGCGAAATGCGCCTGGGCCACATACCGTCGAGAAAACTGATGATCGCCGCGGGGCGTCCGCACAAAGTATTCAAGGTTTGCCCCCGACCGTCGCTCAAGGGTGTCGGGCACAAGATCCCCTTGCCCGCCAGGTGCGCCATGAGTCCCAGAAAAAACGGTAGATCGTCTGCATGGACCCGCTTTTCGTATAATGTCAGGATGAACGACCCCTGATCGGTGGTCAGCAGGTAGTTGGAATTTTCAACCCCTTCGGCGATTCCCTTGCACGACTTGACCTCGCCGATGCCATACCCGGCGACGAAGGCGATCAGTTCTTCGTCAGAAACTTCCGTGTAAACGGCCATGTGTCAAAACCCCACCAAAATAAACGGCGCCCGTTTGCACCAGCGTTCCGTTCTTACAATAACTTGCCTGATATAACGGGGAGAGCGATAGTTCGTAAAGCCATGATGATTCTTTTCCTCACACGATACGTCGCGATTTTCGCCCTTGTGGCTTTGATCAGTGGCACCACGCGCGTGGCCGATGCCGCGCGCCAGGGCGATGATGTTCCAAAGCGGGAAACATTTTCACTCGACAGCCCTATCGCCAACCCCTTGATCATTCGCATGCAGAAAGCCCTGGCAGAGGCCGGATATTACAAGGGACCTTTCAGCGGCAGCATCAACAGCGAGACCGAGACAGCCATCCGGAACTACCAGCGCCGCGAAAATATGGCCATAGATGGCATCGTCACCGAAAAACTGGTGAACCATCTGGAATCCAGCGTCAAAGTGCAATCGCTACTACAACAACTCAAACGCCAGCGGCTGCTGAAAATGGAATCCGCGCGCCAGGCGTTAATGCAAAGTCCTGAAACCCGGAGCTTGCTGGCAGACGCGCCAAAAACCAACGAAACTGCCAACGCCGCACGCGACTCGGGCCCCTGCTTCGCGGCACCAACGCCCAAATGCCTGTTGGAAGAAGCATCGCAAAGTGCCCGGGCCATTTCCAAGGACGAATTACGCTATTGGGCGTTGAGCGAAATCCTTGTCGCCGAAGCGAAAGCCGGGCTGGTTGACAGGGCCATGAATACGGTCCGCCGCATCGACGATCCTCGCCTGATGATCGTCGCATTGCGCGACATCGCCGAATCCCTGGCCCGTAGCGGTCGCCCGACTGAAGCGCTGAGCGCCGCCGATATCATACCCGACACACTCAAGCGCGCGGAAGCCTTGGCTGCCATCGCCGCGATCCAGACAGAAACGCTGCATTCGAAGCCTCCCCCCGTCGGCGCGCGCAAGACGGTCGAACTGTTATTTGCCACTTTAAGCGAACTTGAGGACCCAATAAAACGCATCGCCCTGAAATCCCAGGGGGCAATCACCCTTTATAAAATCGGCGATACCGCCACCGCCCGCGACATCCTCAGCCATGCGAGGGAAACAGCCGATGCCATGGCCGAACGTAAACCCCGCAGTATCGCCCTGCGGCATGTGGCAAGTGCGCTGGCAGATATCGCCCATCCCGAACAGGCCCTTGAAGTCCTGAAAAACCTGCCTGAACTTTCCGAACACACGCCGGTATTGGTCAGTGCCGCGGCGGCCCTCGCCCTGGCGGGCCAATCCGACCTGGCCCTGGCCACCGCAAGTTCAATCGAGATCGTTCGTTATCAAGCCATCGTGCTGGGCCGAATTGCCCTGGCACAGGCGACCGCAGGTCAGATGCCAGCCGCCCGCTCGACTCTCGACAAGGCAGTCGATGCCATCAAACGTATCGAACTTCCCTTCGCCCAGGCCTATGCCCATGAACAAATGGCCCAAACCCTCAAATCCATAGCCCGCCTGCAGGACCGCGCTTCCGGTCAGGCCACCTACCAGCGAGCCGTCAGGTCAGCGGGTAAGATCAGCGACAACATGTTGCGCGCCAGAACCCTGTGGTCGATCGCCGACGCCCAACGAGCTTCAGGCGATACCGCTGCCGCCATGACCACGGAAGCCCTTGCCGAAACCGCCACTTCATCGATTCGGAGCAACCTGACCCTGGTTTGGATGTTTTGCAATATTGCCATCGATCACAAGGCCGATGCCGCTCCAACGCGGGCGCAAAAAGCGTTTACGAGGGCGCTTGGTGTCAGCAAGACCATCAGCAATCCATGGGGTCGTGCGCGGGCTCTGGCCCGGCTGGCATCAACCCAGATCGATTTGGCCATCGCGGATTGATTTTTGTTAAGACCGGCCCCCATTTGGGGGTATAACGATCCTCCGCACCGTCGGTTTATCAGAGGAACAAAACGCAATGAACAGGATCTTACATCGCACTGCAACGGGCCCTTTGTTCGCCGCTGTAATGTTGGTATTAGCCGCCTGCGCCGCCGAACAGGACGTTACCTTGCCCACATGCCCCAAGGCGACCGTATTGGAAGAAACGTCGACCCTGACCCGCTTCCGGGACGGCCCGGGCCAGGATCTGATTGATGTTAATTTCACGGGCAAAATAGAACACTTGACTGGATCATGCGTCTTTGATGTGGACAGTGCCGGGGCCGGTCTGTTGAAAATGGACGTATCGGTCGAAGTTCGCGTAGATCGAGGACCCGCCAATCGGGATCGCACGACCCAGTTTGAATATTTCGTTGGCATCCTGAATGCCAATGGCACCGTCATAGCCAAGGAAATTTTCCCCTTCAGCATTAAGTTTTCCGGCAATAACACAACATCAAAAATTGTCGACGCGCCGGTAACCATGAATATTCCCGTTACTGCAGATCAAGGCAGTGCAGACTTTTCGGTTTTTGTCGGTTTTCAACTGACACCGGATGAGCTTCGCTATAACCGCGATATCGCCCACGGCAGAAAATAATATCCCGTGCGGCATTGTTGTTTTCCTGATTCCTACTGTTGACCTTGATCCCGGAACGGATAGAATGGCCCCGCCTTCAGGTGTGCGTCTCATTCGCGCCACTTTGAAGGCGTATTTCGCAGGTTTTTCTCAGTTGACCACTGCGGGAGAGATCGGACCGCCCGGCGACAACAATCGTCGAAATGGTATGTCCGGCGCCGAAGGAGCAACCGCCCCGGAAACTCTCAGGCACCCGAACCGTAGTAGGATGGGACTCTGGAAAGTAGCTGTCTTCAGCCATTGGGCGAAGGACGGCTCACCGAAGATGTAATCCGGAACTACGTTCGCCAACGTGCGACGCCCGGGGAATCTTTCAGGTACATAGACAGAGGGGGCGCACAGATGGCTAACGTGTAACGGCCGAACGCGCTCGATTCAATTGTTGGAGAACCAGATGTCCGATCCTTCCCCCGCTACAGAAAACCTGAAACGAACACCACTGGATGCCCTGCACCGTGAACTGGGCGGCAAGATGGTACCGTTCGCGGGGTATCAGATGCCGGTTCAGTTTAGCGGCGTTCTGGGCGAACATCTTCACACCCGTGAAAAGGCCGGATTATTTGATGTGTCGCACATGGGTCAGGCCGCGGTTCGCGGTGAAGACCCGGTGGCGGCCATGGAGGCCATCGTTCCCGGAGACTTGCAGGCGCTGGAAAACGGGCAAATCCGGTATACCATGCTGACCAATGAACAAGGCGGCATCCTGGATGATCTGATGGTGACCCGTCGCGGCGACCATTTGTTCCTGGTCGTCAACGCCGCCTGCAAGGATGCGGATTTTGCCCACATTGAAGCCAACCTGAAAGCCGGCAATAGCCTGGAAATCATGCCCGATCGCGGGTTGCTGGCCCTGCAGGGCCCGGCGGCAGAAGAAGCACTGTCGCGTCTGGCACCTGCGGCCAGGCACTTGCAATTCATGACATCGGACACCTTTCGTGTCGGTGACATCCCGGCCATCGTATCCCGCTCAGGCTACAGCGGCGAAGACGGCTATGAAATATCTGTCGCTGCGGATCAAACCGAAGCGCTGGCCCGCATGCTGCTGGACCAACCGGAAGTCGAACCCACCGGGCTGGGGGCTCGTGATTCCCTTCGCCTGGAAGCTGGCCTTTGCCTGTACGGCAGCGACATCGACGAAACCACCAGCCCGGTCGAAGCGGGCTTGTTATGGTCCATTTCCAAGCGTCGCCGCATCGAAGGCGGCTTCCCCGGTGCCGCCATCATCCAGCAACAAATCGAAAATGGCACCGCGCGCAAGCGCGTCGGAATCCTGCCCGACGGCAAGGCACCGGCCCGCGCCCACACGGAAATCATGGACAAGAACGGTGCTGTCATCGGCGAGATCACCAGCGGCGGCTTTGGGCCGACGGTCGGGGGGCCGGTCGCGATGGGGTATGTCGCAACCGAATTTTCCAAGGTCGATACCGAGATTGACCTGTCGGTTCGTGGCAAGGCGATGCCAGCCCGGATCGTCAAGATGCCATTTGCACCACACCGCTATTTCAAAGGTTAAATAAACCAAACAAAAGGAAAGATGAAATGTCCGTCAAATACACCAGAGAACACGAATGGATCGTCGTCGAAGAAGACGTTGCGACAGTCGGAATATCCAAGTACGCCCAGGAACAGCTGGGTGATGTCGTCTTCGTCGAAGTCCCCGATGCCGGCAAGAAAGTAGCCTTGGGCGAAGAAGCTGCCGTTGTCGAATCCGTCAAGGCAGCCAGCGAAATCTATGCCCCCTTAAGCGGCACCGTTACAGCAGGAAACCCCGCCCTGGAAGATGAACCTGCGACCATCAATTCCGATGCAGAAGGCGATGGCTGGATCTTCAAGATGACCATTGACGATACGTCTGAACTGGACGATCTGATGGATGCCGCCGAATACGCCGACTACGTCGCTGGCCTGGAATAATTCAAAGAACAAGGTTGCAAAAACCATGCGCTATTTGCCGCTTACAGATGATGACCGCCGCCAGATGCTGGCAGCCATCGGCGTCGAGGACCTAAAAGATCTTTACCGTGATGTGCCGCCCGATGCGCTGCTTTCGGGACCCGTCGATTTGCCGGCCCATCAGGGCGAGATAGAGGTCGAACGCGCTATTTCGGCGATGGCGGCAAAGAACCTGAACGCAGCGGCGGCGCCGTCGTTCCTGGGAGCCGGGGCGTATCGCCATCATGTCCCCGCCACGGTTGACGCCATGATCCAGCGCGGTGAATTCCTGACGGCCTATACCCCGTATCAACCGGAAGTTTCGCAAGGCACCTTGCAATACCTTTTTGAATTCCAGACCCAGGTGGCGCTGATCACCGGCATGGAAGTGGCCAATGCCTCCATGTACGACGGCGCGACTGCGGCAGCAGAAGCCGTGATGATGGCCGGGCGTGTTGCCAAGCGCAAAAAGGCGATCTTGTCTGGCGGCTTGCATCCCCATTACCGCGACGCGACGCAAACCATTGCCGGATTTCACGGCATGACTTTGGACGTTGCGCCGCCGGACTGGAAGGGCGAGGAAGACCTGATCCGTTCCATTGATGACGAAACGGCCTGTGTCGTCGTTCAGAACCCGGGGTTTTTTGGTCACGTGCGCGACCTGACCCCACTGGCCGATGCCTGCCACGCGGCGGGTGCCCTGCTGGTCGTCGTGGTTACCGAAGTCGTATCCCTGGGTGCCCTGACGGCACCCGGTGACATGGGGGCCGATATCGTCGCCGCCGAAGGCCAATCGATTGGTAACGCACTGAACTACGGTGGCCCGACAGTTGGCCTGTTCGCCGTGCGGCAAAAACATTTGCGCCAGATGCCCGGTCGGGTCTGTGGCCAAACAGCCGATATTGACGGCAAACGTGGCTTTGTCCTGACCCTGTCGACCCGCGAACAACATATTCGCCGGGAAAAGGCGACCAGCAACATCTGCACCAATTCCGGACTATGTGCCCTGGCCTTTAACGTCCACATGACCCTGCTGGGCGAAACCGGCTTTCGCCAACTCGCAGCACTCAATCACGCCAAGGCATGTACTCTGGCCGACAAGCTGGACGCCGTAGACGAAGTCCAGGTGCTCAACGACACCTTCTTCAACGAATTCACCATAAGCCTGAACAAACCGGCAGCAGGGGTGGTTGATGACCTGGCGGCTCTCGGCATACTTGGCGGCGTACCAGTATCCAGGCTGTATGCCGATGGCGGCCAAATGGAGAATTTGCTGTTGGTGGCGGCGACGGAAACCACCACCGAAGATGACATGGACGCCCTGGTGCGCTCCTTAAGCGAGGTACTGTAATGGCCGACACACTGAAAACCATCACCGGCAACCGTGGCCTGCGACTCGAAGAACCATTAATCTTCGAACAAGGCCGACCGGGACGCCTGGGAGTCGATTTGGCCACCCCTGCAAACACCGCTAATCGCCTTGGCGGAAACGACCGCAAGGGGCCGATTGGTTTACCTGACCTGTCTGAGCCACAAACGGTGCGCCACTACACGCGGATCAGCCAAAAGAATTACGGCATCGATTCCGGGTTTTATCCTTTGGGGTCCTGCACCATGAAACATAACCCGCGCCTGAACGAAAAACTGGCGCGCCTGCCAGGGTTTGCATCCCTGCACCCCCTGCAACCCATGTCGACCGTGCAAGGGGCATTGGAACTGATTGATGCCTGTGCCCATTGGCTGAAAGTCATCACCGGCATGCCGGCTGTGGCCATGTCCCCTGCCGCCGGTGCCCAGGGCGAATTGTGTGGCATGATGGCCATTCGCGCCGCCCTGGTAGATCGTGGCGATGCCCGCAAGCGCGTGCTGGTGCCGGAATCAGCCCATGGCACCAACCCGGCAACGGCAGCCGCTTGTGGTTATGCCGTAGATTCGATCCCCGCCAACGACCGCGGCAGGGTTGATTTTGACGCCTTGATCGCAAAACTTGATAGCGATGTCGCAGGGATCATGCTGACCAATCCCAACACCTGTGGCCTGTTTGAAAACGATATCATCCGCATCGCCGACGCCGTTCACGAAGCCGGCGCCTTTTTCTATTGCGACGGGGCAAACCTGAACGCCATCATGGGCAACGTAAGGCCCGGTGATCTGGGTATCGATTGCATGCACATCAACCTGCACAAGACCTTCTCGACGCCCCATGGCGGCGGCGGACCGGGTGCCGGGCCGGTGGTTTTAAGCGAATCACTGGCAGCCTATGCGCCTGTTCCGTTTGTCGTACACGGCGAAAACGGCTTTGACCTGGTCGAACACCAGCAGGGTGCCGGTGAAAAGTCGTTTGGGCGCCTGAAGGGTTTCCAGGGCCAGATGGGTATGTTTATCCGCGCATTAGCCTACATGATGAGTCATGGTTCGGATGGTTTGGCCCAGGCCAGCGCCGATGCCATCCTGAACGCCAATTACTTGTTGGCGGAACTTAAAGATACGCTGAGCCCATCCTTTGACGGCCCGTGCATGCACGAATGCCTGTTCGATGACAGCTTCCTTAAGGATACCGACGTATCAACGCTGGATTTCGCCAAGGCGATGATTGATGAGGGTTTCCACCCCATGACCATGTATTTCCCGCTGGTCGTGCACGGGGCATTGTTGATGGAGCCCACGGAATCAGAAAGCAAGGAAACACTGGACCAGTACATCCACGCTCTAAAAGGCCTGACGGCAATGGCGAAAGCCGGCGAGGCCGACCACTTCCACCAGGCCCCGCGCCTGACACCGTGGCGACGACTGGACGAAACGACGGCGGCCCGCAATCCGATCCTGCGCTGGACCCCGCCCGAAAGCGATGTTCAAGCGACGGACTGAGCCTTTAAAGGAAACCGTCTTTATTGATGTAGTCGCCTGAGTATTCTTCGTCTTCCGATGAAAACAGGGTTTCCACATAGGCAAATTCCTTGCGCAGGCCGCGCCTGGAAAGCAGTTTCTGTTGGGCCGCTTCAGGCAGGTCCGTGAAACGGAACGTGCCCTTTTCGATCAGAAGGTCAATCAGATCCTCCAGCACCCGGGCGAGGCCCAGATCGGATTCAAGCATGTCCTTCTTGTTCCCGGCTTCCTGATCGCCGTCGTACATGAATTCAATCAACAGCGGATCGCTGCTGTCGACCAATTCCAATCCGGGTTTCGTGGCCTCCGTATAGGCGGCGATGATGTGTCCGTCGGCATTACGTTCTACAAAGGGCATGGTCGTTCACCTGACTGATGCGTTTTCCTTAATCAGTGTAAACGGGAAACGGCGGCGCTGTCACGCCGGGTCCGTCTTCAGGGAAAAAGTTTTGTCGCGATCCCCGCCACATGACTACCCTGGAAACGGGCAAGAGATAATTCTTTTCCGCTGGGTGTGCGGGAGCCATCGGCACCGGCAATGGTCGCCGCGCCATAGGGTGAACCGCCCCGAACTTCGCTTAAATCGGTAAGTTCTGGCGCGCTGTACGGCAGGCCTGCGATAACCATGCCATGATGCAGCAGGGTGCTGTGAAACGAAGTGATCGTCGTTTCGGATCCGCCGCCGGTGCCGGTGCTGACAAAGACACTTCCGACCTTGCCAATCAATGCGCCTTTGGCCCATAGGCCACCGGTCTGATCGAGGAAATTCCGCATCTGCGACGCCATGTTGCCAAAGCGAGTGGGGACACCAAAAACAATGGCGTCGAAGTCGACCAGATCATCCGGCATCGCGATAGCGGCCTGCTGATCCATCTTCACACCGGCACCGGCGGCGACATCGTCGGGCATCAGTTCCGGCACCCGCTTGACCACGACGTCGATGCCGCCTTGCGAACGCGCGCCTTCGGCAACGGCGGCGGCCATCGTTTCGACATGGCCGTAGCTGCTGTAATACAAAATCAATACCCGGGTCATCTGGTGTCTCCATAAAAATAAATCGTTAAATCCCTGAATTCAGGACAGATCGACACCGTATATTGATGAATATCTATAGACAATTACGATAATTAGAGTAAAATTGTTTCCAAATTCGATACAATAAAAGAGGCCTTTGTGGATAAGTCGGGCGAATACGAGATTTTTGTGCGGGTCGTCGAAACCGGAGGGTTTTCGACGGCGGCCCGGGACTTGTCCATCAGCAGGTCCGCCGTTTCCAAGCAAGTCGCCCGGTTGGAAGACCGACTGGGGGCGCGTTTGCTCAACCGAACAACCCGGCGGCTATCGCCGACCGAAGCCGGGTTGATCTTCTACGAACGCGCCGCGATGATCGTCACGGAAATCGAAGAAGCCGAGAGATCGGTCACCGCACTGCACACCGAACCCCGTGGCACCCTGCGCATCAACGCCCCGATGTCATTTGGCATTCGCCACGTCTCACCCGCCATGCCCGATTTCATGTCGCGGCACCCGGATATCAGCGTCGATTTGACTCTCAACGACAGGGTCGTTGATCTGGTTGATGAAGGATACGATCTGGCCATCCGAATCGGTCGCCTGAAGGATTCTTCCCTGATATCCAGACGCCTGGCCCCGTTGCAACAGATCGTCTGCGCGACCCCGGACTATTGGGCCAGGCATGGCAAGCCGACCCACCCGAAGCAGCTACAGGACCATAATTGCCTGTTGTTCAGTTATTTGAGTACAGGCAGCGACTGGCTTTTTCGGGAAAATGGAAAGCTGTTGTCCGTAACGGTGTCAGGGAATTTTCGGGCCAATAATGGCGATTCCTTACGCACCGCCGCATTGGGCGGCCTGGGGGTGGTTTTGTCACCATCCTTCATTATCGACAAGGAACTGCGGTCCGGAGCGATCGAACCCGTGTTACAGGAATATCTGAATTTCGGCGGCGGCATTCATATGGTTTACCCCCACAACCGCCATCTTTCGGCCAAGGTTCGGGCTTTTGTCGATTTCATGGTCGAACGTTTTGGCCCCGAACCCTATTGGGGTTCGGCTTAATTAACGCCCTTCCCGCCACCACGCTGCACCCATGCACGCCATCACCAACAGCAGCACGATCAGGTTTCCAAGCAAGGGTTTTTCAGTCGCCCCGGTAACCGCACTGGCTTGATTTTCAATCAGACCAAACCAACCGGATCCGGCGGCCTTGCGGTCGGGGCGAACGAAGCGAACGTCGGGCATACCGTCTTGCAACCAAAACACGCCACCGCCTGTGGCATCAACCACGGGCCTTAGCACACTGGCACTTGAACGCAGATCCTGGACTTCTTTGGGATTAACCGGGCCTGAAGCCACGAATGCGACTGTGCTGCCATCTTCTATGCGGTACAGCCCGGCCTCTCGGATATCGAGTTTCGCCGTGGCAACGCCGTTGTTCGCTGGATCTGGGATCAACGGGACATTCCAGGCGGCCCCTGACGGGGCGCTGACGGTGACTTCCACTGGCTTTTCATCAAGGCTGCGGCGTTCAATCCGCAGGCCAGCCCCCTCCATGCTGGCCGACAACCGTTCTTCTTCCAGTTCGGGTTCCTTCATCAACCAATGGGCAAGGCGGCGCACCAGTTCGCCGTGGGGACCGCCGCCTTCGAAGCCCCGGGCCCACAACCAGATATGATCGCTGGATATTTGCGCAACCCGCCCTTCGCCGACCCGGTCAAGCGCCAGCAACGGCAAGGTGCCTTCGCCGGTCATCAGGACATCGCCTGAACGGGCCCGCACCGATGTTTGACGAAACCAGCGTCCCCACGGGTGGTCGCCAGTGCGAGCCAGATCAGCCGTTACAGGATGCCGCCTGCCCAGATCGGTCAGTTTGGGACGGAACCCTTGCTGCACGACGCCCCCTTGGGGAACAAGCGGCATGACCGCGCCCAAGGATGACTTGAACAGGCTGAAGACGGTGGAATATTCCGGCCCGTCGACAAACAGGATGGCCCCGCCATCCTTGAGGTAGGTTTCGATGTTTCGATGGTAAACTGCCGGCAAAACGCCCCGGTCGATGTAGCGATCAAACACGATCAGGTCAAATTCACCCAGTTTTTCTTCGAACAGTTCCTGGGTCGGGAACATGATCAGGGCCAGTTCATTGATCGGCGTCAGGTCATTTACGTCCGGCGGCCGCAAGATGGTGAAGTGGACAAGTTCGACCGACGGATCGGACTTCAACAAGTTACGCCAGGTCCGCTCACCGGCATGGGGCATACCTGAAATCAACATGACCTTCAGGCGGTCCCGAACGCCATTGATGGTTGTCACCACCTGGTTATTGCGCAACGACATTTCGCCGTCCAGGGCCTCGACCTCAAGTTCGATCACGTTGGGCCCACCATGACGGAGGGGGATGTCGACAGCATGTTCCTGACCAACGGTAGCCTCGAAAGTATTGATCAGTTCGCCATCCAGACGCACCTGCACCCGCGCGGAATCGACAGCCCCGGCGCGGCCATGGTCCTCAATCCGATAGGTCAACTGTACGTCTTTGCCAACCAGTCCATATCCCGGGGCTTGCAGGGTGAGCAGGCGGCGATCGACTTCCTGACGGTTGCCCGTTAACAAGACATGCACCGGCGCATCGATGCGGGCCGCAAAGCCCCCGACGTCATGAACCTGTCCGTCGGTGATCAACACCGAACCGGCCAGGCGATTTTGAGGAATGTCGGCGAGTGTGCGCTTAAGTGCCGCGATCAAACGTGTACCGTCTTCGCCTTCGTCACCGGCCTGAACGATGCGAACTTGCAAATCATCCCGACCTGCCAATTGCTTCTTAAGCACCGCCAAGGCTTCGTCGGTCTGGCGCGGACGCGGTTCGATGTTTTGGCTTCGCGATTTATCGACAATAACCACAGCGATATCATCCAGTTTCTCAAGGCTTTCCTCGACCACACGTGGGTTCAGCAAGGCCCCCATCACCACCACGGCGACCAGAGCGCGAAAAACGGCACCTCGCCATTCACCACCATACAGGGAGATCACCAGAAAAACGGCGAAGACCAGACCAAGCGGCGTCAGAATCGACCAATCAAACAGCGGAGAGAAAACAACAGTGCTTGTCATCGCTTCAGCCTTTCGATGATCGACGGCACGTGCACCTGGTCTGATTTATAATTTCCGGTCAGCACATACATCACCAGATTAATGCCAAACCGGTAGCTGAGTTCCCGTTGCCGTTGCCCGCCCGGATTCAGTGCGTATAACGGTTGACCGGCATCGTTCGTAGCCCAGGCAGCCGCCCAGTCATTGCCGCCGACAATCACCGGGGACACACCGTCATTCACTCTTTCCGTCGTGTTTTCAACCCACAGACGCCCCCCTGTCCACCGGCCAGGGAACGTGTTCAACAGATAAAATGCCCGTCCTAAAACATGATCGGCACCGGCTGCAGCCAACGGGGGAAGCCCCAACCGTTGCGCGATAAAGCCCAGGCCTCCGGGGTTTTGGTCTCCTTCAAGGGTATCAAACAAAATGGTGCCACCATTTCCCAGATAAGTGTTTATGCGTTCGGCGGCAAGGACCGTCAGGTCCCTCGCAGAGGAGCCCAGAGGCCAGTAGATCAGCGGATAAAATGCGAGTTCATCTGTTTGTGCATCAATACCCACGGGCGCCCCCAATTGGGCCGCCGTGCGGCGGTTGACGATCATGCTCAAGCCCTGAAGCCCCGCCTTGGACTTGGCATCCTGACGCGCATCACCGGTCTGGTAATAGGCCAGTCGGGTTTGCAGGGCGGCCGCAGGAACGCCGCCTTCTGACGGGGTTTGCGCGTCTACAGGCGCGCTTGCAAGCAATGCAAAAAGGGCTGCCACTATTGCCGATTTTCGCCTGAACAAACCCTTCAGATACAACATCGCCGCCAGGTCCGCCACGGCAAGCAAGAAGGCCACCAGCAGCAACCAAGGCCTGAAATCCGTTTCCCGGCGTTCACCAAAATAGGCGGTATCAAATTCCACTTGGGACAATACCACCAGATCCGTCAATCCGGATGACAGGTTCAAGGCCCGGCGATACCCCGACTGATCGTCCTGGTCAGGACGTCCCCTGCCGTACAGTCCGGGCGGATGGTCAGGCCCAGCGATGGCATGGCTCATTTTATCGGCGGTGATCGCGGTGGCGTCAGGCGATGGAGATCCCAGCCGGGCAAAACCGTCAAGAGTTTGCAGGGGCGAAAGTGGTATCTTGCCGCCGGTGGCCACATCGTCATCAATACCTTGAGACAGCCCGACGACACGTTCCAGCAAGGACACAAGCAGGCCTGAAAGCGCCAGATTGGACCAGCGCGGATCGGCCGTCGTGGCGATCAGAATCAACCACCCCCGGCCCTTGCGGACGGCGCTGATCAGCGGCGTTCCATCAACCAACCGGCCCCAGACCACTTGGCCGTTTTCCATTTCAGGTTCCGCCAGCACTTGTCGCTTCACGGTGACATCTGAGGGCACGGTAATACCGAAAAACGGGCTGTCTTCCGTAAACGGTGCCAATGCCACCGGTTTGTCCCACGACAACACCCCACCCAGAATACGGCTGCCGCCCCGCACCGGGGCAGGCAACAACAGCGGCCGGTCGTCACCTGCGGCCCCTCCCCGGTCAAGAGCATGGGTCAAAGTCGGCCCGGCAAAACGCACAACCACACCGCCGTTTTCCATCCATGGAATGAGTCGGTCCTGATCGGCGGCTCGCAGTCGTCCGTGATCGGCCAGCACCATCACCGCCAAAGGCCGGTGCAACAGATCCTCAAGGCTACCGGTTCGAACATCGCCAAGCGGTTGCAAGGCACGGCCCAGATAATACAGCGGGCTTAACAACGGTTGCGCCGACGTGCTGGCATCAGTCGCCGTTTCACCGGGTGGCAGCGCCAAACCGACCGGGCGCCGGGCCCAGCTTTCATCAATTAACAAGACCGACGCCGCCGTGTTTTCACCTTCGATTTCCAGGCGGGCCAGTCGGTTCCTGATTTCACTTGGCAGATCCAGGACTGCAAATGCCTGATCCTCGCCGTCGTCAAACATGACATTCATGCTGTCGAGCAGCACCCCGTGGGCATCGCGGGCCAGCACGCGAGAGGTTTTATCCCCCTGGACCGACAAACGGGAAACCGGAAGTTCCAGTGTCGCCCCCTTGCCGGTTGGCGGATAAAGGATCAGCGGCAAAGCATGTGGTCGGTCAAAATAGGTGCTTAAGTAACCGTAATCGGCAAGGGAACGGATTTGAGCAAGGCTTTCTGCATCGCCCAACCCATCACTGAGCCAGACAATCGGCCCAGGCGGGGACGTTGTCAGCTGCCGGGCCAGTTGTTCCAGCACCGGGCCGCGATCCGTTGTCCAGGGTTTGGGCAACATTGCAGCGGCTGTAATCGCTGCGGACGAAGCATTCATCATTTGCGGCTGCCGCTTTTGGGAAGACCTTGCGGTGTTGGCCAAAATAACAGACCTGCCTTCGCGTCCGGCCTGTTCAATCAATCGCGCCATGGTTTGGCGCCGTTGATCCCAGGCCTTGGCGGCAGCCCAGCCATCATCAATAAGCAAGCTCAACGGACCGGTTCCGGCAAATTTTCCGGCGGGATGCAGCACGGGATGGGCGGCGGCAAATATAATCGCCAGCAGGAACAGCAGCCTCAAAACCACCAACCACAGCGGCGAGTGTGCCGAAATTTCCCGCCCCGGCAGCAATCGCATCAGGATCATGATGGGGGGAAAATGATGCGTTCGCGGTGCCGGTGGCACCAGCCGGACCAACCACCACAGCAAGGGCAAGGCGGCCAAACCTGCCAACGCCCAAGGTGTCAGGAAGGAAAGCGAACCGATCCCCATCATAGCGACTACCTGTCCATCCCGGCAGATAGCCCCGCCTGCGTTTCAGACAGTGCCTGGTACAGCGCCAGCAACGCCGTTTCAGGCGGCCGATCCGTATGATGCAAGGCAAACGTCCAACCGACAGACGCGGCCAACTCCGCAAGTCCCTGACGGTGTGCCAACAACGCCGTTTGATAGGCTTCGCGAACGCCCTCTACCCTGCCGAACAGAGCCTCGCCTTCCTGTTCCATACCCTTGAACAGCACCCGCCCCTTGAACGGCAAGGCTTCTTCCGCCGGATCGAGAACCTGCAACAGATGGCCCCGCACCCCAATAGCGGCATAGGACGCGAATACCTTGGCGAGCTCTTCCAAGGGCGAAAGAAAATCGCCGATCAACACCAGTTGACTGTGGCGCGGCAGGGAATAATGGCTAAAGGCCGGACCTGCGGATTGATCCAGTTCGGAGGCCATACGGATCAGGGCGGCGCGACCACTTGATGGCGGTGCCCCGGTGCCCAACAACGCCGTCCGTTCATG
>Ga0316204_10007512_pt1 | contig 15852 bp, 15 predicted proteins | sample 6monrhotite_MG_2_FD_205661 | JGI IMG/M metagenome (GOLD analysis project Ga0316204, IMG submission 205661) | Microbial mat bacterial communities from mineral coupon in-situ incubated in ocean water Damariscotta River, Maine, United States -... | ecosystem: Environmental > Aquatic > Marine >... | reverse complement strand
CCATGGCATATCGCGATAAAATCCACAGATGGAAGCTGGTTAAAAAAGACCCCAATGCTGCCGTCTCTGAACCAGTAGAGCCTATTGTATGGTGGATTGAAAACACCACGCCCAAAGACATCAGACCTGTCATTAAGCGTGCTGCCGAAACCTGGAACGAAGCCTTTGAGAAAGCTGGTTTCAGAAATGCGATGGTTATCAAGGAACAACCCGATGATGCAGACTGGGATGCTGGTGACGTACGTTACAATGTACTGCGCTGGACCGCCTCTACCTCTTCATTCTTTAGCGGTTATGGCCCTAGCTTCGTAAACCCTAAAACAGGGCAGATTCTGGGTGCAGACATCATGCTCGAATATGGTTCTTTAGGAAACAATCTGCGTAATGGCAGAATCTTCGACAAAGCCGGCCTGGACATGGTAGCCCTGACCGAATCTGAAGAGTTGCCTGAGTTCATGAAAGATCCATTTGCCTGCTCAGCCGGTGAACTGGCTCATATGAACCAAATGTTCGGTGCCATTGCTCTGGACGTAATAGATGCCCCTGAAGTAGAGAAAACCAAAATGGTTGAAGAGTTTCTTCACTACCTCATCATTCACGAAATAGGCCATACACTCGGCTTGAATCACAACATGAAATCGAGTCAGCTTTATGGCATCGATGAGATTCATAACGAAAGCAAAACATCGACCACTGGTATGATTGGCTCTATCATGGACTACCCTTCTATCAACTTTGCACCAGAAGGCACCAACCAGGGACAGTATTACAGTACCAAGCCCGGACCTTACGATATGTGGGCCATTGAATTTGGCTACAAAAACATGTCTGATAGTGAAAGGGAGACCTTGCTTAACAAGTCTACTCAGCCAGAGCTGGCCTTTGGCAACGATGCTGATGACATGAGAGCGCCCGGCCGAGGTATGGACCCAAGGGTAAACATTGGTGACCTTACCAACAATGCCATCGATTATGCAATCGACAGAATAAAGTTGACCAAGTCATTAGGCCAAAACATTCTGAACAAGCATGAGGCCAAAAGTGGTGAGAGCTACCAGGACCTCTTGACGCAATACTTCATCCTCAGTGGACAGCAGGCACAGTCTGCCACTACTATTTCCCGCTACATTGGCGGTATTTACCTGGACAGAGCACGTGTGGGACAGTCTGGTGCTACCCAGCCTTTTACTCCGGTAGACGAAGCCACTCAGAAGAAGGCCATGAAGGCATTGGAGCAGCACATTTTCTCCGCCAATGCCTTCGAATTCCCTAATGAGTTGTATAACCACATTGCAGTGCAAAGAAGAGGCTATTCAGTAGGCCCTGCACCACAAGTTTCACAACGCATCTTGGGTATTCAGAGCGGTATTTTGGCGCACCTGACTCACCCAAATACATTGCTCAGAATTAGTGATTCTGAAAGGTATGGCAACGCTTACAGTCAGGCAGAAATGATGGGTGATCTTACTAAAGCAGTATTTGGTACCGACCTTACTAAAAGCGTAAACAACCAGCGTCAAAACCTGCAGATTGCTTATGTAAAAAGGTTGATCTCGATCATCTCAGGTCGCACCAGCCAACGTTACATGCACACTTCGCAATCGCTGGCCCTTTACAACCTAAAGAACATCAGAAAAATGGCCGCCAACCAAAATGGCAACATTGCTTCTAAGGCTCACAAAGAGCACTTAAGAACGCTGATTGATCAGGCTGTGGACGATTAATTGGAGTAACATTAAAACATAAAAGGGGGCTTAGGTCCCCTTTTTTTATACCTTCTATTCTGGGTTTATCGTAAACCAGCAACAAATAACAAGATCAATGAAAATAGGCATTATCGGAGGCACGGGCATGCTGGGTCATCATATGGCCATAGCGGCTCAAATCAGGAATTATGAAGTGGCGATTATCCACCGGGAGGGCTCGCAACTCGACCGCATTAGCGACCTGAAATACGAAAGCCGCATAGCCGACCTGAACGACCGTGGCAGCCTCATTCGCGCCATGCAGGGCCTCGACCTGGTGGCCAACTGTGGTGCCTACTACCCCACCCTGCCCAAACCCTTGACGCAGGAGTTAAAAACAGCAAGGCTGCAAATGCAGTTTTTCCTGGATGCAGTGAAAGAATCGGGCGTACAAAGGGCGCTTTATCTGGGTGGGGCCATTGCCATGCCTAAGGCCAAAGACGGACTGGGGCACGAAGAGCTTTACTATGAACAGGCCCCGGAAAACACCGCCCCTTATGTTCAGGTAAAGTGGCTCATGGACAAAATGGCCCGTGATGCTGCAGCGGCTGGTCTGCCCATCGTCATTGGCATTCCGCCCATGACCTTTGGTGAATATGATTATGGTCCTACCACCGGGCGCCTGATTGTAGACCTGGCCAACCAAACACTGCCCGCCTATGTGCAAGGAGACCGCAATGTGGTATATGCCGGAGACGCGGGAAGAGGCCTTTTAATGGCGCTGGAAAAAGGGCGCTTTGGCCAGCGTTACCTTATTACCGGGCACAATACCAGCACAGCCGAACTGGTAAAACTGATTTGTGAATTGGCTGAAGTACCTGAGTTGAAGAAAGTGCTCCCACTATGGTTGGCCAAGGTCATTTCCAGGCTTCAGGAGATCAAGTACACCCTGGTAAAAGGCGATCCCCCTACCCTCTCTTCCACCGCCATTGCCGTGTTAGCCGGAGGTCAGTACCTGGATGGCAGCAAGGCGAAAGAAGAGCTGGGTTATGAACCCAATTTGGAAATCAAGGATGCCGTTTTTAGGGCAATGAAGTGGTTTGTTATGGAAAAATACATCGAGAAGCATCTGAGTTAAAAAGGAAATTATGAAACAGACAAAATACCTATATACCCTATTCCTGGCCATTTTGATAACCCAGGCAGGCTTTGCACAAAATGAAGCATCAAGATTTATTGATGTAAATGGTGAAGCAGAAACCGAAATCACTCCTAACATCATTAAGCTTAGCATCAAACTCACTGAATATGAAAAAGACAGAAAGGTGGTGAGTATGGATGAAATAGAGGGCGGTTTTCTCAAAGCCCTAGATGGTAGTGGACTGGCAGAAGATAAAATCGTGGTTACCCAGGTTTCTTCCAATGCCTTCAATACCAAAAGAAGACGCAAAGCTTTTGCTTCGAAAAGCTATGAACTCACTTTCAGCGATCAAAAAGAGTTGCTCAATTTCACAAAACGGCTCAAAAATACAGACATAGACTATATGTACATTTCACAATTGAGCCACACTGACATTGAACAGCATAAATTGAAGGTGAAAATTCGTGCGTTGAAATTAGCTGAGGCAAAAGCCAAAGCCTTACTAGAGGCAGTGGGCTCTGAACTTGGAAAAGTGGTGTATATCAAGGAACCAGGCACATACATGGAAGCCCCACAAATGGAAAAAGCCAGGGCAGGTAATATGCGCATGATGAGCAATACCCAAGCCGATTTTAGTATCGCTGCCGATGACATTGGTTTTAAGAAAATCAAAATTCGTTTTGAGATTAACGCCCGCTTCGCCATCCAGTAGTTCAGCAGAATTCGTCATACAATAATGGCTTATCCCTCGTAAATTTGAATATATGAGGGATCAGCTTCGCCATGTACTGCAATACATTGAACAGCACCTGGGCCAACCATTAAGCTCAGAAGAGCTGGCGCGCGAAGCATGCCTATCCGTTTCCCGCTTTCATCGAGTGTTCAAAGCAGAGGTAGGCGCTACTCCTAAAAAATTCATAGAGAAAATGCGTCTGGCCAAAGCCCATGAGCTACTGGCTAAGGGTGAAGGCGCTGTGCAAGACCTGGCCATTGAGCTGGGTTATAACGATTACGAAACCTTCTCACGCGCCTTCAAAAGGCAGTACCACTTTTCGCCTGACGACCTGAAGGCCATTGCCATCAAAACCAAGTCGGTGATAGAAGGAGAAAGCAAATTATTCGTCATCACTGCAGAAGACCTTAATCCTGAGACTCTGCGGCAGAAAATGATTGAGAAGCTGGAGGAAGAAGGCATAGACCTCAACGACATTGAGCACAGCAAGGCCCTGATGATTCAGCACCTGGACCTAAGCCCCAATCCAGACTCGGAATCAGAATTGATCAAGAATAAATATGTAGTGAGCAGTGGCGTTCCGCTTTGGGAGCAGCTGATCAATGATTTGATTAAACCTTCAGACAAATGAATATCGCCATAAGCCTGATTGCCCTTCTGGGAGGTGTACTCTATCCGCTTTATGCGGCCCTGTTTGCTAAAACCACCAAGCGAAAACTGATGGAAAATCAGGAATGGCTTAGTCAGACCTATCGCACCATCATGATCACTCAGTGGGCGCTGGTAGCCCCTCTCTTGGTATTGATCCATTTCTCTGAATATGAGTTTGGCACCCTTGGACTTTCATTCATCACCAATCCTTTATGGGTGCTAGGCTTGATTGCGGCTGGCTTTTTAGGTCTGGCCATGCTTCAGCAGATGAAGATTCCCCAGAAGCGGTTGCCTTCTCTCAAAAAGCAGATGCAGGCTTCTATGTACATTCTCCCTAAAAATAAGCGAGAATATGCATGGAGCATTGGCCTGTCTTTTACGGCTGGTATTTGCGAAGAAATCATTTTCAGGGGCTTACTTCTGGTAGAACTAGGGCACTATCTACCATTGATTCCTGCCATACTGCTGGTAAATGTCTGCTTTGCTTTAGGCCATATAGGCACGGGGCTTAAAAACATGAGCATGACCTTTATACTCGGCATCATATGGTCTACCCTCTACTATTTTACCGGTAGCCTATGGGTACCCATTCTGCTTCACATATTGGTAGACATCTACTCTATGACCACGGCCATTAAAATCTTTCAAGGACCAGACCTCACTACTGAGGCCCAGCCTGCAACAGCAATAGAATAACTACTGAACTGCGATGCCTAGAATTTCAGTACCCTGTTCGAACACAATATCTACAGGAATGCCTTCGGACTTCAAGCGGTCCAGGTCGGCCTGTAGCTGTTCCTGAATGGTAGCCTTTTCGGTTACCAGCGTAGCTACGCCATCATAATCACCATCACCTTGCAGCTTCAGAATCAATTCAGAAAGCGAGTTCATGGCTGCTTTCAGCTTGTCATAGTCAATTTTATAGGTACCGGTGGCCTCATCGCGAGTGAAGGCTTCCTGCTCTTGAAAGTAGTTGAAGCGAATCATGTTGGCCTTGCCATGGGCACTGGAAGCACCAAACCTGACAGAGCGGAAAATAGAGGCCATAAAGGTGGTATAGTAATCCTTCATGTCACCGTCAATCTCACCCTGCTCATGCATTTTCGACACCATATAAAGTCCCAACACATCGGCCTTGCCTTCTTCCAGGGCCGAAGCGTGCTCCTTCAAGGCTTCACGCACCGTGCCCTTGCCATTGATGGTGTTTTTAATCCCCAGGCCATGTGCTACTTCATGAAACATGGTATTGGCAAAGAAGGCATCGAAAGTGATGTATTGGCGCTGACTTTCATCAATCAGCACCTCAGTAATGGGCACCAATATCTGGTCGTATTTGGCCCTCATGGCATTCTTCAGCTGAGACCTTCTCGTACCTTTTTCCAGCTGTACGGTTTCATCATTGGGCAGGTTTACTGCAATGGTCTTACTGCCCGCGTTGCAGTCACCTGCATAATAGATCACGTCAAAAGCGGCCAGTTGCGAATTAGCCCCAGGCTCTTCGGCCTTGTAAGTTGCATCAACCGGTAACCCTTTCTGCAGGTCGGGCAACAGAGTGGCATACTTTGCCAGTCGGGCGCTCCATTCCATGTCTTTCACCAGCACATAAGTAGTATGTGAAGCTTTCGCCCCATAAAGCTGATCTTCATAGGTCTCAGTGGGACCAGTAATGATGTCTATCTGGTTGGTAGTCATGTCCATCCAGGCCAAATCACTCTCACGGTATTCATCAGTAAGCAAAGCTTCTGCTTTCAGATTGAGGTAGCGCTTAAGCTGATCATTCTCAGCCAGTTCTGCTGCCTTCTTTAGCAGTTCTGCCGCACGTTGCGTTTCTTCTGCAAAAGCCTCGTGATAAGGAATAGTATAGAGCTCACCCGCATCATTTCTTCTAAGGATAGTATAGAGTGAGCTTTTGTCTGGTAACTCGGCCGAATCAAACTCCTCCTTGGTCATGTCTTCAGGATATAAATTGGCACCCAGGGGTTTTTCACCCACACCATCTACGAAAGATTCATTACCGTTCAGGCGGTCCCAGGGTCCATAATTGATCTCGGCAAAGGCCCGGAGTTCAGCATCATCAATGCTTTCCAGAAATGCATTCTTGTCGCCATAAGCCTGCTGCCAGAAGATGCCGTCCATGATTTTGGCCACTTCAATGAGCAAGGGAATCATTTGCTCCTGTTTGTCAGACAGGGTGCCCAAATCGGTGCTCAACCTCACTTTTGTATACATACCGGCTTTATCGCCCAATGCAGATTCGGGTTCATCTACTTTTTCCGGTGTCTCACAGGCCAAAAAGATGAACAATAAAAGTAAGGTGGTTACAAGCGAGAAAAATCTTGACATAACATGTAGTATTAAAAATCAGAATTGAAAGATCAAATATAAGAAGGAATAACGCGGATCAAGAAACAGAACGTTTATGACAAGAACCGGGTAAAAAAAGTAACCGGTGCTCATATCAAGATTGACTGGAAGCACCGGCCAGAAAGTCCCGGTTAGGCTAGGAGGACTTCCTTATATTTTTGAAATCAAATTTAATACTACTATTGATGGTATTGCAATAAACCTGCCATCTACTACACAACGGAAACCTTAAGAAAAAATACTGATCTTTTCCGGGCATCCTTTCATTCGCCTTATCATACACAAATTTAATGCTCTCAAGCAAAGTGGTTCCGAACCCTGCTCTTTCGAGGGATGTCTTGGTAATAAAAAATTGATCAAGACAATTGTTTAACACAAAATAAATAAAATTTTCTAAGAACCACCTTCATTTAAAGAAGTAATCTATCATAATTCTTACAAATGGAAAATATTACTACAACCAGTTGAACAACAAGCGGGTCTAAGTGAATAGATAATTTTTGATACATGAAGAAGATAGGATTAATAATGTTGGTAGGAATGGCCCTGATTGCCATTTCATGTGAAGAAGACGCTAACCCCTTGGAATGTAGTGCCGATTTGGTTTGTACGGAAATATTTGTGACGGTACAATACGCTCCAAAAGATTCGGAAAACAATCCCTTGATTTTCGATTCTTTCTATTCGCACAATCTGGACGAAGGCAGCATTTATAATTATAACAGTGTTAATACTGCCAACGATGAAGGTAATTACCTGGTGATCACCGATCAGGAAATTGGTGATTTAATATCATCAGGCACCACCATTCGGTTTATTGGAGAAATAGATGGAGAGGTAGTCCATGAACAGGACTTTTTGATTGGCCATGACTGCTGTCATGTACAATTATTAGAAGGGCCTGGTTTGCAGGACTAAGAAAAATCAGATTTTAAGGTTGAATTAAGGTTAGAACAGGCCGCGCTTTGGTAAAACAAGGCGCGGCCTGTTCTGTTTCTGTTTATTCTTATTCCATACCATCAACCAGGCTCAGGCCAGAGCCTTTCACATAAGCCCGGTACTGTGCAAAATCATCGTCCATCACTTGTTTAACTTCAGACTCCAAACCTGCAATGGCTGCTTTGAACTGATCCAATGAAGTCCTTGTATTGGCAGTTACTGGCACCTGCACCGACTGTAACCTTGAAGCCACACCAAACATCATGTTAGTGATCACTTTCGGGTCACGATAGATCCCTTGTACAGGCTTGCTCACAATTTTATAATAGACATCGTCCAACTGCTTGTTTAGGTCCTTCCCCCTCTTTAGCAATTCATCCTCATTCGCATTTCCCGAATCTTCAGCCAGTCCATTTACTCGTTTGACGCTGGCTTTGGCTTCACGAATCTGGTCAGCCATATCGGTCAATTGCTGCTGCAGCGCCATGTATTCTTTGATCATGTTATCTTTCTGCAACATCACTTCCGGCCTTTTTATCGGTAGACGAGGGTCGGGCATGACACCAATTACTCCTTCAGCAGAAGCCCCTTTATAACTAACCCTTACAGTATATGCATCGGGAACCACCTGGAAACCACCAGAAGGTGCCACCTCCCCTTTGGGCTTAGGTCGGGCAGGGTTGCGAACTCCATCTCTTTCCAATCGCCAGTTAAAGCGATTCACCCCGGCCTTAGGTGTTCTGTAAAGAGTTCTGACCACCTCACCACCTCTATCTACAATTTCGATTTTCACTCTGTCCTTCAAAGCTGTGGCGTTCTTATCAGCAGACTTTAGGTAATAAGAAAGCAGCGCCCCATAAGGTCTGTTCTCACCTTCGTAAAGCGCATCGCCAACTTTGCCAAAGCGATAACCAATGGACTCACCCAGGGTAGCAGCCCAGGTAGACTGCATTTGGAATACATGCAGGTCTTTTCCCATCACCCCACCTTTGGCCAGTTCTCGCAGTGGCCTGATGTCGTCCAGAACGTAGAAAGAGCGGCCAAAAGTACCAATAACCAGGTCGCCCTCACGTTCTTGTATGGTCATATCCTGGGTAGGAATGCTGCCATAGCCGTTGGTCCACTGCGTCCAGGTTTCGCCTGCATCTATGCTCACCCACATACCAAATTCGGTACCGGTAAACATCAGCTCCGGTACTTCCGTGTCTTGCAGAAATGATAGCGTAGCACCTCGCATATCGCTTTCATCCACAAGGCGCGTCCAGCTACGACCGAAGTTTTTGGTATGGTATACATAAGGCGTCCAGTCGTGCATGCGGTGGTTGTCAATAGTCGCGAAAGCCTCACCCTCATTGTAGTCTGAAGGCTGAATTTGCGCGATCCATGAGTTGGCCGGCAGCCCTTTCATTCCCTTCACCGTGTTCTTCCAGTTGGCACCGCCATCCTGGGTTACTTGCACGTTTCCATCATCCGTTCCTACCCAAATAACCCCAGTTTTAACCGGGCTAGGTGCAATGCTGATGATGGTGGTATGGTTCTCAGCCTGGGTATTGTCCAGGGTCAATCCGCCAGTACGGGTATCTTGCTTGTCGGGATCATTGGTAGTAAGGTCTGGCGAGATCAACTCCCAGGTTTGCCCGTTATCACTGGTTTTATGCAAAAACTGGCTGCCGTAGTAGGCCACGTCCTCATTGTGTGGGTCGATGGCGATGCCAGCATTCCAGTTAAACCTCAGCGGCACTCCATTAGGGTGTGTGGGCTGCACCTTGTACAACATGCCCGAGATACGATCATAGTAGTTGAGGTTGCCCCCCTGCCCCATCGACCAGCCATAGCGGTTGTCTCTTGGGTCTGGCACCATGTCGAAGCCATCGCCTACACTGAGGCGCTGCCAGTAGAAGTTACGGATGCCACCTTTGAACCAGGTGCGGCTGGGGCCTCTCCACGAACCATTGTCCTGAGAGCCTCCATATACATTGTAGGGAATTTCATTATCAACCCTCACATGATAAAACTGGGTCAAAGGCAGGCTTTCTACAAAGTGCCATTTTTTACCCCGATCGCGAGTGATCGTCAGCCCGCCATCATGCCCGTTCAGGATGAACTCTGGGTCATCAGGGTGTATCCACCAAAGGTGATGATCGGTATGCACATGGTTGCCCGCCACAAAGGTAGACCAGGTTTTACCGGCATCTTCCGAAACTGTAATGGTAGAGTGAACGCTATAAATTCTGTTTTCATTTTTAGGGTCTACATAGATGTCGGCATAGTAAAAGGGCCTTCCTCCAATGCCATTATCTCTGGCTTTAGAGGCCTGTTTCCAGCTAAAGCCACCATCATCTGACCGATAGACTGCATTAGATTTTGACTCTACATAAGCATATACTCTTTGAGGATCTGATGGTGCAAATGACAGTCCTATTCTTCCCAAATCGCCCTTAGGCAGGCCATCGGCAGCGGTTCTTTTGGTCCAGGTATCGCCACCATCAAAGCTCACAAAAATGCCTGATCCGGCACCACCGGATTCAAAAAACCAAGGCCAGCGTCTGTGTTCCCACATGGCCGCAATCATCTTGTTTGGGTTACTGGGGTCTACTACCAGGTCGGCAGCGCCTGTTTTCTCATCTACATAAAGCGTTTGGTTCCAAGTCTTACCACCATCGGTAGTTTTATAAATACCTCTCTCTGGGTTTTCGCCCCAGGGTGTACCTGTTGCAGCCACCACGGCCGTATTGGGGTCATTGGGGTGTAAAATAATACGGTGCAGACCATTCGTATTTTCCAGCCCCAGGAATTCCCAGGTATGACCTCCATCTATGGTTTTGTACATACCCGCCCCATTGTTCATACTGTTTCTGGGGTTGCCCTCACCGGTACCTACCCAAATCACATTCGGGTTATTTTGATTTATGGCAATGGACCCGATAGAAGCAGATTTTCCATCATCAAAAATCACCTTCCAGGTAGAGCCTCCATTTTCTGACTTCCAGAGCCCACCAGCTGCGGTGCCCAGGTAGATATGATCAGGATTTTGCAGCACCACATCTGCAGCTGTGACCCGACCGCTGGCACCAGCAGGTCCGATACTTCTTGGTTTCAAATCTTTCAATAAGGACATGTCCAGCTGCTGACCTGCGGCCGTCATAGACCAGATCATAAGGGTGCAAAAACAGAGGGTTTTCTTAAAATTCATGGCATAAGGTTTATGGCTACAGGCAAATTAGCCTAAGCTGCGGTACTTGCGAAAAAAATTGATATGAGTGGAAGTTATCCCGGATCAGTCACCCGCAATATTATTGCCATTGACCAAATAGGCTTCTGTCACGGCACAGGCAGTATCACCATCTCTATAGTCAAATTTGATGGCACCTTTGAACAGGCTGTACCGCGCATTGCTCACACCCATGGTGGTGAAAATTCCCGGATCGAAAATGATTTCAGTATCATCCACTACCCGAAAAGTACCCTGCTGTAATAGCGTTTGGTCTTCACCTTCAATGTAGTAGGAATTGTCTGTGTTCATGACCAACAACGGGCATTCTACACATGGGCGCCTGAAGTTGTTATTGGCATCGTCACAGCCCTTGCGAATGATCTCGTCTAATCGCCAGCTTTCGAAAATTTGCTGATTATTGCCCTGCTCAAATTCCGGAATGGAGTCATCCTTGCAGGTACTCAATGAAAAGAGTATAAAAAAGAGTAAAGTAAGATTTCTCAGACTTCTTAATGCATTCATAATCGTAATCCGGTTGTTTGGCAATGTGCTATATTGCTTTGAACAAGTTAACGATTAAAAGTTTTAAAACCCACAAACTATTCATTCACAATAGCTTACATACGACATGGATCAAGAACTCTTTTCACACGCTTCCAATGTCTGGCCGGTCAAAGACATGGAAGCATCCCTCTCTTTTTACAGAGATCAACTCGGTTTTGAGGTGACCTTCACCTGGGAAAACCCCATTACTTATGCTGTAATCAAAAGGGGCAATATTGGCATCAATCTCACCATCAGAGATGATATGCCAGCAAATTATGCCCCTCTGGCTGCTCTCTATGTTTATGTGCATGATGTAGATGCTTTGTGGCAGGAGTTTACCAGCAAAGGTGCCAAAGTGACTAATCCGATTGGTGACCGTGATTATGGCATGCGCGATTTCGACCTGGAAGACCCCAACGGATACCGGATTGTTATAGGAAAAGGATTGGCAACTGAATAACTTGTGAACATGGCAGACTCAAAAGAAAACGAAATACTGATCAACCGCTTTTATGAAGCTTTTGCGAATAAAGATGCGGAGGGCATGAATGCCTGTTATGCGGAACATGTGGTGTTTGAAGACCCGGCTTTTGGCCGATTGAATGCTGATGAGCCAAGGGCCATGTGGAGCATGCTGGTAGAACGCGGTGGCGAAAATCTACAGATCAGCCACAAAGTAACAGAAGCCTCTCATGGCGGAGCCAAAGCACATTGGGAAGCCATTTACCCTTTCTCAAAAACCGGACGTAAGGTCCATAATCGTATCGATGCGGAGTTCATCATTGAGGAAGGAAAAATTGTTTATCACAAAGACCATTTTAACCTATGGAAATGGGCGGGCATGGCCTTGGGAACGCCAGGAAAATTGCTAGGATGGTCTGGTTTTATGAAGAATAAAATACAGCAGCAAGCCCTCTCTTCGCTGCATAAATACATGAGCAAATGAGATACTTGCTTTCGATGACCATGCTGACTTTTTGCTTTCTGGCAAGTGCTCAAAATGGAAGTGAGGCCGCCCTACTGGCTCAGCAACAACTGGACGGCTACAATGCCCGTGACATTGATGCCTTCTTGAAACCCTACAGCGATTCAGTAAAAATTTTCAATCATCCCAATGAGCTGCAGTACAGCGGCAAAGAGGGAATGCGAAAGCGTTATACAGGTGTGTTTGAAAGATCGCCAGACTTGCATTGTACTCTAGTAGACCGCATGGTTTTAGGCAATATTGTTATGGATCAGGAATCAGTCATCTTCGGAAAGGGAGGCACTCCGGTGAAAGTGATTGTGATGTATAAAGTAGCCCATGGTAAAATTCAGGAGGTCTATTTCATTGAACCGGACCAGAAATAACTATTTGAAATGAAACTCAGCACGTACTTTTTCAGCATAGCTACTGGTCTTCTGTTATTGGCCATGAGCTGTGGCGTGACCCAGGCTTTTGATGACATGATAGAAGTAGGCAATGCCATAGAAGAAGAGTTTGGCCATACTGTACGCACAGGTTTGAGTTGGAACAACGATGTGCGCTCCTGGACCATTTCCTTTACCCGGTTCAACATAGATGAGCTAAATCATGATGAGCTGGAAAAAATGGCCGAGGAAGTCCATGAATTTATAATGGATGAATTCAGGAAAGCAGAAGATCAGGACTTCATCTTGATACGCTTCTCACCCGATGAAGACATTGATGATGACACCAGGGAAAAGGCAGAATTCAGGTTTGATCATTAGTTTCAAAAACGTATTCCTTCCCTCTCTTAAAATCTCCATTTTGTTTCAAGCCCTGCTTGCGTAAATTGTCCACATGAAGCGCATCGACATCAATTGCGACATGGGCGAAAGCCACGGCAACTTCAAAGTGGGCCGGGATACTGAGATTTTCCCGCACATCACCTCTTCCAACATTGCCTGTGGCATGCATGCCGGTGACCCCTATCACATTGAGCGAACTATCGACCTGGCTTTGCAGCATGGGGTACAGATAGGCGCTCATCCCGGCTATCCTGACCTTCAGGGCTTTGGCCGTAGGGTGATCCCCATGAAGAGAGACGAACTGAAAGCCTATATCAAGTACCAGGTGGCGGCCCTCAAAGGTATGGTGGAGTCGGCCGGTGGAAAGTTGGCTTATGTCAAACCCCACGGAGCGCTTTATAATGAAATGGCAGCCAATGCTTCTGAAGCGGAAACAGTGATTGCAGGCATCAAAGCCATAGACCCAGAGTTGATTGTGATGGGCCTGGCAGGCAGCCATGTGGCTGATATTGCCGCGACTGCCAATATGGCCTTTGTGGCCGAGGCCTTTGCCGATCGCAGGTATGAGGCCAATGGCAAACTGAGGTCCAGACTCAAAGAACAGTCGGTTTTCGACAGTGCCGAAGAAGCAGCAAATCAGGTGGTATCCATCACCCTCGATGGACATACCCAAACATTGGAAGGCGACAGAGTGAACATTGAAGCACAAAGTTTCTGCATTCATGGCGACAACCCTGCTGCCATCAAAATTCTGAAGTCCATTACTGATCAATTAGCCGCTAAAGGCATTACCAAAGAAGCCTTCTCCAGATCATGATCATTCTGCCTTATGGTGATAGCGCCTTACTGGTCAATTTTGAGCAGCGCATTGATGAAAGTGTCAACCAGAGGGTGATTCATTTGCAAAAAACCCTGGTTGGGCAAGAAGGTATTACTTACACTATACCTGCTTATTGCTCGCTGACCGTTGGTTTTGACGCCAATGTCATTTCAGAAAATCAGCTAAGAGAATTCATACTGGACATAGAGCACATTGATGCCCCTGTAGATAAAGGCACGACCTATGTAGTTCCCGTCTGTTATGAGGGTGACTTTGCCCCCGACATGGATGAGGTCTGTGAATTGACAGGACTGGATAAAGAGGAAATTATAAAGCTTCATACCAGCACCCCGTACCGCGTTTTTATGCTGGGCTTCATCGCTGGTTTTGCCTACCTGGGCAAACTGCCTGAAGCATTGCAATGTCCACGAAAGCAAACTCCACGCAAGGCAGTTCCTCAAGGCGCTGTTGGGCTGGCAGGCTTTCAAACGGGCATCTACCCTACCGAAGCACCCGGAGGTTGGCAGTTGATAGGCCAAACACCATTAAAGACTTTCGATCCCAGTCAAGATATGCCCGTGAGGCTTCAACCCGGAGACCATGTTCTTTTCAAAGCCATTTCCGAGGTGGAATATGAAGGCATAAGCGACTCAATCAAGTTTGGTACTTATGAATGGGAGGTGGAGAATGACTGATACATTGAAGCTGCATTTCCTTAAGCCAGGTTTACTCACTACTGTTCAAGATACTGGCCGGTTTGGCTACCAACATGTGGGTATTCCTATGAATGGAGCCATGGACAAGCATTCGGCCCGACAAGCCAATGAACTGGTGGGCAATGCACCAACAGACCCTGTATTGGAAATCACACTGATGGGGCCAACCATAAAAGTAGAAGGCAGTGGTTTTATGGCCATTACCGGTGCCAACCTGTCCCCCACCTGCAATGGTGAACCCATTGAAATGTATGCACCACTTGAGCTGGATGAGGGTGATGAAATCCGCTTTGGCAGGCCTCAGAGTGGCTGTAGAGCTTATTTGGCAGTTGGTGGCGAGTGGCAAGTGCAGCCCTGGCTGGAAAGTGCGAGTGCCTCTGCTGTTCAACCTGATGAACTGACACCGCAAAGCTTGATTAAAAAGAGTAGTGTTATAGAAATTGTGTCTAATGACGCTCTGCCTGAGCATGTCATTTCCAAGGAAGACATTTTAGACCTCAGTGATTTAGGGATTATCCGAATACTTCCTGGCCCGGAATTCTCGCAGCTCTCCAACTTAAGTGTGGCCAGCTTCTTCAGTCAGGAGTTCATCATTTCCAACGATTCGAACCGTATGGGATACCGACTCAACGGCAAAGTGAGGGGCTTTGAGCCGAAGCAGGAGGTGATTTCTTCGGGCATTATTCCCGGTACAATCCAAATCACTAACTCGGGCCAGCCCATTGTACTCATGGCCGATGCACAAACTTCAGGTGGTTACTTTAGGCTCGGCAATGTCATCAGCAGCGATTTGGACCTGCTTGCCCAAATGAAACCTGGTGAGAAGGTGAGGTTTGTGCTGACAGAGTAGCTTTCCTGTCAGACCAATCAAGTGAGACAGACTTCACCATTCAGTTTACTCAGTCTGACCTTCGGTCTGACTTGAAGCCAAAGGCTTATAAAAACGAAAAGGGAATCCCCGTATGGAATTCCCTTAATCAACCTTAAACTAAAACTACTAACTAACTATTTAACCGATAATAAGTGGTATCATCATATTCAGTGAGGAACTCTGACTGACGAATCAGGCGAGTTGCTTCTTCACTGAGATCTCTCTCCGAAAGGTTTTCTTCCAGTATCAAATCACCGTTCTCATCATAAATCTTTATGACGTCTGGCTCATTCGCGTCTATTTCCATCATAGACTCCAGATACGCATCAACGTATTCTTCGACCTCTTCCATATAAGAAAGATCATCTTCGAATTCGATGACGGTAGATTCCGGCTGTGAAATTATTTCGGGAGATTTTG
>Ga0316204_10007511_pt1 | contig 15852 bp, 20 predicted proteins | sample 6monrhotite_MG_2_FD_205661 | JGI IMG/M metagenome (GOLD analysis project Ga0316204, IMG submission 205661) | Microbial mat bacterial communities from mineral coupon in-situ incubated in ocean water Damariscotta River, Maine, United States -... | ecosystem: Environmental > Aquatic > Marine >... | reverse complement strand
GGACGTGGAGGAGCTGCGGGGCAGCTACGCGGTGCTGATCGACATGGCGCGGCCCGAGGGCTCGGTGAAGCTGCTGGGGGTGGCGCCGCCGGATGAGCTGCCCGCGCTGAGCGCGCGGCTCCAGCGGGTGGGGGCGTCCGCCAGGGAGCGCGGCGTGCGCACCACCTGGTCGATGGTGGGGCTCGCGGGCTTCACCACGGCGGTGGGGGTGGGCATGCTGGCGCTGCAGGGCGAGGTCTTCCGGCCCAACCTGCTCTTTCTGCGGCTGCCGCCCGCCGGGGAGCGCCGCGCCGAGCTGCTGGAGGTGATCCCGGTCGCGCTGGGCATCCAGGTGGGGGTGGTCCTCTTCGCCGCGCACCCCACCGCCGGGCTGGGGCGGCAGCAGGACGTGCACCTCTGGGTGCGCCGCGGCCTGGACGGCTGGGACGCCAACGCGGCCTTCGGCTCGGGCAACCTCAACATGATCCTGCTGATGGGCTACCGGCTGTGGCGGCTGTGGCGAGGCCAGCTCACGCTGATCACCATCGCCGACTCCAAGGACGAGGAGGCGGAGGCGGGCGCCTTCCTGGACGCGCTCTGTGACCTCGCCCGCTTCCCTGCGGGGGTCAAGCGGGTCGTCACCTACGGGGCGCTGGACGACTGCGTGCGCGCGGCGCCGGTCGCGGATCTGAACATCTTCGGCCTGAACCGCGAGCAGCCATCGCTGGACTGGTGCGAGGCGATGACGGAGGTGAGCCGCAGCTCCTGCCTGTTCGTTCTGGACTCGGGCAGCGAGGACGCGCGCGCCTGAGCCGGAGGGCCGCGCACGAGCCGCGAGACGTGGATAGAGTGCCGGTGTGCTGGAACTACTGAACCTCTCGCTGTCTCCCATGGCCCTCCTGGGCGCGGCCGCCGCGACCTTGCTGGCAGGCTTCATCCGGGCCTACGCGGGCTTCGGCTTCGCGCTGGCCGGGGTGCCGCTGCTGGCGAACTTGATGCCGCCGGCCCAGGCGGTGCCGCTGGTGTTGATCCTGGAGATGTTCAGCGGCGCTCAGCTGGTGCCCACCATCTGGCATGAGGTGGACTGGTCCGCGCTGAAGCTGCTGCTGATCGCGGCGCTGGTGACCACCCCGATGGGGGTGTGGCTGCTGGCCGTCGTGCCGGAGGACACCATGCGGCTCATCATGTCGGTGATCGTGCTGGTGGCCGCCGCCATTCTGGGCTCGGGCTGGCGGGCGCCGGGCAGCGGCGGGAGCAAGATGGCGCTCAGCATGGGCGCCATCGCGGGCATCCTGAACGGCAGCTCCGCGATGTGCGGCCCGCCGGTGCTCTTCTACTTCCTGGCCCGGGGCATCCCCGCGGTCAACACCCGCGCGTCCATGCTGATGTTCTTCCTGATGGTCGGCTTCCTGGCGCTGATGTCGTCGGTGGTGGGCGGGCTGGTCGGGAGCGAGACGCTGGTCATCACGGCCGTCTGCCTGCCCGCGCTGATCGCCTCCACGATCGTCGGAAGGCGCATGTTCCGCCGCAGCCGGGACGGCACCTACCGCACGGTGGCGATCGGGCTGCTGGGGGTGATCGGCGTCGCGACCCTGATACGAACCCTGCTCGGAGGCTGACGTGCACGGAATCTTGAACTTCCGCGATCTGGCCGAGGCCTCGCCGGCGCTCCGCCGCGGGCGGATCTTTCGCAGCGCCCGGCCCGGCCTCGCGACCCCGGCGGACGTCGAGGCGCTCCAGGGGCACGGGATCCAGCTGCTGATCGATCTGCGGACGCCCTGGGAGGTGGAGTCGGCGCGGGGAGAGGGCGGGGCCCTCTACGAGGCGATCGACGCGGGGGCCTTCGAGCACCGCTCGCTGCCGCTGATGACGCGGGACGGCTACCGGGGGGCGCTGATGAAGCGCATGAGCGCCCGGCTGACGCTGAAGGCCGGGGTGGCCGCGCTGCGCGGGGGCCGCGACGCCGCGATGCCGGTGATGCGGGACTTCCTGAATGAGTCCGGGCTGCTGGGCTTGAACGAGATCCTGCTGCAGATCGGGGCTGGCAACCTGACCCGGGCGCTCTCAGCGCTCTCGGAGACCCCCGCGCGGCCGGCGCTCATCTTCTGCACGGCGGGCAAGGACCGCACGGGCCTGCTGGCGGCGATCACGCTGGCCGCGGCGGGGGTGTCGGAGGTGGAGATCGTGGCCGACTACGCCCGCTCGAACGAGCACCGGGAGGCCTTCGGGGCCGACGCCTACGCCGGTCAGGTGCGCAAGCTGGGGCTGGACGCCGACACCTTCCTCGGGGCGACTCCCGAGACCATGCGCGGCACGCTGGACCACCTCCAGGAGCGCTACGGCGGCGCCTCGCGCTACCTGGAGGGCGTGGGCTTCGACGCTACGGCGCAGGCGCGCCTGCGGGCGGCGCTGCGGGACGCCTGAGCGCCAGCACGCTCATCCACACGCCGACGACCAGCAGCCCGCCGATCTCCCGGGCCTCCTCGCTGCCCTGGGTCTTCATCCCCCAGTCGCCCAGCGCCTGACCGAGGCTCACGCCGAGCTCGGTGTGCGCGCCGATCCATGCGGCCCACGCGAGGACGACGCCGAGGAGGAGGGCGGGCAGCCAGCGCGGGCAGCGGCGCAGCGCCCAGGCGAGGCAGGTCGCGGCGGCGGCGCCGTAGAGCAGCATCCAGGGGAGGGGATCGGGGTCGTTGTGCTGCACGACGACGCTCAGCACATAGGCGAGGCCGAAGAGGAGGTTGGCGATGCGCATGGGCGCTCTTAATCAGCAGTCATGCCACACGACGCCATCAACTTCGCGGAGAAGCTCGGACTGTTCTCGGAGCGGTGGACCCCGAAGGTCATCGCGGAGATGAACGACTACCAGCTCAAGCTGGTGAAGCTGGAGGGGGAGTCCGGTGGCGCGCTGACAGCCGAGAACGATGTCTGGATCTGACTGTGCCCTGACTGCTCAGCCGGAGAGGTGGGCCTTGCCCGACTCCGTCGCGTAGATGCGGAGGCCGGTCGCGCTGGAGCAGGTCTTCAGGTGCCCCGCCTTCAGCAGGCGCTGGGCCGCCCTTCGCACGTCCCGCTGGCGATCGTCCGCCGCCCCCCGCAGGAGGTTGTCGAAGCGCGTCGCCTTCTCCTCGGAGGTGGCGTCCTGCTCGATGAACCTGGCGCCGAGCGCCTTGCCCAGCTCCGCATCATCCGCGGGCGGGGCTGACGTCCACCACGTCTGGACGCCGCCCAGCTCGCGCACGCGCTCGATGGTGCCCGCGTCGAAGCGCAGGTCGTCGGTGAGGGCGTCGTTGGCGACGAGGACGCGGACGACCTCGTGGGGGTGGAGATCCAGGCCGGCGGCCAGATCCTTGATGGAGAGCTTCTGGAAGGTGGCGAGTCCCGAGGTCATCTAAGCCTCCGCGGTGGGGGTTGCGATTCGGACGGCGGCGGCGGTCTCTTCGTCCTCGGGCGGGTCCAGCACTTCGGGCGCGAGCCACTCGAGCGCCGCCGAGAGCTGCGCCGCGCCGAGCTGATCCGCGCCAGTGAAGGCGGCTGCTGCGGCGGCGTCGGCCGCCGCCTTGACGTCGCCGTCGGGGGTGCCGTCGCCCAGCCAGAGCTGCACGGCGAGGAAGCCCTCGTGGTCCCGACAGGTCAGGGGGGCGGCGGGGGCGCCCAGGGTTCCGGCGAGGCGGGCGACCATGGCGACCACCCGGTAGCCCAGGCGGGTCGGCAGATCCTCGTCCCGATCGGACCAGCGGCTGTAGACCGCGGAGTCCACCGGCAGCACAAAGGTCAGCGACTCGGGCGCGCCGTCCTCGTCGTTCTCCAGGCAGGCGACCACGGACAGGGCGGCGGCCTCAGCCTCCAGCGCGGGGCCGGAGGCCTGGGCGCGCTCGAAGATGGGCTGGAGACGGCTCTTCAGCGTCTCGTGGTGGGTGAGGATGGCGTGGCGGTAGCTCTCCGGGAGCGCGGCCAGCGTGGCTTCCACCTCGGAGAAGCGCTCGTACTCAGTGATGAGCCCGGCGATCTCCGGATCCGCGAGCTCGGCCTTGAGGCCGACCTGGGAGGCCTCGTGGGCGGCGGCCAGCTCGACGGAGCGGCTCGCGAGGGTGTCGCGGTCGCTGCCGAGGCCCTGGAGCATCGCGTGGTGCGCGCGCTCCTCCTGCGCCCGATCGAGCTCGCCGTTCTCCGTGCGGATCGTCGCCCGGAGGGTGTCTATGTCCTCCAGCTCGGCCTGGAGCTGGGTGAGCGCCTCGCGGAGCCGCTGCTCCTCGCGGTCGATCGCCTCCAGGCGGCTGGTCAGCCGGGACTCGGCCTCCTGGCGCCAGGAGGTGATGCCGGAGAGCGCCTCCTGAAGTCCGGTTCGGGTAGCGGTGGCTTCACTCATAGCAGGATCCCCAGAGGCCCAAACCTGCGTCGCGGGCCTCGCTCTGGAGTTCAGCGAACTCCTGGTAGCGGTAGATTGAGGTGTCGAACTCGTAGAGGCGGGCGTAGCCGCCCGCGAGCAGCTCTTCGTTGATGAAGATGGCGTCGTCTTCGTCTGCGGCGTCTTCGCCGGTGTCTTCGGTGGCTTCGGGCAGCAGCCAGGCGTAGGCCAGCGTGCGCTCGTAGGTGTCGGTGCAGGTGTTGTCGAACTCCAGCCGGATCTCAGCGTCGCGGTGGGAGGTCAGCAGATCCTTCAGGAAGGCCGACGCCTGGGTGCCGTAGCAGCAGGTGCCGGTGGCGTCGTCGTAGAAGGACGGGTCGGTGCAGGACTCGGGGCCGTCGGTGAAGACCTCCGGGGTGTCGAGCCCCAGGAGCCGGATCACCTCGCCGTCAGTGCAGTTGTCCAGGCGGAAGGTGTCCCCGTCGATCCCACAGCCGACGTCCTCGGTGCGCGGCGGCGCGCAGGCGTCTTCCGCGCCCTCGTCGAAGATGGGCACCTCGTAAGGGATGCAGGCGAACAGCGTGAGCAGCCAGATGAGGACCTCAGTAGCGCGCGGGCCGGCGGATCATAGCACCTGCTTCGGTGATAGGCTGGGGGGGTGGCACTACCTGAACCTGACGCGAGCACCGACGCGAGCACAAGCAAGGGCGCTGATATGGGCGCTGAGTTGCCAGAACGTGAGCAACGACAGGCGATTGTAGAGGCGCGTCAAGTGAGCAAGCGCTTCGACATCTACCTGGATGATCGCGGGCGCTTCTTTGAGTTCTTCGGACGCCGCAAGCACCACCGCGAGCACTGGGCCCTGAAGGACGTCTCCTTCACCATCAAGCGCGGGGAGCCCTTCGGCGTCATCGGCTCCAACGGCGCGGGCAAGTCCACTCTGCTCAAGCTCATCGCCGGCATCAGCGAGCCCACCACGGGGACGCTGGACGTGCGCTCGCCGGTGACGACGCTCCTGGATCTGGGGCTCGGCTTCCACGGCACCTTCACCGGCCGGGAGAACGTCTACCTGAACTGCACCCTGATGGGGATGCGCCGCGACGCGGTGGACGCGCTGCTGCCCGAGATGATCGCCTTCGCTGAGCTGGGCGACTTCATCGACCTGCCGGTGCGGACCTACTCCGCCGGGATGAAGCTGCGGCTGGGCTTCGCGGTGGCCGCCCACATGGACGCGGACGTCTTCCTCGTGGACGAGGTGCTCACCGTCGGCGACGAGTACTTCCAGCGGAAGTGCGTTCGCAAGATCGAGCAGCTCCTCGACAGGGGCAGCACCATCATCCTCGTCTCCCACGATCTGCACGCCATCCGCAGCCTCTGCGAGACGGTGCTGTGGCTGGATCGCGGCGAGGTGCGGGCGCTGGGGCCCGCGCGGGAGGTGGTCGATCGCTACGTCAACCTCCAGCGCGAGCGCGAGGGCCTGTCTATCCGCCAGGGTCGTCAGCACCTCCAGGCGATCGCCGGCGACGGCGAGCCCAAGCCGGCGACCCGGGTCGCCGGCTGGACGGCCACGGTGGACGATCCGCACCTGAAGCGGGCCATCACGGAGAGCTGCTACCTGCCGGACGCCGAGAGCATGTGGGCGGAGTCCGCCAACACGGTGCCCTACGAGCGCTACGACGGCGAGAACCCCGTCGTCATCGGCTCCGGTGAGGTCCAGGTGCTCTCGGTGCAGATCCTGGACGGCCAGGGGCGCCCGCGCCAGCGCTTCCAGACCGGCGAGGCCATGGTGGTCGCCGTGAGCTTTCGCACTACCGAGCCGGTGGAGCGGCCCATCATGGGCGTGGCCCTGCACCGCAACGACGGCACCTACGTCTACGGCCCCAACACCCGCTTCGACGGCGTGCTGGACGGCACCTACCACGGCATCTACACCTACTTCATCCACTACCCCCGGCTGCCGCTGCTCGCCGGCGAGTTCCGCGTGAGCGTGGCCGTCTTCGACAAGCAGCACCTGCACCCGCACGTCTGGTACAACCAGCTCTTCGAGTTCGAGGTCGCCCAGACCAAGGAGGACCACGGCATCGTCGCCATGGATCACGCCTGGGGGCTCATCACCCACGTCGAGGACACCGCGGCGACCGCCGGGAATGTCGGCGAAGACGACGGATCGCGCTAAGACCCCTCTCAATGGCGCGCGTTCTACTCGTCGGCTGCGGTCCGCTGCCCTTCACCGACCCGGATCAGCTGGGCTTCTCACAGCTCCGCACCGATCACGCCCTGAAGGCGCTGCTCGGCGCCGGACACGAGGTGCTGATCGCGCTCGTGCAGAGCGAGATCTTCCCGCAGCGCCGCCTCTCGATCCCGGGGTACCCCGGGCCCTTCGAGCAGGTGGGCTTCTCGGTCTCCCAGCCCGGGTGGATCGAGCAGCTCACGACCCTTCGGCAGCGCTTCGAGCCCGACGTGGTCATCTCCGCCGGCCCCTACGAGTCCGCCCGCGCGGCGGCGCTCACCGTGGGGGAGGAGCCCCTGTGGGTGGACGTGCCGGGCGATCCCTTCGGCGAGGCGCAGGCCAAGGCGGCGCTCGATCGCAGCGCCGATCACGGCCGCGAGATGCGGACCGCCTACGCGCCGGCCTACGCCCGCGCCGACGCCTTCTCCGCCATCTCCCCCTCCCAGCGCGCGGCCCTGCTGGGGCAGCTCGGCTGGCTCGGGCGACTGGATCGCATCCCCCCCGGGCGGGAGGCGGTGCACTCCGTCCCCGCCGGCTTCGACTTCGGCGTGCTCCCCAGGGGCGAGCCCCGATGCCGGGAGCCCGAGAGCCCGCTCACCGTCGCGCTGGCCGGCGGCTACAACACCTGGCTCGACGCCGACACCATCCTCGAGGGCCTGACCCTCGCCATGAAGGAGCTGCCCGAGCTCACCGTCGTCTCCACGGGCGGCGCGATCCCCGGGCACCACTCCGCCACCTACGACGCCTTCAGGGCCCAGGCCCTCACCGGCCCCTTCGCCCGTCGCTTCACCTTCCACGGCTGGGTGCCGCACTCGGTGCTGCCGCGCCTGCTGGGCCGCGCCCATGTGGGCCTCACCCTGGATCGGCCCGGCGTCGAGGCCGAGCTGGGCACCCGCACCCGCGCCCTCTTCTTCGCCCACCAGGGCCTCGCCACCCTGGCGACCCCGCGCAGCGACCTCACCCGCGAGCTGGCTGGTATCCGCATGATGACCCCCATCCGGCCGGGCGACGCGGAGCACCTCGCCCGCACGCTGGAGCAGATCTGGCGCCGGGGCCAGGACGGCTCCCAGGTGGAGCGGGCGCAGGCGTACCTGGAGAGCCGCTACAGCGTGGACGGGATCTACGCGCCGATGCTGCGCTGGGTCGACGCGCCCGAGCGGCTGCCCGCCGCGGCCGCGCCCGAGGCGGAGCTGGCCGCTGAGATCGCCAGACTTCGCGCCCAGCTCTCCGGAGTATACAATTCGCCGACCTGGCGGGTCTCCGGCGCGGCCGACAGGCTGTTGAAGCGAGGAACCAAGCGCATCGACAGGTTGCTGGGGCGCGAGGACGGGTGACGCTCAGGTGACGGTTTGCCGCTCTTCACTTGCGCATTTATCCAAAACGGTGCATAACAATGCATACCGAGGTGACCATGCTCAACCTTCGCAAGCCCACCGTGCAGGATGTCTCCCAGATGGCCCACCTGATGGCGCCGCACATCTTGAAGGAGGCGCTGCTGCCCCGAAGCGAGCGCAACATCGTCGAACACCTGCGGGACTACACCATCGCCGAAGCGGACGGTGAGGTTGTCGGGCTGGTGTCCATCTCCTTGGTGGAGCTCCACCTCGCGGAGCTGGGCGCGATCGTCTGCGACAGCCCCGAGCACCTGGGCGGCCTCGTCGAGGCGGCGCTGACCGAGGCGAGGTCCCTCGGCGTGAACCGGGTGTTCCTGATGGCCCCCGAGGCCGCGCCCTACGAGGCGCTGGGCTTCACCCGCTCCTCGCTGGCGGACTACCCCGAGAAGCGGGATCGTCAGTGCCTGAGCTGCCCCCGCCTCCCGCGGTGTCGCCAGATCCTCCTGCAGAAAGATCTGTAGACGCCCGGGGAGCCGAGGGAGCGCGTCAGCGGGCGTAGACCTTGTCGGTCTCCGAGCGCTCTCGCGCGCCGCAAGACGGGCAGCCGGAGCTGCCGCACTTGCCGCAGTACTTCGTCCTGCACTTGCGGCAGGTGCTGACCGGGAACCAGTTGGATGTCAGGGCCTTCTTCGCCGTGCGTCGGCAGTTGGGGCATGCGTTCAGGGAAGCCATCTCGATCCTCCTACAGTTGGTGTGGGCAGCCGCGGTTCTTGAAGGAGACCGCTCTGTTGCCGCCGGCGCGGAAGAAGGTCTCGCCGGTGAGGCGGCCCTCGATCCGCAGCTCGCTGATCGCCGTGTCCTGCCAGCGCTCGCCGGGGTAGACCCCGGTGAGGGTGAGGCGCATCACGCAGACCCCGCTCAGTGAGGCGTTGAGGGGCTGCCAGGTCGGCTGGTCCGTCAGGGAGGTCTCGCTCCCGTCCATGCCATCCAGCGAGACGCGCACGCCGCTGGGGCGGCCGTTCAGCCGGTAGAGGTCGCCGTACTCGGACTGATGCTGCTGGTAGCCGCCGGCGATCTCGACCCGCAGCACGTTGACGGGCTTGTCGAAGTGCACCTCCAGCCACTGACCCTCACCGTCTCCGGCGACGGACTCCTGCCAGGAGGTGGTGAGGTCGCCGTCGAGCAGGTTGTTGGTGCCGTAGGTGTCGTCCCCGCTGTTGGAGGGGAGGGTGGGGCAGGAGGCGCGGACCTCGCTCACGTACGGGCTCAGATCGTCGAGCGCGGGGCGGGCCGCCGGCACCGGCGCGCTGGCGGCCTCGCTCTCGGCGGCCTGTTCGCTGCGCCACGTCGCCGCGCCGCCGACGATCAGCAGCGCCGCGCCGAGGGCGATCCCCGCGATCAGCTTGCCGCGCTTCGGCGGCGGCTGGGCAGCGACAGCGGCGGGCGCGCCGGCGGGGGCGCCGGCGGGGGCGCCGGCGGGGGCCGTGGCGCCCGGGGGCGGCGCGTGGTGGACCCGCTCCAGCGCGCCGGCGCCCGCCGAGGCGGTGAGGGCGGGGCCCTTCGAGGCGCTCCAGCTCAGCTCCAGTCGCCCCACGGGCGCGGTCGAGGACCGCAGGTCGTCCAGCGGCACGGAGTAGAGGTTCAGGCCGGCGCGCAGCGCGCGGGGCCAGTCGCCCTCACCGCTCACCGCGACCGCGCTGCGCACGGGGGCCGTCGCGGTGAACACCACGTCCTGTGAGCGCTGAAAGAGCCGCCGGGCGGCGTCCATGGTGAGCGGTCGGCGGGCCGCGCGCTGGAGATCGTCGTTGATCGAGATCTCGTCAGCGGCCATCAGGTCCGTGAGGCGGTGGATGCCGGTCCGTCGCCGCACCGCTTCGCTCTGGGCGGGCGGGTGGGCGATGCTGTAGTCCACGCACTCGGCCCGGTCCGCGCCGGGGGGCAGGCGGAAGCTCACCTGGGCGAAGGCCGCGTCCTGCGCGTCTCCCTCGGGCTGCAGCACCTTCCCGTGGAGCCAGAGGGTCTCTCCCGCCAGGTGGGCGGTGTGGACGCGGAGGCCGCTCAGGGCCTCCTGGGGGAAGGGGAAGGCGAAGACCGAGCGGCGCAGCGCCGGGAGCCCGGGCGCGGCGAGGGCGCGCTCCTCATCCCCGAGCGCCTGCTCCACGGTCAGCTCGCTGATCGCGATCTCAAACTTCGGCGGGTAGTGCAGGTGGACGCGCGGGGGGAGGGGGTTGCCCTCGCCGTCGACGCGGGCGGTCAGCGGCGCCGTCGCGTCGAAGCGCGTCCTGCAGCCGGGGCAGTCCATGAAGTGCTGACTGCAGCCGCAGTCGGCGCAGACCAGCGCGACGAAGAGCGGCGCGCGCTGGTGCGCGCCGCAGGTCTCACAGGTGAAGGCCATGTCCTCGAGCGGGATCTGGGTGGGGCAGAAGCCGCAGCGGATCGTGAAGTCCGACGCGCTCACTCGCCTGCACCGGCTGACGGTGTGTTGTAGGCGCGCGCCAGCAGATCGCTGGACTGCATGCCGAGGCGGGAGCGGGCCCTGTCCAGCTCGGGCGCGTCGCCCGGCGCGGGCGCCGCGGCGTCGGGCCCGGCGGCCGCCGCGGGCGCGCGGTTCAGCGTCTCCAGGCCGTCACGGATCTCGCGCAGGAGCCCGAGCCCCTCGTTGATCTTCCAGTACCAGCAGAGGACCTCCCGAAACATCAGGAAGACGAGGACGGCGATCAGCAGTGAGCCGAGGAAGTAGGCGGCGATCGCCGCCATGTCGTTGTCGGCTGCGAAGGCGGGGAGCGGGAGCAGCAGGGCGAGGAGGGGGGTGGTGCGTCGCATGGGTTCTCCGTTGTCTGCTTCAGGGATGCAAGAGGAGGCTGAGCCCCAAGAGGAGGATCCAGGCTCCGATGAGGTAGACGACGTACCGTCCCAGTCGACGCCGGGTCTCCCGGTCAATCGCGCGCCAGATCAACGTGATCAGCAGCCCGACTATCGTGAGCAGGAGCATCCATTCGAGCATGAGGGGGCCATCCTTCATACAGGTAGCCGCGCTCGTCTTGTCTCGTCGATTATCCTTGTTCAAACAGCGTTCACGGGGGCTGTGAACAGAGAATCATCCCGTTGGCGTTCCTCGGCCCCGCTTTCTCGCGCGCCGTCGGTAGACCACCGCCAGCACCTTGGCCACCGCCCCGAAGAACTCCTGCGGGATGACCTGACCCTGCTTGCCGTTGGCGTACAGGGAGCGGGCCAGCGGCCGGTTCTCGATGATCTGGATGTCGTGGGCGCGAGCCTCCTGTCGGATCTTCAGCGCCAGATGATCGACGCCCATCGCCAGGATCACGGGCGCGCTCACCTCGTCCGCCCGGTAGCGGATCGCCACGGCGTAGTGGGTCGGGTTGGTGACCACCACGTCCGCCTCCTGCACCAGGCGCAGGGCGTTGCCCATGGCGATCTGCCGCGCGCGCTGCTTGCGGGCCTGGAGCATGTAGGGGTCGCCGTTCTGCTCCTTCGACTCCCGCTTGGCCTCGTCCTGGGTCATCTTCAGGTCGTCGTTGGTCTTCCAGTGGTTGTAGGCGTAGTCCGCCATCGCGATCAGGAGGATGAGCGGCATGCTGGACAGCACCATCTTCCAGCCCAGATCCACCAGCACCTGCAGGTAGGCGCCGGGCTCGGTCATGACGAGGCCCGGCAGCTCATCGAGTCGGCTCCTCATCGAGAACCAGCAGACCGCACCCAGCGCGATGATCTTGGTCAGGCCCTTGGCCAGCTCCATCACCGGCGTCCAGGAGAGGTACTGGCTCTTGAAGCCGGTGAAGAAGTTGAGCTTGTCCCACTTGGGCTCCAGCGCCTTGGTCGCGAGCTGGAAGCGGGTCTGGGCGAAGCCGGCGAGCAGCGCCGCGGCCGTCAGCAGGCCGAGCGGCACCGCCAGGGCGTACACCGAGGCCTTGATGGTCACCAGGATGAGGTGCTCGGCGTCGATCATGGTCAGCTTCTGCGGCCCGCTGACGTCCAGCGACCAGGTCGTGATGGTCCCTATCGCCTCGGTCAGGGGGCCGTTGCCGTAGGTCAGCGCCGCCGCGCCGGTGATGAGGATGGCCGCGGAGTTGATCTCCCGCGACTTGACCATCTGGCCCTTCTCAGCCGCGTCGCGCTTCTTCTTTTCAGAAGCGTCATGAGTTTTTTCCTGGCCATCATCTTCCGCCATTCCGCTACCTTCCCGCGCTCAGGACCAGGCGCGTCATGGCGTCCAGGCCCTCGTGGATTGCCGCGGCGTGCGCCATCAGCAGGTAGGGGAGGGCGAGCCCGAAGAGCATGAGCCCCGACAGGTTGGTCATCACCATGCCGATGGAGAAGAAGACGTTCATGTTGGGCGCGAGCTTGACCAGCACGGCGACGAACACATTGACCATCCAGACGAGCGCCAGCACGGGCGCCGCCAGCCGAACCCCGAGGATGAGGGCCCAGCCCACCACCTCCATCAGCACCACCCCGCCCCCGGTGAGGGAGGTGACGCCGCCGGGGGGGAGGTAGTGGAAGGAGTCGCCCAGCACCTTGATGGCCTCGTAGTGCAGGCCGGTCAGCAGGAAGCTCAGGGTCGCGAGCCAGCTCGCGAGCGTGCCGAGCGGGCCCTGGTTGCTGAACATGAACGGGTCGATGCCGAGCGGGATGCGGGAGCCCATCTCCTGCTCCATCAGCTCGCTGGCGAGCCCGAAGGCGCCGAAGACCACCGCCACCGCGGAGCCCATCATGATGCCGAGGAAGAGCTCTCCGGCCATGCCGAGGATGAGCGTGCCCAGGTTGCCGGGCGCCGCCGCCAGCGGGACCACCGGGGCGAGCGTCGCCGTCAGCGCGACCCCGCCGAGCACGGCGACGTGCTTGGGCACACCCTTGGCCGAGATGCCCGGGAGCGTGAGCAGCACGCCGCCGAGGCGTCCAAAGACCAGGATCGCGGTGACCAGAAGGTCCATCGAGGGCCTCGCCTACCTGCCGACGTGTTCGATCGACTGGAAGGTCTCGATCCCGAAGGTCACGGTCTGCTGGAGGAGCCAGCCGCCGGCGAGGCCCGCCACCAGGAACACGGAGATGATCTTGGGCACGAAGACCAGCGTCATCTCCTGCACCTGCGTGACCGCCTGGAGCACGCTCACTGCGGTACCGACGACCAGGGCCGCCATCAGCAGCGGGCCGCCGACGATGAGGGCGGTGAAGATGGCCTGCTGGCCCAGGTGGACCACGGATTCCATTGTCATGGGGCGACCCTCACGAGGCGAAGTTGGCGACCATGCTCGTCACGAGCAGCCCCCAGCCGTCCATCAGGACGAACAGCAGGAGCTTGAATGGCAGCGAGATGATGACGGGCGGGAGGACCATCATGCCCATGCCCAGGAGGACGCTGGCGACGACGATGTCCACCACGAGGAAGGGCACATAGACCTTCACCGCGATGATGAAGGCGGTCTTCAGCTCGCTCAGCACAAAGGCTGAGACGACGACCTGGGTGGGGATGTCGTCGAGGGTCTGCGGGCGCTCCATACGGGCGATGGACTGCGCGGTCGCGAGGTCCTCGCGGTGCATGTTGGCGAGCATGAAGCGGCGCATGGGCTTCATGCCCCGCTCCACGGCGTCGCCGGTGTCGATCTCGCCGGCGACGTAGGGCTGGACCGCGTCGGCGTTCACCTGATCGATGGTGGGGCCCATGACCATGATGCTCAGGAAGAGCGAGAGGCCGATGAGCACCTGGTTGGGCGGCGACTGCTGGAGCCCCAGGGCCTGCCGGAGCAGGGAGAAGACGATGATGAAGCGCGTGAAGGGCGTCATCACCAGGAGCATGGCCGGCACGAAGCTCATGGCCGTGAAGATCATGACCATGCGAACGGAGGTGGAGACCTCCTCCCCGGTCACGGTGTCGGTCATGCCGGTCAGATCCTCCAGCACGCGATCGACCGCCGGGCTCGCGTCCTGGGCGAGGGCGTCGCCGCCAGCCAGGAAGAGGCCCAGCAGCACCGCGAACATCAGGATCCAGCGCAGCCCGCTGTTCATCAGGCGACCCCACGGATGCGGCGCTCGGGCTTGTCCGCAGGGCGACTCTGGAGGCGCTCGGAGAGGACCTCGTCGACCAGCGAGCGGGCGCGGTTCATCTCCGCCTCGGACACCCGGCGGGCCGGGGGCTGACGGGAGGCGCCGGTCCGGGGCTTGGCGGCGCGGGGCTGGGCGGCGCGGGGCTTGGCGCTGGTCCGGGTGCGGCGGGGCAGCTCCAGCGGCGGCTCCGGCGGCTCCGCGGAGCGGGGCTGGCGGCCGTAGGCGCGGGCCACAGCGTTCGCGGGGGGCATCACCACGCGCGGGGGCGCTTCGTCAGCGACCTCGCGGATGGGCGCCGCCCGGCGCTGCAGCTCGGCGCTGCGGCGGGAGCGATCCTCTTCCTGACGCTTCGGCGCCGCGGCGCGGGGCTGCGCGGGCTGCTTCGTCGGCGCCGGGGTGGTCGCGACCGGGTGGAAGATCTCCTGGGCGGGCTGAGCCGACTGGGCGGGCAGCCCGAAGGCGGCGCTGTCCAGATCGGCGAGGCCGCCGGTGAAGTCGCCGCCGATGTCCGCGACGAGGCTGGGGGCGCCGGAGCCGGTGCCGACGAGCAGCCGACGGGTGCCGCCATCGCCGTCGTCGACCGCGATCAGGATCAGGGCGCTGGAGGCGCTCAGGGGCTGCCGACCGAGCACCGTGATGGGGCGGTCCGCGCCGGGGGTGAAGCGGCCGCTCAGGCGGCGGCGGGTGTACCAGGCCGCGCCGGCGAGGCCGACCAGCCCCAGCAGCGCGAGGCCGCCGGTCGAGGGCCCCGCGGTGCCGACGCTGAAGGCCGTGGCGTCCGCTGGAGGCACGTCCATGATCGGATCACCTGCGGCGCTGTCTGCGGTGATGAGGGCGGCGTCCGTCGATGGCGTCTCGACGGCGACGGGCTGCGCGGGGGGCTCGGGGCCCAGCGGCGCGCTGGCCTCGATCGGGCCCTCCTCGCCGAGGAGGCGCTGGTACATCGGATCCGCCGGCGCCGCCTGAGCGGTCGCCGCCAGGAGCGCCAGCAGGGACATTGATGTGAGCGCGGCTGCCATCAGGCCGACTCAGCCAGCTGGGCTTCACCGTTCACCATCTCGGTGATGCGGAGGCCCAGGCGGTCGGCGTTCTCGCCGACCATGACCAGCTCGCCGCGGGCGAAGATCTGGCCGCTGGCGAGGAGGGCGAGGGGCTTGTCCGATGCTTGATCCAGCTCGATGACCTGGCCCTCGGCCATCTCGGCGAGCTCCCGGACGGTCAATCGGGTGCGTCCGAGCTCTACGGTCACTTCGACCTGGAGTTCGTTCAAGAAGGTAACGTTGCCAGCCATCAGTCACGCTCCGGTGGGTGCCTCTCCATCGGACATGACCTCGTGGGGTTGAGGTGCTTTCTTGGCTGCCGGCGTCAGTGATCTGAAGGGCTCCGTTTTGTCCGCTCAATCCCGTGAACTCGTGAGGAAATCCGCTACAGGGCGCGCGAATATCGCGTTGGTACCTCTGCGGATCCTGTCGCCGCGTCCCACTAAGTTCCCAACTTCCGCCAGCACGTGCCGGATGGCGCGCCAACTGCGAAGGCGTACCTTTGAGGAACGCCACGTCCCCGCGTCTCACGCGAGAGGGTGTTGCGACGTCAGCTGCCTCGCCGCAAGGCGGGTTCGCTCGTACTTCAGCCCTCCCCCTGTCTTCTGGCGGCTGGCGCCGCGAGGGTGCGAGCCCCCTGTGACCCCCATCTTTCGCCAGCACGCGCCGCATGGCGCGCGCCAACTGCGACTGGGTACCTTTGAGGAACGCGACGTCCCAGCGCCTCACGGGAGAGGGTGTTGCGACGTCAGATGCCTCGCCGCAAGGCGTATCGGCTCGCCCTTCAGCGCTCCTTCGTCGCTGTCTCTGAAGTTCTCTCCCTGTCTCCTGGCCCCTTGCGGGGCGAGGGGGACGAGC
>Ga0316204_10007510_pt1 | contig 15854 bp, 15 predicted proteins | sample 6monrhotite_MG_2_FD_205661 | JGI IMG/M metagenome (GOLD analysis project Ga0316204, IMG submission 205661) | Microbial mat bacterial communities from mineral coupon in-situ incubated in ocean water Damariscotta River, Maine, United States -... | ecosystem: Environmental > Aquatic > Marine >... | reverse complement strand
CCTTGTCAAAAGTTTGCCCCGATATTTGAAAAGTCATCAGAGTATTACTCGGACGTAGTTTTTGCTAAAATTGATACAGAGGATCAGTCTGTTATCGCCAAACATTATGGGGTTATCTCAGTTCCTACTGTAATGATTATGAGAGATGGTATTATTGTTATTAATCATGAAGGAACTTTGACAGAGGCCGCGATTTATGAACTTATTACGCATGTCAGGTGTCTTGATATGGATAAGGTTCGCGAAGATTTAGATAACGATGAAGAATGAGAGAAATAAATTTAGGTGTCAAAACCCAGATTTAACCACGAAGTGCAATTTATGATGAAGCTTCAAAACAAAAGATAAAACCATCAGAAGTAACATGTGAATATTTAAATAAGTGTATTGACATAGTACAAAATAGAGGTTCTAAAGAAATTGATAGACCAATTTCATTTGGAAAACTTGAAAAATATAAAATTACAAAGATAAAATAAGTTTATAACAAAACGCAGGAGCCAATATTTAACCCATGAACGGGTCAAATATTACTCTCCTCAAACGTTATAATCAAACCTATCTTCTCTTCTTAAGATTCAAAAATTTACACTACCCTTTAATCCTCATATATAAAGATTTGACCACAAAAAACATTCAGATAGAAAAAGGTATAGTTCCACAAATAATAATTATACAAATATCTGATAATTAGCAATAAGGTTTAAAGTTTTGAGATTTAGCGATAAGAAGGTCATCTTATTTGATCTGGACGGTACACTCGTCGACAGTGCACCTGACCTGGCACTGGCGGTAAACCATATGTTACAGAGCTTGGGGTGTGAGACATTTGCTCACGAGACGATACGCTCATGGGTGGGAAACGGTGCACAGACACTGGTCAAACGTGCGCTTTCAGGCAGCAGTATAATTGATGATGAAATAGATCCTGTTCTGTTTGAAGAAGCCTTGGACATCTTCCTGAATTTTTATGCACAGAACCTTTGTGTCAGTACAGTGACCTACCCCAATGTACAGACGACCCTGAGAAGCTTGAAGTCAAAAGATTACCGCCTTGTTCTGGTGACGAACAAACCCTATGATTTCATACAGCCTTTGCTCGAAGGTCTGGACCTGACAGACCTCTTTGAACTCTGCCTGGGCGGAGACAGCCTGGCCAAACGAAAACCGGACCCTATGCCCCTGCTGCATGTCTGTGAGAGTCTGGATGTCTGTGTCACCAAATGTCTGATGATCGGAGACTCAAAAAACGACATCGTCGCCGCCAATGCCGCCAAGATGCAGAGTATAGGGGTCAGTTACGGCTATAACTACGGTGAAGACATCAGTATATATGAGCCTGACAGCGTTGTACATGATTTCAATGAGATCATGGGTCTGCTTGGTGAGACGCATTAAGCCATGTCAAAAGCAGTGTTACCCAAGGCGAAGATAGCTGTAGTCGGCGGCGGTATCGCCGGCTCGACGATAGCACTGTATCTTAGTGAGATCGGTCTGGATGTCACCCTCTTTGAAAAAGGGCCCAGTCTTGTAAACGGACCGCCTTTTTGTCACCTGCATGCAGGTGGAAATCTGTACCGGGAGATCTCAGACGAACAGTGCCTTACCCTGCTGCGGCAGTCGATCGACCTTGTCCGCTTCTATCCCGACGCGGTTGATTACCGCCCGACGGTGATCGCCGTTCCCCTTGATGACAGGGGAAGACCTCAAGAGCTGTATCCCCGTCTGAACAGACTTCAAGCCGAATATGCTGCATTGATCAAGCTTGATCCACGCAATAAGGTCTTGGGTGAAAGTTCTGAATATTTCAGACTGTATGATCGTGAAGAGATTGAAGCCTTGAAACAGCAGCAGGTCCCGGCTCAGCCTATGCAGATGGATGAGTGGATGATCCCTGTGGCAAAAAATGTCGATTTGGACAAGGTACAGTTTCCCCTTATCATGGTGCAAGAGTATGGATTGAACCTCTTTCGGCTTGCCTCAAGTGCGCGGCTGAGTCTGGATCAAAAGGCCAACTGTCAGCTCTTGCTCGAGCACAAAGTGACAGGTGTCAGTAAAACAGACATACACGGTGCCTGGAATCTAAGATACGAGCATTGCGGCAATGAACATGAAGAAAACTTTGATTTTTTGATCAATGCGGCCGGTTTTAAGACAGGTAAAATTGATGATATGCTTGGTTATAAGCGCGAGAGACTGGTCGAATTCAAAGCGGCTTATGTCAGCCGATGGGAGAGCTGTGACACCGCTTGGCCAGAAGTGATCTTTTACGGAGAACGCGGCACGCCTAAGGGAATGGCGCAGTTCACACCCTATCCCGACGGGTACTTCCAGCTTCACGGGATGACCAAGTCCATAACGCTCTTTGAAGAGGGACTGGTGAAAAGCTCGGACACAAGTGCCCAGCCGCAACTGAAGACAAAGTTTTTAGAGAAGATAGAAAAAGAGTGGAACCCCGAAGACGCACAGAGACGAAGTCAATCAGCCATTGAGCATCTCTCACAGTATATCCCCTCCTTTAAACATGCGAAGGTCGTGTCCAAACCGCTTTACGGAGCACAGCAGATCCCCGGTGTTGATGCGAGCCTGAGAGCGGCTGATGTTTCCTTCGAAGATGAGACCTACGCGCGATGCGAGATCGTCAAAGCCTCCTCCGTATTGAGCATGGCGGATACGATCACGAAACAGCTTATCACTTTGGGCTATGTGGATGAAGGGATCTATAAAAAACGGGACTTTTCCAGCATGAAACGACTTGATGAGGCACAGATCAGTCACTATGCACAGACCATATGTACAGACAGAGACTATCCCCTGTCATTGACACAAAGAATACTTGCGCACCATCCTCTGCAAGATGAATTAAAAAACGAATCTGCCCTCGCCTAAAGAGAACTCAGAAACTTACCACAGTAAGATCGATTTGCTTAAGCAAGGAGCTTTTGGAACTCAGCCAGTTCTTTTAGGGGTTCAAATGAAACTTCATTCTCCATCTCATCTTTTAGGTTTGGTGCGATCCGCAGTGCCGTCTTCAGATCTATGATCGCTTCACTTGTATGGCCTAGTTGTGCATTTGCACAGGCCCGCTGCCAAAACGCATAACCGTATTCCGAATCGATCTCCAGCGCCTTATTGCTTAGGTTCAGTGCCCATTCAAACTCGTCCAGGTCCAAAACGGCATCAGCCTTATACGCATAGACTTCTGCGTCCATAGGGTTCAAGGAGAGTATCTCATCATAGATATCGATCTTTGATTGCAGATTGGTCTCCAAGTTTGATCGCATCCACAACGAGTGGATCAACTGTGTCTCATATATCTTTTTCTGATTTTGCAAGATCCTTTCGGACTGTTCAGTCAGTTTGCTTTGCAGCAGATCAAAGGTCTCATTGTATTTATCCGTGATCACGAGTACCCGATCCTCGATGATCTGCTCTGTCTTGTTTCTGATATCACGAAGAGAGTTCCAACCTGCAAATATGAGTATGGAAGTGGCAGCGGCAATCAGGTAAAAGATATTGCCGATGGTGTCGGTAATGTACCGCGCAGCTCGGTCCGTCTGTTCCATCTGTGCCTTTGCGACATTGGTCTCTATCGTGGTCTTGAAACGTTCTTGCTCGACGCGCAAAGACTTAAGTTCATCCAGAATATAACGCTCGATAAGAGGTCTCTCGAGAGGACTCTGTTCAGGTTTTTCCGAGGCACAAAGCGGGTTTAAAAAGAGAAGGAGCAGAAATAATGAGGTGCCTAATCCTGAGAGTATTTGATTCTTATACATAGTTTTACCTTTTGATTGTCATTGCAGTCATGGAAAATTCGCCGCATACTAACGCAATAGGTATGAAACAGAGGTTAAACCCTTATACAGGGGGAAGTGTCGATAGACATAATGAAACGAATGATTGAGGCCAAAAAGCCTTACTCAAGATTCATCACCTCTTTGGAAAAGAAGAGTCCTTTGAGAACCTTGGACTCCATGCTCTCCGGACGTATCTCTTTGAACAAAGAGGACAGGCCACTTTATTTTTGACAGCAGTTTATGTGCAATGCTTTAGATGGGTAAAGAGCATTATTTGTTAAGCTCTAAAACCACTTCAATTCTATCATTTTGTTTAGAACTGCTAAAGCCTAAATTACGATACTTTGCTATTTCTTCTAAGTTGATCGCCTCTTGTTCGCGTTCTACGATGACTGTAAGTGTCTTGCCCTTAAACCCATTAAGTGTTGATTTGACCTGATGCATGGCATCAGGAATAGGCAGAGAACGGCGTGGATCAAGTGGCATCCCTCGGGTATCAAGAACACCGTCTTTAATATTTTTCGGCACTTGGTATTCATCCATTAAACGTTGAGACGAAGCTTTCCAGTCCGCTTTACTTAAGTCTGCCGGACCGAAAAGTGCACAGTGGCAGGTGCCGTACTCAGCGATCTCATCATCAATGAATTCACAAGGACACATCATCTTCTTGTCTAAGACTTCATCCCCGGAAGGTTCAAAACAAGGACAATAACGTTTGCCAAAAGTCGCTTCCATCTCACATAGATTACTTTTGAGATTTGTAAGCATCATCCAACTTGGATTAAGTGTATAGTTCTTCTGTTCACAATATTTTTCTAACCAGCGTTGCTGCTTTTTAGCACTCTCTTTATATTTGAAATAGTCTTTAAAAAAACCAATCATCATATGTATCATTTCTGTTCCTTGTACGATTTTTATAATTATATGGATATGGAACCTGAGAACTATAAGCAGTCCCCAAGATTTCCCACGACAAACGTTACCTAATCAACTTCCCCCAAATGCCCCGCCAAGTATCCGCTGGCAAAGGACCACTGTAGATTATACCCTCCGCAGGGACCGTCCAGGTTCATCACCTCTCCGCAGAAGAAGAGACCTTTGAGCACCTTCGACTCCATCGTCTCTGGACGTATCTCCTTCAAGGAGACTCCGCCGCGCGTTATCATCGCCATCTTGAAACCATCATGCCCAACGACGGTTAATGGTGTCCATGCCAGTATCTTGATGAGATCGGCACGCACTTTTCCCTCAAGCTTATTAAACCCAAGTGTGTAGTCCGCCCCTGCGAGCTTACACAGTTCTATGCTTAAGGACTCCGGCAGAAGCGTCTTAATGATCTCCAAAGTACTTTGATGCGAGTCTTTGTCGATCTGGGCTTTGATGTACTTGAGAAGTTCATCCTCGTTTTTTCCCTTGGTCAGGTTAAGAAGAAGAGGAACTTCACCGTATTTTGCTATCAATGGCGTGACTTCTCTTGCGAAATCCAAGACTACAGGACCGCGTATACCACTTTTCGTGAAGATAAGGTCACCCTTGGCACGCAACTTTTTTGCTTTTTTCAGATCAACCCGCAATTCGACTTTGGGAAGTGTATCCGCGCGGCAGTTTTCTACCCACGTCTCCTTCACCTTCAAAGGCATCATGGCAGGAAAGAGTTCTGTTACCTTATGGCCTACGGACTCTGCCAGAGGATAACCGTCGCCTTCCGCGCCGAGGACAGGATAGCCTAAGCCTCCGGTCGCGACGATGACATTGGGTGCATAATAGGCGTTATCCTGTGTGCTGACACCTTCGATAGATACTTCATTGAAGAGCAGCTTATCAACACGCTGCGAACACCGTACTTCGATGCCAAGCTTGATCATCTCCTCTTCAAGGGCTGTAAGAATAGTCCCTGCATTGTGCGTAGTCGGAAAAACACGGTATCCGTCAGGTGCATGCGACGCTACGCCTATCTCTTCGAAAAAAGCTCTTAACTTCTTATGATCAAAGGTATCAAGAGCGGGCGTCATAAAACGCCCTTCTCTACCGAAGCGTGCCATGAACTCTTCATTGGGAAGCGTATTGGTCAGGTTGCACCTGCCCCCGCCTGTCGCCTTGAGTTTGGCACCCAGTTTTGACAGTTTTTCCAAAAGCAGGACTTTTTTGCCCCGGCGTGCAGCCGCTATAGCAGAGATCATTCCTGCCGCACCTGAACCGATCACGATCACATCATATTTATTCATTGGCGCAATTATGACAGTTTTGGACTTAACATTTCCGAATTGCCCCTTATTTGTGTAGAATTACAGTAAAAAAAGAATATATCATGTTCCCAAATCTATTAAACGGCAAGAAGATCCTCTTGGGTGTCTGTGGTTCTATCTCTATCTACAAGTCTCTTGAACTTATCCGTCTGTATATCAAAAGCGGAGCCGAAGTCCGTGTTGTCATGAGCGAATCGGCCAAGAAGTTCATCACGCCTTTGACCTTTGAGACCATAAGTATGAACAAAGTCCTGCATGCCGACAGTGAGTCATGGGACGGTGATCTTAACCACATCAAGATCGGGACATGGGCAGACCTCTTTGTCATCGCTCCGGCTTCGGCAAACACAATAGCTAAACTCTCCAACGGCATTGCTGACAACCTTCTGCTGCAGACTGCCCTTGCCTATCCGTACGAGAAACTGCTTTGCCCTTCGGCAAATACCCACATGATGGCCAGTCCTATCATCCAAAACGCTATGAAGACACTTGCTTTGGCAAACTATGTGATCATGAACACCCAGACAAAGCTTCTTGCCTGTAATACCGAAGGCGACGGCGCTTTAGCCGAGATCGAAGATATCTTCTTCCATACGGCGCAGATGCTGCTTCAAGAAAAGTTCTGGCAGGACAGACGCGTTATCGTTACCGGCGGCGGTACCGTTGAGAAGATCGATGATGTCCGTTACCTCTCAAACTTCTCAAGCGGAAAGATGGGTTCAAACCTTGCTTTGGCACTCTTTCTCAAAGGAGCAGACGTCAGCTTCATCTCCTCGCGTTTTCCGCAGAGACTGCCAAAGTCGATATACCAGATCGAGGTACAAGACTCGGATGAGATGCATCAATACCTAAACGACTCCATCCGGGCAGCCAAAAAAGGCAAAAAAATACGAACGACATGCGACATCGATGAGGATACCAAGTTGATCCAAAAAAAGCCTTACCTCTTCATGGCTGCTGCAGTCAGCGACTATCTACCGGATTCTGCCCAGCAGGGCAAACTCAAAAAAGCCGACATCGGCGAAGCGTGGTCTTTGACACTTAAACAGAACAAAGACATACTCTCTTCTATCGACAAAGAGGGTATCTTCACCATCGGTTTTAAAGCGGAGATGGACCCCCTCAGCGGACTTGACAACGCAAAAGCGATGCTACAGAAAAAAGGGCTTGATGCTGTCTGCTTCAATCTTCTCACAGATAGCTCCAGTTTCGGCACAGATGACAATGCTTTGGAGTTTATCACCAAAGATAAGGTAGAGACCCTACCGACTCAGGAAAAGCTTGCACTTTCACTCAAACTTCTGGAGCTTTGTAAGAGCTTATGATCATCGCTTCCCTGCCTCAGCTTCAAAACCTGTTAGCAGAACTCTCCTCAAGCAGACTCGCTTCCCTGCTTCCCGTAGAGGTGCTTGTACTTAAAAAGCTGTCCCCCGAGAAGTACCTTCTGCAGATAAAATCGCAAAACTTTGAGACCACCACGCCGAAACCTCTTCAAGTCGGAGAGAAGTACCTTGCCTCTATCTCCCAGGACAGTAAGAGCAATACCCTCTTTTTAAAGCATTTTCACAAGATGCCGCTGCAGCCTGAGCAGGCAGTCTATACGATAAATGATCTTATCGAACATTTCAAGAAGCCCTCCAAAGAAGCGATAACGGAGTTGCATGCCAAGCTGCTTTCGGCTCTTTCAACCAGTACTGCAAAAGAAGAGTTCAGTTTTTACACGCAGGTCCTTCTTGGTCTTTCCCAGGACCTTGTCTCTCTGCCTTTTAAATACCCTGATGGGTTTGGGCTTATACAGTATAAAAAACGCAGAAAACAAGAAAAACAAAGCCAAGATGAAGTACAATTTTATGCACACTTGAAGCATCTCGGTCCGTTAGAGGGTGTTGTCGGTCTGCAAGATGATGAGATATACATAAGAATAAATGTGATGTTTGAAGAGAGCTTGGCGCTGCTGCAGCGTTATCAAGAAGAGTTTTCTTTCAACAATGCCTTGCAGCTTCAACTCAAAGAAGAGATAACGCCTCTGTTTGTCTTGAACGATGCGATCTTAGACATAAGTATTTAGGGAAAAGATGAACGAAGCCAAACATATCGCTATCATCATGGACGGCAATGGACGCTGGGCTGAAAAGCAGGGTAAAAAACGCTTTGTCGGCCATGAAGCCGGAGCGGAGACTATCCGTGATATCACGCGCTACTGCACCAATCATCCCGAGATCGAGAGAGTAAGTCTGTATGCTTTCAGTACCGAGAACTGGAAACGTCCGAAACTTGAGGTAGAGTTTTTGATGAAGCTGCTTTCACGCTATCTTGAAAAAGAACTGTCGACTTACATAGAGCTCGGTGTGAAATTTGAGATGATCGGGGATGTAACACGCTTCTCGCCCGCTTTACAAAAGCAGATCAAACAGCTTGAAGAAGAGACGAAACACGGCACCAACCTTATCCAGCATCTGGCCTTGAACTACGGATCTCGAAATGAGATACTGCGTGCCGTGAACTCCTTGAAAAACGCTGAGATGATCACCGAAGAGAGCCTTAACAATGCACTTGACTGTAAGCATGATGTCGATCTGCTGATAAGAACGGGAGGGGATCATAGGCTTTCGAACTATCTATTGTGGCAGGCAGCCTATGCAGAGCTCTTTTTTACGGATACTTTATGGCCGGACTTTACAAGTGCGGAATTAGAGAGTATTATTGCATCCTATAAAAACATAGACAGACGGTTTGGGGGGATAAAATGACAATACCTTTAAAAAGCACATCTATTTATATAACGACTCAAACTAATCTTTCTTGCCGAGAAACATCTGCTTCGCAGACCGCCACGGCTTGTTTTACTAAAGAAATTTCGCAAGCTTATTTTGGAGGTATTAAATGATCCTAGGCTTTATCATACTGATAGGATTGGTCTTCGGGTCATTTCTCAATGTCCTTATCGCACGTATTCCCAATGACGAGAACGTTGCCTTTCCTGCTTCACATTGTCCCAAGTGCAAGACACCTCTGAAGCTGTATCATAACTTCCCTATCATCTCATGGCTTTTTCTACGCGGAAAATGCGCCTTTTGTGATGAAAAGATCTCGGTTCAATACCCTCTGGTCGAACTGCTTACCGGTCTTATCTTCGCCGCTGTCTATTTGAAACTTGGTCTAAGCTATATGGCATTGATGATCGCTTTGTCATTCAGCTTTTTACTCGCGCTGTCTGTCATAGACTACTACACAAAGATGGTCCCTGACAGCTTAAATCTGCTCGCATTGACCACTGCGATGATGGCAGCGATGAGTTTTCAGGGCTTTGTCCTTAACTTTCAAAATGCTCTTCTTTTTGTCGGTGGCTTCGGTCTGCTGCGTTTTTATCTCTCCTATCTTATCAAGAAAGAGGCCTTGGGCGAAGGTGACCTGATGGTCGCGGGTACCATGGGCGCGATGGTCGGTATACAGCTTGGTCTGATGGCCATCTTCGTCTCTGCCGTTTTGGCGCTTCCTGTCATGATGATCATGCGTAACGAGACGGATGAGAGCAAGATGGTCCCCTTTGTCCCTTTTCTGGCCTTGGGACTCTTTGTCGTCTATATCTTTGATTCTGTATTTATAAACTACTGGAACAGTCTGTATGGATAAACTCAACAGCTATCTGCTGTCTAATTTCTCTCAGCTTTATTTTTCGATCTTCCTGCCGCTGTATGTGATCGCTTCGGTGATCATGCTGGTGAAGATAGCGGCCTTCACCTCGGTTATACAACTGGACTTGATGGAAATGGTCAAGCTCTACCTCTTTATGCTGCCTGAACTTCTCTTTTACACCCTGCCTATAACATTTTTCATCTCGGCTGTTATGACAGTGGCTAAACTTTCCTTTGATTATGAGATGATCGTGATCTTCTCTTTGGGTGTCAAACCATCGCATATCTCAAAGTTCTTCTTGAAACTTGCACTGATGCAGAGTCTGCTCTTGTTTTTGCTGTTTTTTATTATTGCACCTCATACTAAGAATCTTTACAAGAATTTTCTTCAGGTTAAAAAGACAGAGGCCAAGTTTAATATCGAAGCCTCTGAATACGGGCACAAATTCGGTGACTGGCTTATCTTTGTCGGGGCATCAACGCAAGAAGGATCGTTCCAAGATGTCATCATGTTCAATCAAAAGGATGATGAAGAGACACTTATTCTGGCTAAAGATGCAGATGTTGTGACAAAAAACGGCGTTTTAAAACTTGAGCTCGGTCTGGGCAAAGGGTTCACCTACACGAAAGATTCTCTTTCACAGATGACCTACAGAAAGATGTACATCAATGACACAACCGTGGCTGACACGAATGAGTATGAGAATACCCTGCAGTATTGGTTCGACCCTGATCAAAGAGAGAAGATGACGAGGAAGTTCACTATCAATACTCTTGTCGCACTCTTTCCCCTGATGAGTCTTTTACTTATTCCTACCATCGGGATCATCAATGCAAGACATCAAAAAGGATACACCTATGCCTATATCTTTGCTGCTGTCATCCTCTACTACGCTGCAACATTTTTGCTAGCAAGACCGCTAGGCCTGTATACGATCGCTCTCGTCAGTTTTGCGACTCTTCTTAGTGTCTCCTATCTTTACTATCAAAAAGTCCTCAAACGCTACTGATGAAGATCAAGCTCATATTCTCTTATAATGGGGCATCTTTTGAAGGTTCTCAGGTACAAAAGCATACGAACAACACTATTATGGGTCAAGTGTATGAAGCCTTTGAAGCTATCAACATTGACACAAAACTTCATGCCAGCGGTCGCACCGATGCCGGAGTACATGCCTTTAAACAGACGATGCATTGTGAAATCCCCTCTTTCTGGTCTGATCTTTCAAAACTTAAAGAGCATCTACAGCACAAGCTTCCCGATACGATAAAAATACGTCATCTCGTTCAGGCAGACGAAGCATTTCATGCACGCTACAGTGCCAAGCGCAGAGCCTACCGTTATATACTTTGTGATCACGAAAGCAATCCTTTTGAGAGCGCTTTTGTCACTTTCACACGTACAAAACTGGACATAAATGCACTCGAAAAGGCCATGGCACTTATAGAAGGTGAACATGACTTCGGTATGTTTAAAAAAAGTGGAGGAGCCTCGGGTTCTGATGTAAGAGCCATCTTTAAGACACGTGTCTATTCCTATAGAAACAAGACCATTCTCTATTTTGAGGCAAACGGTTTTTTGCGATCGCAAATCCGTTTGATGGTCGCCTTTTTGCTAAAGATATCAGAAGGCAAACTCACTAATGAGCAGCTTCTAGAGCAGTTAAACAATGAAAAGAGCCATAACAAACGGCCCGCAGCGCCCAATGGTTTATATCTCTCTAATATCATCTACTAAATAAACTTTAGTCAACTAGACTAAGACTAATTGATAACACTTGCATTATCTTTAAAGTTTTCGCTATAATCTCGAATATTTTATTTAATACAGGAGCTACTACATGGCAAAACATCAGTTTCAGACAGAAGTCAATCAAATCTTACAATTGATGATTCATTCACTTTATTCTAACAAAGAGATCTTTCTTCGCGAACTCGTCTCTAATTCATCCGATGCACTTGATAAGCTTAATATGCTTGTCCTTACCAATGATAAATATAAGAAGGTTAACTTCGTACCCCGTATCGACATCACTTTTAATAAAGACGAAAAACAGCTAATCATAGCTGACAGTGGTATCGGAATGGATGAGGCTGATCTTATCGCAAACCTTGGTACGATCGCAAAATCAGGAACCAAAGCATTCTTGGAAAACCTTTCAGGCGATGAGAAAAAAGATTCTCAGCTTATCGGTCAGTTCGGTGTCGGTTTTTATGCTTCATTCATGGTCGCAGACAAGGTAGAGGTCATCTCACAAAAAGCCGGTACGGACAAGGCCTACAAATGGACCTCAGAAGGTACAGGTGAATATGACCTTGAAGATGCAACACGAGAAGGTCACGGTACGACGATCATCATGCACCTTAAAAAAGAAGAGGACGAGTTCTTAGAAGAGCATCGTTTAGATTCTATCATCAAAAAATACTCTAATCACATCCCTTTTCCTATCTTCATGGACAAAGAGCACTATGTTGCTGCTGAGAAGGATGATGAGGGTAAAGAGACTAAACCTGCCTCAACTGAGATCAAAAACGAGCAGATCAACAGAGCCAATGCACTCTGGACGATCTCAAAATCCGAGATCAAAGATGAAGAATACAAAGACTTTTACAAAAGTATCTCTCATGATTCAGGCGAACCGATCACATGGATGCACAACAAGGCAGAGGGTGCAATTGAATACACGACCCTTTTCTATATCCCTGAAAAAGCACCTATGGACCTTTACCGTGTGGATTACCAAACGGGTATCAAACTCTATATCAATCGTGTGTTTATCACAGATGATGAAAAAGAGCTTATGCCGACATACCTTCGCTTCCTACGCGGTGTGATCGACTCAAAAGACCTTCCGCTGAATGTCAGCCGTGAGATTCTACAGTCCAATCCGGTGATGAACAAGATCAAGAACGCTTCTGTCAAGAAAGTACTTTCTGATCTTGCCAAGATGATGAAGAAAGACGGTGAGAAATATGACAAGTTCTATGCTCAGTTCGGCAACTGTCTCAAAGAGGGTATCTACTCTGACATGGGCAACCGTGAAAAACTTCTTGAACTTATGCAATTCAATACACTCAAGTCTGATACGAAGACGACTATCGAAGAATTTGTCAAAAACGTAGATGAAGAGAAAAAAGAGATCTATTACCTTACGGGTAAAATGGCACTTGCTATGCTTAAGAATTCTCCTTCTCTGGAGCGTTTCAAGGCCAAAGATATTGATGTCCTGATCTTAAACGAAGAGATCGATACGATAGTCTTCCCTATGGTGTCAGAATATAAAGAATATAAGTTTGTAAACGTCTCCGATGCGAAGTTCGAAGAGAGCGAAGAGGAGAAAAAAGCCGAAGAAGAGACGACAAAAGAGTTCGACACCCTTCTTAAAGAGTTCAAAGAGACACTCGGAGAGAGCGTTAAGGATGTCGAGATCACGTCTGATCTTACCGACTCTCCGGTATGTCTTCGTATCGATAAAGAAGACCCAAGCTATATGATGGCACAGATGATGGCACAGATGGGCAATCCTTCTGACATCCCACCGGTAAAACCGATCCTTCAGATCAATCCTAAGCATGAGATCCTTACCAAGCTAAAAGACTCTGCGGATCAAAATCTCATCAATGACGCTGCCCATGTCCTCTTTGATCAGGCAAGAATCTTTGAAGGCATGGAAGTAGAAGATACGGCGGGATTCATCTCACGTATGAACCGTATCATGTCAAAAGCGCTTTAACGCTTTCTTTAGAAAGGCCCTATAGGCCTTCTGTAGAAAAGCACTTTAGAGCTTTCTTTAGGAAAGGTTCTGTAGCGTTCTTTTTTGAAAAATGCTATAGCACTTTTCTCTTTCATCAACTATCTTATCTGATTAAATCAATAGATCTTAAACTTCTTTTCCGGCAACAAACACAGAAACGATCTTTCCTGAAAGTTCTTCATTCTTATACAGACTCTGCACATTATCAACTGTTGTCGTCTTTGTTGTATCAAAAAGTACAAGATCGGCGGCCTGCCCTACTTCAATAAGGCCGGATTCTTTTTTGATCATCTTTGCCGGAGTCAAAGAGACCATCCTGCTAAGCTCTGATAGACTGACAAGACCGCTTTTAACAAGCTTAGTATAGTACAGCGGTAAGATCTCTTCTATCGCTTCCGTCCCGTAGGCTGCATCATAAAAAGCGACCTCTTTGTTCACCTTTGATTGTGGTGCGTGTAAAGAAGTCAAGATATCTATCTCACCGTTTTTCAAAGACTCTCGCAAGCTCTCCTTGCCTTTTTCATCTGCCAAAGGCGGGAATATCTTCGCATAGGTGTTAAAACTGTCACAGGCTCTGTCATCCAAGGCCAGATGATGGATAGATATCTCAGAGAAGACTTTTAGGCCCTCTTTTTTGGCAGCTTTGATCATCTCAATTGAACGCCGTGTAAAAAGACCTTTGAAAAGTACCTGTACATCGAAATAGCGCGCTACCTCTATCATCTTTGTGACATGGATGATCTCGCCCAGGACAGAGATACCGGGAAGACCAAGACTTGCAGATACGCTGCCTTCAAACATGACTCCGTTACCGTTAAGGGCCTTATCCTGAGCTGTACAGAAGACTGTCCCCTCATACATCTTCATATACTCAAAAACTCGGCGTATAAGATTACTGTCTACAGCGCTGCTGAGCGAAGGGGCAACGGCTCCTTTTTTCAAAAGGATGGCTATATTGCTTAGCGTCTTTTCATCCTTAGTGGCACAGATGGCGGACTGTATATTTGCACCCTCAAGCTTGCTGTCAAGAACAAACTCCAAGACGATCTCATTGTTGATGGCAGGTTCGCTGTCCGGGTTTAAGACAAGTGTGCTTACGCCGCCTTTTATCGCGGCCTTAGAAAGTGCTTGTAACTTTGAAGCATTAAGCTGCCCGTCTGCTAAAGAGACGTTTAGATCGATCAGTCCAGGAAGAAGAAAGGCACCTTTTGCATCTAGGATCTCATCTCCATCAAGATTCAATGCGATTTTAGTGATCAAGCCGTCTTGTATCTCTACATCCGACTCTCTCTCACCTGTGGCGTCACATAAAATCGCATTTTTGATAATCATAAACATCCCTTTTTAAATATTGCTATAATTCTAACAAAAAAGTCTTTAAGCGGTACATCTATGAATAAAAAACTACTCTTTTTCTCACTGTTATTCTGTCTCGATTCCTACGCGGATATCGACCCCTATAAACAAGGTGAGATCTTATACTCACAAAAAGGCTGTAACGGCTGTCATGGGGTTCAGGGAGAGGGCATGCACACCTACCCTAAGCTTGCCAATAGACAGAAATATCTTCTGGTCAAAAAACTGAAGTTTTATCGGGGGAAAAAAGGCGTTATGGATCAAACTGCGCAGATCATGATCCCCTTTGCCGAAAACCTAAGCGATGAGGAGATAAGCTATCTTACTACCTATCTATCAGAGTTTAAAGCAGATAAAGATGCACCCCGGTATGAGCTACAATATGAGTCATGGGGAGATGGAGGAAGCTGATCATCTAGCTGGGTCTTACTTGTTTATTCTTTGATATTATTTTTGGCTTCTTCCAAGACGGCATTAATTCTACCCATAAAGTCTTTGACATTGCTCGCACCGTTTAAGACATGTCCGATCTTGTGACCCTGAGCATCCGTAAAATAAAATGCCGGCGTTCCGATATACTTAAACTGTGCAGGAACACTATCTTCGTGTATATCCAGATAAACCGGCACAAAGTTCTTCTTGAGCAGTACATCAATGGCACTGTCTTCAAAAACAATGTTTTCCATATACCAGCAGGCATCACACCCCTCTTTTGAGAGCATGACCAAGACTAGTTTGTTCTCTTGAAGTGCCAACGTCTTTCCCTCTTCATATGAACGCAACCAATCTTGCTCAGCAAAGACAGACACCGCCAACAATAGCAGACTTGCAAAAATATTTTTCATCATCTATCAGTTAACTTTATAATTTTTTCAGAAGTTCATCCGGTGGGATAAAACCAATCGTTCTTTTACTCTTGATCTCATCTCCGTTCTCATCAAAAAAGATAAGTGCAGGCGGACCGAAAAGAGAAAACTTCTTGCTCAGGGCTTTCTCATCGTCCGTATTGTCCGTAACATCAGCCTGGACAAGTACATAGTCTTTCCATGCTTCTTTCACGCCTGC
>Ga0316204_10007509_pt1 | contig 15858 bp, 14 predicted proteins | sample 6monrhotite_MG_2_FD_205661 | JGI IMG/M metagenome (GOLD analysis project Ga0316204, IMG submission 205661) | Microbial mat bacterial communities from mineral coupon in-situ incubated in ocean water Damariscotta River, Maine, United States -... | ecosystem: Environmental > Aquatic > Marine >... | reverse complement strand
GACATAGAATCAAATACTTCTAACATTAATTGGAGCACTAATAGCTTGGATGATTTGCATACTATTCTTCGTGATGTGATTGTTGCAATTGAGAAACTTGAAAGATAATTCTAAACCTAAAAAATCGTGAAATGATTAATGAAGACAAAAATATGTTATTGAATTTGGGTAGAGACACTATTCAAAAATTGACAGAAGAATTGAATAATGAACTATCAAAACTCAAATCCGTAATGAAAAGAGAAGATATAGATCATGCTTTTGCGGAATGTGAAGGCATAATGGCAAAACTTCGAGAGAGATTAGATCAGCTCAAATCAATATCTAGGATCAACGACCCTAAAAATGAAGATTAGTAATAGTTAATATCTAATTTATTGAAATGAAAGAATTATTTTCTTCCTTGACTGAGGCCTTTAACGAGAGAGTCAAAAGCCCTTTATTTGGGACATTTATCCTTTCTTGGATGATTTATAATTGGCAGTTATTTGTCCTTCTTTTTGGTTCAGACGAACCAATTGAGACTACGATAAGAACTATGCAATTGAATATGATTGAATGGGACAGTTATAGTATACCTCTGATTTTTACGTTGTTGTATATTTTTGCGTCTCCTTGGATATTCTTGAAAATCGAAGAATGGACATTTGAGGCTAAAGTGCAAAGAAAAGAACAACTATATGAACTTCAAATCGAATATAATAACTCTAAGGTTGAACTCGTAAAGAGTGAAGTACAGCTCGAAATAGAAAGAGCTGAGCATAAAGGAAGAAAAGAATTAAACGATAAAATTGTAGCTCTTGAAGAAGAAGTTTCTAATTATGGAGAAATGGTTCCAGACCTTCATGAAGAAAATTCAAGACTACAAAACGAGCTAGATAAAAAACAGTTGGAAATTAGCAGGAAGATTGATACAATACGGAATCTTGAAGAAAACCTAGATAAAAACAAATCAAATGAATTAGAGTCTAAACAGAAATCACAAATTCCCCTTGGCGCATTTAAAAAATTTCACGATTCTGCTCTTTACAAGTACTTTGGAAGTATTGGCGCTGGAGTCCGATCTGAAAATGGATATCTTTTAGATCAGTCCGTTAAAAGAATTGTTATCGAAAAGTATTTGGCTGAAGAAATTCTAATTGAAAAAAAGAATGTGGCAGGTAACAGTTATTACGTGTTTTCTCCAAAAGGGACATATTTTTGGAAAGAATATATCAAACTTCAAAAAATTAATTGACCTCCCCCCTCTCCTAGCTATTAAACATAAGCTAGGTCATATTATAAGCTCAAACGAACGTTTTCTATGATGTCATAGGTTCTTGTCAATTATATTGCTAGAAAATACCTTAATCAAAATACATGCTTTGTTTAAACTTGATATAAGTCATAGTTCTAGGGTGAGTTTATTTGTAACTTTATATGACAAAGCATTTAGTATGAAAAACCTTCTAATTTTTCTCTTGGCGATTATCAGTTTCCAAGCTCATTCACAATGGATTCAAAAAGGTGATGTTTTTGCAGGATTAGATTCTAATGATAATATTGGCTACTCTTTATGCATGGATGATCCAGGAAATATTTTAGCAATAGGAACAGTTAATAACAATTCTGGCGGTAATGTTTCAGTTTACTCATATGAATCCTCTAATTGGTCAATTATGGGTAATCCACTTCTTCAATCTAATACAAATGATAGTTTTGGTGAAGTTGTTTGTCTCAATAAATTTGGTGATATTCTTGCCGTGTCAGCCCCATCTGCAAATGGCAATGGTGGTCATTCTGGTATTGTAAAGTTGTTTGAATGGGATGGTATTGATTGGGTTCAGAAAGGGTCATCCATTAATGGACAGAACAATAGTGAACACCTTGGTCAATCAATGGACGTTAGCGCAGACGGACTAACGATTGCTCTTGGCGTAAATGGTGATACTGGTATTCCTGGTGAAGGAATGTGCAGGGTTTACGAATGGAATGGTGTTGATAATTGGGTTCAAAAAGGGTCAGATATTGTTGGTGAAGCGATTAACGACCTATTCGGATATTCAGTTGATCTTGATTATGAGGGAGATATTGTGGCTGTTGGTGGCAGAAACAATGATGGTTCGGGTCTTGAATCAGGTCATGCTAGAGTTTATAGCTTTAACGGAACTGATTGGGTACAAATGGGATCTGATATTGATGGAGAAAACGCAGGAGATTGGGCAGGTTACTCTATTACCATGGACAGCACAGGGCACCTAGTGGCAGTCGGATCAAGGATGAATGATGAGACAGCAACAGATGCCGGCCAAGTACGTCTTTTTGAGTGGGATGGTAATGAATGGACTCAAAAAGGGAGTTCTTTATATGGAGAAGGAGATTTTGCTCATTTCGGAGCCATGGTAAAATTGAATCGTCAAGGAACCTTCATAGCAATTGGCTCTCCTGAATATGATGCCGATACTACGGGAGGTAGAACTTATGTTTATGGTTGGGATGGTAATGATTGGGAATTATTCGTTAATCCAATAGAAATGTCACTTCAATTTGGTTGGTTTGGTCATGCTATTGATATTGCAGATTCTGGCACTGATGTATTAGTTTCTATTGGTGCACCAAACACTAATCTTTATGGTGAAGTTCGCGTATTTCAAGCCAATTATAAATCTGCTAATTTGAATGAAGAGTCATTACAGAAAATAAAACTATACCCAAACCCAGCTAGCTCAGTTATTCACATAGATACTGGCCTTGATGTTTTGTCTTCAGACATCTATAACACTCAGGGCAAGTTGATCTCAACATTCTCTGGTAAATCATTTGATGTTTCAGATTTCGATTCTGGGATTTATATTATTCGAATTCGTACAGCAACTTCTACTTTCATGAAAAGAGTAATTATTGAATAAAGTTGACAGCCCTTCCCTATTCTTTTGTCTAAGATTCTAGTCAAGCTCGACTTAAGAGCAGAAGACGATTAGAAGAGTATTGTGAATAAAGCGTGCTACTCAGAGTAACGCCTATGGTCATTTCTTTTTCTTGAATTCTTGTCTTTCATTAAATCTTTGAAAAAGTATGGGATACCGACTAATTCACCAATGGCTGAAAATAATGCTATCGGAACGTTTAACCACAAAGTTTCGTCATAAACTGGTTGTCCGCTTGGTCTTGGAAGTCCTGCTATAAATGATGACCACGCTATTATAACGGTTAACATGATGTAGAACGCCAATCCGTTTTTAAGGTTATCTCTCAAATACAAATACAGCATGGCAGCAACTGCGGTCAATACCAATGCCATTTGAACCATTACTGACAAAGAGAATCCGCTTGAAGGCATTTTGCCGCCCAATTGAACGTATAAGGTGTAATATAATGTGTTCACACACAAAATTATGACACAAACAATTGCGTACGATTGAAACAATTTTCTTGCAATAGTTTGATACTCTCTAATCTTTGATGCACGCTCTTCATTTTGCACTTTCTTGAGTGCTAATCTCGGTATCATAAAAATTCCGAACAAAGCTGACGACAGAGCAATTGGCGTAGACAGCCACATCAAGCTTGCGGGGGCTCCCGCATCACCGAATAATCTCTTGATTTCGTTAATTGAAGGTAATCTTCTAACATCCATCAAAACATAGAAAATCGCCAAATTAATAAGGATCAAGATTAGCAAGCCGCTCAAGTAATCAAATGATGATTTTTCTCTCTTTTTTCGGTGTCCAATGTGCACTATTCCGCTTATTACGGTTACGAAAATGGTTTGAATGATAATATGAGTATCAGTGTATGGGCTTGGAACTGGGATGCCTGTTTGAAATTGCCATAAATGGTAATAAGCCAAATTAACAACCGTCGCAATTACCGATACAACAACTATTGCTTTCAAATAATCAAACAAGTTTACTGATGAGCGAACTGAGTTTTGATTATTCATAGTGTCGAAGTATACATAGATTCATAACCAAAGCTAAGAAAAAGCTTTTTGACCTCCCCTTCTATGCCCTATTTTCTCTGAAGATTATTCAAGTGTTGTAACCAATCAATTCAGCTGATATTATAAAAACGCAACCAAAAACCAATTCAGATGAAATCAATTTACCTATTGTTATTCCTATTCTCATTCAACGCTTATTCTTCTTTTAATGATATCCCTGTTCTGGTGATAGAAAAGATTGACAAATACGATTTTAGCCCCGATAATTCTTTTCGAATTGATGTGACTGATAGTGAGAATATCATTGTTGAAGCAGAGAATTTAGCTAGCCTTAAGGGTTTAAAAATTCATCATATTGATTTGGTATACATGGCCTATCAAGGTAAAAAAACACACAATCAAAATGCCATTAACAAGTCTAGAATTGACCAACTTAAAAAAGCTTTTCCGCAAGCAGCTAATGATGACCCAACTTGGAAATGTATTGAGCAGACTGGAGCAACATCAAACAAAGATGCTAAAACATTTTTTCAAGGATTTGTGGTGCATTATGGACCTGCTCTTGATTACAAGCATTTAAAAGAGTTTTTTGCACCTTTTCAAGCGCCAGCAAAAACTTTCACTGTAAATTCTGATGAAGGCGGAAAGTTTGATTGTGGTGACGGAACTTTGGTAAAAATTGGAGGCAATACGGTAACACATGCAGATGGAAGTCCTGTTGAAGGTGAATACACCTTAGAGTATAAGGAGTTTAAAAACCCTGCAGACATTGTCTTTTCAGGGATTCCAATGACTTATAATTACGGAAGAAGAAGCATGAATTTTTCTTCTGTTGGCATGTATGATCTAAGAGCAGTTCAAGACGGTAAGTCCTTGAAAATGAGTTCGCCTGCTTCGGTTGATTTTAATTGTACAAAGCCTGAAACAGGAGTCGGTTTCTACCAAATGGACGATAATTCAGGAGAATGGACAAAAAAGAAAGATATCGCTTATCGCGGACCTCTTAAATTGAAATCTAAGTTTCAAGCAACCTTAGAGCTTGATGACATTCAATTCGTTTTGGATGCTGACATTTACAATCATCACACAGTGATTGGATTTAATGAAGAATGTTGGGATTGGGTTTTTAAGCACTTTGCTACTCATCCTGAATTGAATGGTGTTTTAGAAAAGATTGATGAAGAAGGAAGATCAGCCCAGCTTACTGTAGAGCCAGATAAATTCACTGAGATGATTGCTGACATTGTGATGGAAGAGAAAATGGAAGAAATGAAAAGGGAGATGGAGAGAGAAATTGCCCTTCGAGAACAAAGACAAAAAGAATGGGAAGAAAAAGAACGCCAACGAATTGCAGATGAAAGAGCTAAGGTTGAAAAGATTAGAGCTGAAAATGAAAAGTTTGCGAATACGCTTCGCGAAGGAGCTGACAATGTAGTGCAGTCATCCCCTGCTCTAGTTTCAGGCTTAAGCTCACCAGATTTTGGAGTTTATAATTGTGATCAAATTTATCAAATGCAACAGCCATTAGTTTTATCTCCTTCTTATTTAGATGAAAATGGCAAAGAGATTAGAAGCAAACATGTGGTATGCGTCATGGATTTAAACTTCAATGGTTCTTTTAATTTTCATCCCAACAACATTACTTGTAATGGAACTGGGAAGAACGTGGTACTTCTTTTTACTGATAATAAGGATGTGTATATGTTGAGCGAAGAGAAATTCAACCAACTTGATTTAAAAGAAAATTTCAGGCCTAAATTTCAAATGAAGAACATGACTGGGGTTATTAAAACCTCAGATGACTTAAAGAAATATTTGAAGATTTAGTATGCTTGCATAGCTTTCTGGAATCCATATCCTTTGTTTTTGTTCAATTATCGATTAGTGAATGTTATCTATCGACTTACTGAAAAACGAAGACTAATCTGGACGTACATTTGAGAAAAGAAATGTCCTATGAAAGATTTCAATCAAGCTCAAACAGGTGATACTCCATCAATTACAGTTGATGTTGAGAAACGTGAAATTTCAATAAGTGGAAAATGTTTTCCGGCCAATGCACGTGAATTTTTTGGTCCATTTAGAAATTGGTTAGACACTAACCTTAAAGACAATGATGAGTCAATTAGTCTTAATGTTGATTTAGAATATTTCAACACTTCATCTTCTTTAGTCTTACTTGAAATCATGAGACAGTTAATCAAAAGTAACAACTGTGTTAATCATTGTATAAACTGGATTTATGAAGAAGAAGATGAGGATATTAAAGAAGCTGGCATTGAATATAGCTACCTGCTTAATAATAAGCTTAAAGTAATTTCAAAACCTGAGCGTTCACTTTCAGTAGCTTAAAATATCTACCTCTACCCTTATACATCTTAAAGCACTCGTTATCATTTGGTTGAAAGCTAAAGTGATTGAGAGTAGTCGTTGAGCTATGATTAGTCATAAGAATTCACTACTTTTCATCTGTGCTAGAATTACGCTCAATATCAAGACTAGTTTGTTTTCTTTTGCTCTTTGCTTGCTTCAGTGTAGCTTATGGACAAAGCACCTCTGAATTATTTAAAGAAGGAAAAGAGTATCGTGAAGACGGAAAAAAGAAGAAGGCCATCAAATCCTTTGAATTAGCTTTAGATCAAGCTCAATCTGAAAGAAACGTGAAACTTCAAATGAGTTGTCATCTCGAACTTGCTGAACTTAAAGACAATGTAGTAAATTATAAAGAGGCTTTAGATCATTACAAAGCCTTTTCAAGCTTGTATAAGAAAGAGATGACCTCTAAAAATTCAAAGCTTACTGATTCTGTAAATCTCTTAGAAACTGAAGTTGATAAAGGGATGCAAGAGATATCGAACAAAGAAAAAGCGATAGATTCTTTAACAACTGAGCAACTGCAGGCAGAACTGAGCATTAAAGACTTGGAGATTTCAAATCAAATTCATGAAACCAATCTTAAAGAACAGGAACTGGAGATTGAGAAGTCAGAGAATCGAAGAAATATTTTAATTGGTATTGTTGGTTTTTCGTTATTGGTACTCTTGTTTTTTGGATTAGGATATGTGAGAAAACGTAAAACCAATAAAACCTTAAGAAATAAGAACTATCAAATTGCAAAAGAGAAGGAAAAATCAGACGAGCTATTAGTAAATATATTACCTGTTGTTGTGGCCGAAGAGTTAAAAGAATTTGGTAAAACAACCTCTTCAAGTTTCGAGAATGCGACTATCATGTTTACTGATTTTAAAGGGTTTACAAAGTTTGCTGAAAAGCACTCCCCTTCTGAGCTTGTTGAAGTAATTGATAAATATTTCAGAGCTTTTGATGAGATTATTCATCAACATGGTATTGAGAAGATTAAAACAATTGGTGATGCATATATGTGTGTAGCCGGTATTCCTACTGAGATTGATAATCACGCTTCAGTGATGATTAAAGCGGCTAAAGAAATGCAGAATTTTGTTTTAACTCAAATGGCAGATTTGAAAGCCGAAGGTTTACCATATTTAGAAATGCGAATAGGAATTCATAGCGGTCCTCTAGTTGCTGGAGTTGTGGGGTCAAAGAAGTTTGCCTATGACGTTTGGGGTGATGCCGTGAATATTGCGGCAAGAATGGAGCAAGCCGGCTCAGTTGGTTCTATCAATACTTCTGAAAGTACTATGGAGATGGCTAAAGATGATTTTAATTTTGAATTTAGAGGCGAAATTGAAGCCAAGAACAAAGGCAAATTGAAAATGTACTTTGTTTCATAGATTCGGTTCAGATCCACATTCGTTGATAAGATTCCTATCCTTGTCATTCTATTCTTTTCGAAAATGTATAGATAATCGTATCTTGGAATTCTCAAATTCTCAAAAACGAAAACTATGCCCACTATAAAGACACGTCTTGCCGTCTTGGCAATGATAATAGGGTTATCGCTTAACGCTCAAGAAAAGAAAACCATTCATTATAATCCTATTGAGATTGATGAAAGTAGCTATGTTGATGTGCCTATTCCTCAAATCAAGGCGTCTAAGTACAAGATTTTTCAAATTGACACTGAGGTTCTGATTCCACAATTAAAAGGTATTGGAGATGGATCTGAGAATTCTGAGGGATTCACAGCAATGATTTCATTTCCGCATCCAGATGGAAGTATGCATGAGTATCAAACCTTATTAAACTCAACACTTTCAAAGGGATTGGAAGAGAAGTTTCCTGAGGTAAAAACTTATAATGGAGCAGATTTAGAAGGTAGAAAAGTAAAGTGGGATATTACCCCTAGAGGTTTGCACGTCATGATTATGCAGCCAAACGGGAGCACAATTTTTATAGACCCTTATTTCTACGGAAATAACATGCAATATATCGTTTACTATAAAGAAGACTTCTATTCAGACAAAGTGATGAGTTGCGATTTTAACAATTTGCTTGAAGATATTGACGGTAATGAAAAAGAAGTGCAAGGTCTTGCTGTTAACAAGACTTTTGGTACTTGTGAACTGAGATCGTATCGGTTAGCTTTAGCGGCAACAGGAGAATACACTGCCTTTCATGGCGGTACTGTTGGTGATGCTGTTTCAGCACAAGCCACAACCATGAATCGTGTAAATGGTGTGTTTGAAAGAGATATGGCCATCACAATGACCATTGTTCCTACCAACAACTTAATCATTTATACTGATGGTGGTTCAGATCCTTATACCAATGGTAATCCCGGATCTATGATCAATCAAAATCAAACGAATTGTGACAATGAGATAGGAAATGGTAATTATGATATCGGACACGTTTTTGGAACCAATTCAGGTGGATTAGCAGGTTTAGGAGTTGTTTGTAATAATAGTAACAAAGCAAGAGGAGTTACTGGCTCGTCGGCGCCAATAGGAGATCCGTTTGATATAGACTATGTGGCACACGAAATGGGTCATCAATTTGGAGCAAATCATACTCAAAATAATCCCTGTAATAGTGTGAACGCAACAAGAATGGAACCTGGAAGCGCAAGTACAATTATGGGGTATGCAGGTATTTGTGCTCCTAATGTTCAAAGCAATTCAGATGATCATTTTCATGGCGTGAGTCTTGAAGAAATTGGTGATGAAATTTTAAGTGGCGGACATACTTGCGAGTTAATTACACCTTTAGCAAATTCAGCACCATCAATAGTAAGTACAAACGGAAATGTTAGCCTACCTATCGGAACACCTTTCTCTTTGACGGCTGTTGTTTCTGACCCAGACGGAGATCCTGTTTCTTATTGTTGGGAACAAATGGATAATCAAGCATCTACTCAGCCGCCTTCACCTACAAGTACGGGTGGACCAAACTTTAGGTCTAACTCCCCTAACCTTTCTCCAACAAGATATTTTCCAAATTTAGCAGCAGTGACTGCTGGGGTAACTCCGACCTGGGAAGTTGTACCTACCGTTTCAAGAACAATGAATTTTAGAGTAACTGTCAGAGATCAAGGTTTAAATGTTCCTGGATGCAATGACCATGAAGATGTGACCGTCACATTTGATGCGGGCTCGGGACCATTTGTTCTGACTTATCCTTCAGCTACCGGTATCGTTTGGACTCCTGGAAATACAGAAACTGTCACTTGGGATGTAGCTAACACTGATAATGCTCCAGTGAATTGTTCAACAGTAGATATATTGCTTTCAATAGATGGCGGATTAACTTACCCTACTACCCTGGCATCAGCTGTAAATAATGATGGTTTGCAGCCAGTGACTGTTCCGTCCACGGCAACCACAACAGCAAGGGTTATGGTGATAAATTCAAACGGCACTTTCTTTGATATTTCTGATAATGATTTTGAAATTGAGGCCCCGACTAGCTGTATAGATCCTGAACTTGCTACAATAAGCGGTACTTCAGATATTTGTGATGGAGAGAGTTCATCTTTAAGTATAGCTTCGGGTAACCTTAATGATGCTGTGAACTGGGAATGGTACGAGACATCATGCGGCGGAACTTCTGTAGGTTCGGGAACGACTATTTCTGTTAGTCCATCCACTACCACCACATATTATGTAAGAGGTGAAGGCGGATGTGTAACGCCAGGAAGTTGTTCGCAAGTAACAGTGAATGTAAATCCAACTTACAATACAAATGAGTCTGCTACTATCTGTGACGGACAAACATACACTTTTCCTGATGCCACAACAGGAACTATGGCTCAAATGCATACGAGTAATTTGACATCTATCAATGGATGTGATTCAATTGTTGTGACCACTTTGACTGTCAATCCTGTATACTCTGAAAGTGAGTCAGCTACTATTTGTGATGGTCAAACGTATACCTTCCCTGACGCAACTACAGGAACAAGCACTCAAGTTTACACAAGTAGTTTAACTTCAAGTGACGGATGTGACTCATTGATTATCACAACATTAACCGTTACATCAATTGATGTTTCTGTCTCTGGTATTTCAGGAGGATTAGAGGCTAATTTGACAGGAGCTACTTATCAATGGATTGATTGTGATGACGGAAATTCTATAATAGTTGGAGAAACAAATCAAAGTTTTGTTCCGGCTTCAGCTTCAGGGAATTATGCTGTAATCATCACTGATGGTGGCTGCACTGACACATCTGATTGTAATCAAATTGACCAAACCTCTATTGAAGAAGTAGATACTTATCAGATAAGCATATACCCTAACCCAAGTTCAACATTTGTATCGTTGAATTGGAATGGAAATATTCAGCAAATTGAATTGACTGATGCTAGAGGTCGACTCTTGGTCGAAATCAATAGTAATGGCGACAGCAGTTCTAGCATAGATCTTTCTTCTTTCTCAAAAGGAGTTTACTTCATTCATTTCTTCACTGAAGAAGGGAGAATCGTGAAAGAGGTGGTTAAGGATTAGATTTATTGAATACAAGATTAAAAACCTGACGAGTATAAAATTGTGAAATAGAGGTCTATAACTATTCTTGAAGCCAATATTTATTTCGTAAATTAGGAATTACCAAAACTTACACAATGAAAAACCTCTTGATAATCGCGGCTCTATTAATGAGTGCTCAATCATTTAGTCAATGTCAAATCACATTACAACCGGGTCCTAACGAAGGAAAGGATGCTCGAGTATTTAGCTTAAATTGCTCTGCTCCATATGCTGTTGCCAATGGCCCTTGCGAATCATCAAACTTCGGAAATGACAGCTGGTTGACAGCAGATGATTGGACCTATATGGGGGATCAAGCCTCTTCTGGTACTTTCCTCGAATTTAATCTGGATTCTTTGGCTGCAGAAGGTTGTACTGTTTCTGATGCTCAGTTGTTTTTATACACAACTGGCGTTTCTAATCATTTTCATTGCGGAAGCGGATCAACTATAGTTTCATGTAACGATAATTCAATAAACATTAATAGAGTAACTTCTGCCTGGGATGAACAAACTGTTACTTACGCCAATCAACCATCTATTGCGAATGCGGTACCTGGGCAAGATGTTGTGTATGTCGGGAATGAAGCTGATCCATATGTCACTTACAGTATAGATATTACAGATATGGTCAATTTTTGGTTGGCGAATCCAGTGATTAATTACGGAATGTATCTTTATCCATCTTTGCCAAATTACTACGAAAGAGTAATGTTTGCCTCAAGTGATCATTCTGATCCAGCAAAAAGGCCCAAGCTTGTTTTGACTACTCAATGTCAAAATTCTTGTGCAAATGTTATTTCAGGAACTGTATATGATGACTCAAGCAATGACTGTGTTCAAGATGTTGGCGAGATGGGTTTAGCAAATTGGATGGTTAAAATCGAACCTGGACCAATGTATGCAATCACTGATGCTAATGGGTATTACGAGGCATGGGTAAACAACAATAATTTTACAGTAACTCAAATAATCCCTAACACTTTTTTATGGGATTCTACTTGCCCATTACCATACGAGTACCAGCTTGATTTGACTTCAGGAGGAAACGCTCCAAACACTGATTTTGCTGTTCAAGCAGACAATTACTGTGCCGACTTAAGTGTTGATATTGGGGCAAATTTCTTGAGGGTTTGTCATACAGAATTGTTTTATGTTGAGTACTGCAATAATGGAAATTTATCAGAATCAAATGTCTACATAGATATAGAGTTTGACCCGCAATTGACACCTCAATCCTCATCTTTACCTTGGGCATCTTCTAATGGCAATACGTACACTTTTAATATAGGGGATTTAGAACCTGGAGAATGTGGAACATTTAATATGGAAGTTTTGGTGGACTGTGCTGCGAGTATTGGTGATGTAGAATGCGTTACTGCAACTATTTATCCGCCAAGCAGCTGTGCTGAGGCTGTTGATCCAGAATGGGATCATTCTAGTGTGCAGGTTACAGGTGATTGCGAATCAGATAGTTTAGCTTGTTTTACAATATTGAACACAGGTGATGCAGGCTCTGGCGACATGGCTGCTCCTTCAGAATACAGAATATATGAAAATGCAATTTTAGTTCATATAGGCACTTTTCAACTAAATGGTCAAGAAGATACAACTATCTGCTGGGCAACAAATGGAAATACTATTCAACTTCAGGCTGATCAGGCTCCTGGCCACCCAGGAAATAGTAATCCGAATGATATCATAGAAGACTGTGGTTCAGGAAGTGGCTCAAACCCAGGCATTGTTGCATATGTTGGACAAACTGTTGATGATATGGATCCTTTTGTTGAAATTGAATGTCTTGAAGTTGTTGCTTCATATGATCCAAATGATAAAACCCCTACTCCTTTAGGATATGATGTTGAACACTTTATATCCGCAGATGATTTAATAGAATACAAGGTTCGTTTTCAAAATACCGGTTCTGACACAGCTTTTAAAGTAGTTCTACGAGACCAAATTGATGTTGATAGATTTGATATTACCACAGTTCAGTCAGGTGTTAGTAGTCATCCTTATCAATTTGAAATGTTCGGTAATGGTATGTTACAATGGACGTTTGATCCTATTGCGCTCGTGGACAGTGCTACGAATGAAGATGCAAGTATTGGATTCGTTAAATTCAAAATTGAACAAAAACCCAGCAATTTGCCAGGTGACTTATTAGAGAATTTTGTAGATATCTATTTTGATTATAATGAACCAGTGAGAACTGATACTGCTTTTAACACTATTGAATCTCTCAAACTTGATTTGGGAGTTCCGTATTTCCATAAGGAGTCGATAGAATTGTCTGTGTATCCTGTTCCTGCCCAAAATTGGGTAAGCTTTGAATTGAATAAGGTTCCAATTTCAGACTACCAAGTGGTAATTACAGATTTACAAGGAAGAATTGTATCCTTGTCTAATTTTAGTGGATTAAAAACTACCATTGATGTATCTAATCTAACAGACGGCATCTATCTGTACCAACTGAGATCATTAAAAGAAGACTTAGCTTCCGGAAAAATTATCGTAAGTAAATAAGTTGTAATAGTTGCCGGAATTACTTGACTTGAATTTACTAGCAAAAAGTAGTTCTAAGAGAACATATGTGTTCCTTGGGCTAATCCAAATACTAATGCAATCAAACAAATAACGGTTGCAATTATTGCCATTTTATGTTTAGTCTTGATTGCAGCAATAATTGAAAGTAAGAATCCTAGACCCGCAATAAGCATTGTGATCATTCCGACCAAAGTTGAGAATGAATGAGCTTCAGCCCACATTCTAGCATATAGGTAGCTTCCCGGAGCATCTGACATATTTCTCAAAGAATCAGCATAAGGTGCTAGAGACATCATATTGTATATCCCTAAAATTAATGCTATTACTCCTAAAATAAATCCTATTATTCCTAATGCTTTCATAATTTACTGTATTAAAGTTTGTTCTAATATAGCGTTTAACTATTGAAAATCAAGCAATAGTACATTTGAACAAAAAAAGCTCTTCATTACTGAAGAGCTCTCGGTATAAAAAATATGTTTGTCGTTTAAAGTACTGATACATTAACCGCGTTTAACCCTTTTCTTCCTTCTTGAAGGTCGAATTCAACATTGTCACCATCTGCGATTTCATCAATCAATCCTGATACGTGAACGAAATGTTCTTTTCCTGTTCCTTCTTCCTCAATAAATCCAAATCCTTTGGCGTTATTAAAGAACTTTACTTTTCCTTTATTCATTTATTATTTAATTGTTATTAATTACTTGAATGTTTGCAAGTATGATGCCAAAACAGTTGATATCATTGAATTAAGCAATATTTCAGTTTGACCGTAGGTCTTTTTTGAATTGAATAACGAAAGAACAAAGAATGCGCTTTGATTTGAGCAAAAGTATCAGTCTAGCTGTCTTTGGTTCCAACCGCTAACTCTTTTTTTGTGTTCACTTATGAATTCAGAAAATTCGGCAATGTCTTTTAGACCTCCATTGATTTTTATTGCAGAAACTGAAGATTCATCTTCAGAGTTATAACACAATTTATATCTCACTGGATTAAGCTCACCCTTATTCATTTTAGTTGAACCCATTTTAAGAGATAAGATTAAATCTCTAAGTTCTAAATCTGAATACCCTAATTGTTCAAATGTGTATTTAATAGTCATACTTATGTGATTAAGTTTTTCCAAATGTATAAAACAATTAGAAATTAATCAAATATTTGACGAAATAATAATCAAACATTAGGTAAAAGTTTGTTTTTATTGCGTTGTGGCTTATCTAAAAGTAATCTTAAAATCTTGATTTTCTCCTATTTCATCTATTCGTAACACATAAATACCAGCTGGAACATCAATTGAAATATAGTTTAAACCTTCTTGTAAAAAAAGTGTTTTATATAGTCGACCATCCATTGAATAGAGTTTTGAATATACTGGTTCATGATCTACGAGAGTAATATAAAATGTTCCTCTATTTGGGTTTGGGAAAATGTTTAAATCAATTTGAGAAGAATCCCTTTGAGCTTTAGATGCAATTGAAAACGTTGAGATTAGACAAAACGTTAAGATGAATTTGTAGGTGATTGACATAAGCGTTAGTTTGATATGTGTGATGTATTAAATCTGTTGTCAGTTTAATATTCTAACGCCGTGAAGATTGATCCGTTACAACATCAGAATGTTGTAAGGTCGAAATTTTGAGCAAAAAAAAGGGTGCCCATAAATGAGCACCCTTTCGGTAATAAAATTATATCGTGAGGCTTAAAGTACTTTTACTCTAACCGCGTTTAATCCTTTTTTTCCTTCTTCAAGTTCAAACTCTACTTTGTCTCCCTCTCTAATTTCGTCTATCAAACCTGATACGTGTACGAAGTGTTCTTTTTCTGATTCATCTTCTAGAATGAAACCAAATCCTTTGGCATCATTGAAGAACTTTACTGTTCCTTTATTCATTATATTAAATTATTAAAGTAGCGTAATTGCTACCAATTATGGAGCAAATATACTAGATACGTCCAATTTTCAAACATAAATCGCTCATTTTTAACTGTATACTTCTAAGATTGAATTGTTCAATAGCTCTGGAAAGCCTGATTCTGTTGGAGTTAATGATGTTTTTGATAGCTAAAAATAAAACGTAATAAAAATTCCTAGGTTAAAACAAAACCTCTTTAATTCTTAAAATAGAGCAATTTCCTAGTCTATCGCAATCCTATTCTCTAGTTAATTCTGTGATGATTTCAAGGTGGTTTGGGTATTCTGAAGTTAACTCATGTCGATTTGCTAAAACAAAATCTTTGAAATCAAATCCGGGCGAAACAGTGCATCCAACAAGTGAATAAGATTCTTCTAGATTAACTCTTGATGCAAACCAACAACCTGCTGGCACAACTCCTTGAAGCTGTTCTCCATTTTCTATGTCAGGCCCGATTTTGAGAATGTTCAATACACCATCCTCTTGAATTATGTAGACACTTAGTGCAGCACCTGCATGATAATGCCACATCTCATCAGATTCTATTTTATGAAATGCTGAGAAGTTTTGAGATGTTATTAGAAAAT
>Ga0316204_10007508_pt1 | contig 15858 bp, 13 predicted proteins | sample 6monrhotite_MG_2_FD_205661 | JGI IMG/M metagenome (GOLD analysis project Ga0316204, IMG submission 205661) | Microbial mat bacterial communities from mineral coupon in-situ incubated in ocean water Damariscotta River, Maine, United States -... | ecosystem: Environmental > Aquatic > Marine >... | reverse complement strand
GACCATTTACGCCATTATTCGATCTGCCATTAAACAGTCTCTGAGTCAACATAACATTGCTCCTTCACTTGATTTTGGTGCAGACGTTAATTTTCAAAACCTTGAAGCAACAAAATTAGATTTCAGAAGAGAGTCTTATTCCGGTGAACATATGGGCAAAATCGGCTCCAGGACTAATGTTGAAAATTGGGAAACATTGTATTCGGATCGTGGGAATAAAGAAGATTTGGAACAATCAAAAATGATCTTTCAATCTACAATAAACGATTCAGAATTAGTTTCCGAAAAATCTAAAATTGCCAGACCCTTCCAACTTCATAACCAATACATTATTACCCAATTAAAATCAGGGATGATGATCCTCGACCAGCAATCGAGTCATGAAAGAATTTTGTATGAAAAATATCTAGGATTGCTTCAAAACCGATCGGGAGGTTCACAACAGTCTCTGTTTCCTCAAACTCTGGACCTTAGTCCTTCTGATTTTTCCCTGATAATGGATATGAAAGAGGAAATTAATGCGTTGGGGTTTGTGTTTAATGAATTTGGAAAGAATACATTAGTAATTCAAGGTATTCCAGTAGATGCAGTACAATCCGACGAAAAAGAGCTTTTTGAGGGGTTAATTGAACAATTCAAACAAAATAAAGACTCATTATCTCTTTCAACAGAGGAAAATCTGGCTCGATCTATGGCCCGAAGAACCTGTATTAAATGCGGAAGTCCACTTTCCACAGAAGAAATGAATTCATTGGTAGATATGTTATTTGCATGCTCGAATCCTAATTATGCGCCCAATGGTAAAAAAACTTTTTATATATTCGAATTAGAAAGCCTTGCTTCTTTTTTTAATTAACCCAAATGATAAAGTCACGTTTAAGAGAAAGAAATTAAATCTATGTTTGCCAGACTTACACCCGTAGTTAAGAACCTAATCCTCATCACAGGTGCAGTTTTTGTAATCCAAATGCTGTTTCCTACAATTGGATATTATCTGAGTCTGTATAATATAAATACGCCTTATTTTCAACCGTATCAGCTGTTTACCTATATGTTTGCGCATGGTGGTGTAATGCATATTTTGTTCAATATGATTGCTCTTGCTTTTATCGGACCCATCCTTGAGGCCTATTGGGGACCAAAAAAATTCCTGGCCTTCTATCTTATCGCAGGCATAGGAGCCGCCGCATTTAATATTGGAATAGATCTACTTATGGGGGCTGAAGCTGGCAGAATGTTGGGTGCATCAGGAGCGATTTATGGGATTCTGATGGGTTTTGGAGTAACTTTCCCTAATATGGAAGTGATGCTGCTAATACCGCCAATTCCTATTAAGGCAAAATATCTGATCTTTGTGATTGGAGGAATGACGCTGCTTATGGACAGGAGTGGAAATATTGCCCATTTTGCACACCTGGGTGGTGCGGTGGTTGGATATCTCATCATACTATATTGGCGAGCGACAGGAAAATGATAAATAGTATTAAAGAGGAATTCCAAAATGCCTTTAGCAGGCCGAACAATGCCATGGTGCAATTGATCATCATCAATGTAGCGGTTTTTCTTGTAATTGGGATTATAAAAGTTTTTACTACTCTGGCTGGAAGTCAGGAAGTGGCTTCCTATATAACTGAATACCTTCTTCTTTCTGATGAGCCATCAATATTTATTACCCGACCCTGGACTCTAATCACCTATGCCTTTAATCATTCAGGATTATGGCATTTATTCATGAATATGTTATTTCTATATTGGTTTGGAAAACTAATTACGGAATATCTAGGCAGTCAAAAATTAGTCAACCTTTATATATTGGGATCCATTACCGGAGGGCTGGCCTTCTTACTAATGTTTAATCTCCTTCCTGTTTTTGATAAGGCAGCCTATCTGATCGGAGCATCCGGAGCAGTCTATGCAATTGTGGTTGGAGCGGCGACCCTAAGCCCGAATTATACATTCTATCTGCTCTTAGTTGGGCCCGTGAAAATCAAATACATTGCAGCTTTCTTTGTTGTATTATCTTTCCTGGGAACTGCAGAGGGAAATGCTGGTGGAAACTTCGCCCACCTAGGTGGTGCTTTGATTGGATTCGTGTACATAAACCAGCTTCAAAAAGGAAACGATATTGGAGCATGGATTTATTCCATTTACAGTTTCATTAAAAGCTTTTTTGTTCGTCAGTCAAAAATCAAAGTGACTCATAAGAAGGAAGCCAGACAGTACCAGTCGAATACAGGAAGTAAAAAAAGAACCCGAACCGAGCAGGAGGAGATAGATGCCATATTGGACAAAATCTCTGCTTCGGGCTACGAAAGTCTCAGCAAAGCTGAAAAACAAAAACTCTTTGAAGCGAGCAAGAAAAATTAATGCTCCCGGTTTAAGGCCATAATCCGGTTGTATACTTCATAAAATTTTGATTCAAATAACCTCATATGTTCCATGCTATGATCCTGTTCGTCCAGCATTAGCGCCAAACCATCATCCACTGCATAGGATTTTAAAAAACTTTCATGAGAATGAATCTGTACTTCAAGATTACCCAAATGTCTTTTCAAATGATGTAATGAATTGATCTGAGAAGTTAGATCTTCCGGATCTACTCCGTTTTCCTGAAGTTTCTTTAGCAACGAATTAAGAAACATTAATTTATGCTTCCAGTATTCAATTTTAGACATTAGGTTGTGATGCTCCCGATGCAGGTCTTCATATCTTACTGTATACATGGCGGTCAATTTTTGAGGTTAAACCATGGCCAGGGCGCAAGAATATCTATGAATTATAAATCCGAGGCTTTAACACAATTTAATCATTTCATAACCAAATCACAAAAGATCAGGTGGACTTATTCGCCAATTGACCACAAGCCGCATCAATGTCCTTTCCTCTACTTCTTCGTACATTGGCCACTATCCTATTCTTTGTTAATTCCTGAATATACTGATTAACGATGTGCTCGTCTGCCTGGAGGAATCTTGGATCATCAATGGAATTGTACTCAATCAAATTAACCTTTGAGGGTACCTTTTTGCAAAACTTAACCAAAGCGTCAATATGTCGTTGATCATCATTGATCCCTTTCCAGATAACATACTCAAAGGTTACCTGCCGTTTGGTCATTTTATGCCAATACTGCAAAGATTCTAATACTTCCGAAAGTGGAGAGCTGTCATTGATCGGCATTATTTTCGAGCGAGTCTCATCAATGGCCGAATGCAGAGAAAGCGCCAGGTTAAATTTTACTCCATCATCTGCCAGCTTTTTGATCATTTTAGGCACCCCAACCGTTGAAACTGTAATTCTCTTTGGAGACATTCCCAATCCTTTTGGAGAAGTGATTTTATCAATTGCTTTAAGCACGTTGTTATAATTTAGCAATGGCTCTCCCATCCCCATAAATACTATGTTGCTCAAAGGACGCTCGATGTATTCCTCCGATTGCTGACGGATCACCGCAACCTGATCATAGATTTCATCCGCTTCCAGGTTTCTCATTCTTTTGAGACGTGCCGTAGCGCAGAAATGACAATCCAGGCTACAGCCCACCTGAGAAGAAACACAGGCCGTAGTCCTGGTTTTGGTTGGAATCATTACCGACTCTACTACCAAGCCATCGTGTAGTTTTACGGCATTTTTTATGGTGCCATCTGAACTACGCTGCATATCATCCACGGCAATGTGATTGATCACAAAATGTTTTTCCAACAACTCACGAGTGCTTTTGGAAAGATTAGTCATGGCCTCAAAGTTATGGGCAGACTTTTTCCACAACCATTCATCTACCTGCTTGGCACGAAATGCTTTTTCTCCATGATCGGTAAAAAACCGGCTTAAGCTCTCCAAATCAAACTTTCGGATATCCGTCTTTTTCATATAGGTAAACCTATCTTATCAGTTTGCAAAAATGCTAAAAATAAATGTTAAGACCTGAATTTTGATGAAATCCCTGTTAGAGAAAGAATAATACATAGCGTAAAATAATTATGCGTATTATCTGCTCCACTATACTATTTATAATTATGTCATTTTGACACTTTAATCGTCTGAAAATCAATAGAATATGTCATTTTGTCGTATATTTTTAATAAAAACTAAGTGGTTCACTTTTTGAGTTAATCGAAGTATAATAGAACAACAGAAGCAATGAATTTTGATAAATACACCATAAAATCACAGGAGGCCTTGCAAAAGGCCACAGAAATAGCACTATCTAAGGAACAGCAGGCCATTGAGCCCGGACATATTCTATATGGCATTTTGAATTCAGATGAAAACCTGATTTCGTTTATAATTAACAAATTGGGTATTGTACGAAATACATTCATAGAAAAGCTAGAGGAGTTGATCGGACAGTATCCAAAAGTACAGGGTCAGCAAGCCTATTTATCTAATGAAGCTCATCAGTCTTTGACCAGGGCAGAAAAGTACCTGAAAGAATTCAAGGATGAGTTTATAGCTGTAGAACATATCTTATTAGGTATTTTAAGTGGGAAGGATAAAACTGCCTCTCTGATGAAAAATGAGGGGTTTAGTGAAAAGGATCTCATAAAAGCAATTAAAGAACTTAGAGGGAATTCAAGAGTTACTGATCAAAATGCCGAATCTAAGTATCAATCTTTGGAGCGATATTCTAAAAATTTAAATAAACTGGCCTCTGAAGGGAAAATTGATCCAGTAATTGGACGGGATGAGGAAATACGCAGAGTACTGCAAATACTTTCCCGAAGGACTAAAAATAATCCAATGTTAATTGGAGAACCGGGTGTGGGTAAAACTGCTATTATTGAAGGCATGGCTCAACGTATAATAGATGGAGACGTACCTGAAAACCTGAAAACCAAAACTATTATTTCTCTGGATATGGGGCTTTTGGTTGCCGGTGCAAAGTACAAGGGGGAATTTGAAGAAAGATTAAAGTCAGTAATCAAAGAAGTTACAGATTCCGATGGTCAGATCATTTTGTTTATTGACGAGATTCATACACTCATAGGAGCTGGCGGGGGTGGAGAGAGTGCTATGGATGCCGCAAACTTATTAAAACCTGCATTGGCCAGGGGTGAACTTCATGCAATTGGAGCCACCACTTTAAAAGAATACCAAAAATATATTGAAAAGGACAAGGCCTTAGAGCGAAGATTTCAATCAGTACTTGTAGAGGAACCGGATATCCAGGATTCTATTTCCATACTTCGAGGAATTAAAGAAAAATACGAAGTTCACCATGGAGTTCGAATTAAAGATGACGCCGTAATTTCTGCAGTAGAGTTTTCGAGCCGATATATTTCCGATCGATATTTGCCCGATAAGGCTATTGATCTTATGGATGAAGCGGCGGCTAAACTTCGAATTGAAATAGATTCTATGCCGGTAGAACTTGATGAATTACAACGGAAAATAATGCAGTTGGAAATTGAACGGGAAGCTATAAGAAGGGAGAAAAATAAGAACCGTGAAACTGAGTTAAATAAAGAAATAGCTAATCTTTCCGAAAACCGAGATGTGCTTAAAGCGCAATGGGAAAATGAGAAAAAAATTATTTCCGGGATTCAACAAGAGAAAGAAAATATTGAACGGTTCAGACTTGAAGCAGAAAAAGCCGAACGAGGTGGTGATCTTGGCAAAGTAGCCGAAATACGGTATGGGAAAATCACTGAGGCGGAGCAGCGCTTGGAATTATTGAAAAATAAGGTGTCCGAGCTGAATAAGGAGACAGTCTTGTTGAAAGAGGAAGTTGATTCAGATGATATTGCAGAGGTAGTCGCTAAATGGACTGGAATACCAGTTTCAAAGATGCTGGAAAGCGAGCGTGAAAAACTCCTTCATCTCGAAGAAGAGCTTTCAAAAAGAGTAGCCGGTCAGGAAGAAGCCATTAGGGCACTTTCAGATGCAGTTCGGAGAAGCAGAGCAGGATTGCAAGATCCAAAACGTCCTATTGGTAGTTTTATATTTATGGGTACAACAGGTGTTGGAAAAACAGAATTGGCTAAATCATTGGCGGATTACTTATTTAATGATGAGAATTCCATGGTTAGGATTGATATGTCTGAATACCAGGAACGTCATGCAGTAAGCCGCTTAATTGGAGCTCCTCCCGGCTATGTGGGTTATGATGAGGGTGGACAATTAACTGAAGCGGTCCGAAGAAAACCGTATTCTGTAATCCTTTTGGACGAGATTGAAAAAGCTCATCCAGATGTATTCAATATACTTCTACAGGTATTAGATGATGGAAGGCTCACCGACAATAAAGGAAGGACAGCCAACTTTAAAAATACGATTATTGTCATGACTACAAATATTGGGTCAGCGCTTATTCAAGCTAATTTTGAACAAATTACGGAGGATAATATATTGGAGGTAATTGATGAAACAAAGGCTCAGGTTTATGAACTCTTGAAAAAGTCCGTCAGACCAGAATTTCTAAATCGTGTGGATGAGGCCATTATGTTTCAACCTCTTTCTAAAGCAGATTTGATAAAAATAGTAGGCATTCAGTTTGATCTGATCAAACAGCGTCTGGCAGAAAATGGAATTAAGATAGAAGCTTCTGAAGCAGTCCTTAAACAACTAGCAAAATTAGGCTATGATCCTACATTTGGAGCTCGGCCTTTAAAAAGAGTTCTGCAAAAAGAGATTCTTAATGAATTGTCGAAACAGATTCTGTCTGGAAAGATTAATAAAGACTCTGTCGTAGGTATAGATCTTTCAGACAACAATGCAATAGAGTTTATCAATTTAGATAAGGTCTCGCTGAAATAAATATTGAGGTAGTGTAGCTGATTCGAAGAAGGCTGTGTATTCAGCCTTCTTTTTTTATAATCGAGTAAGCATATCAGCAATAAATTCCTCTGTATTTCTATTTTGAGTATTGAACAGATGAACTACTACCATATTTTGAAGGGCAATAGAATAAGGAAGCTTCATTTTAGTTGCTCTGCTTTTTAGTTCTGAATATTGATTACCCATAAGGCTCTTGACCAACTTCTTTAGATTAAAGGTGGCATATCTTTTCCCCTCGTAATGAACAATGAATTGATACCGAGGAGGTATTTCAGTTTGCTGATAAAAAGCATAATGCCTGATTTCCGATATTGACCCTTCCGATCTCTGTTTTCTGAATACGGACATATTCCCAGATATGATCACTTCAACAAATATATTGCCCAGCAAGGGATCCTGTTCTGATTTAAAAAGTCTGTAGAAATCTGAACTATCTTCTTTTAAGGTAAAGAACCTAACCTGATGAGGAGTAAAAACTTTGATCTTTTCCTCCCTATGGATGGATACTAAATTTTCGGACCAATTATACTTTAGCTGAGCATATAGCGTATCCCCGTTTTCCAGTACCAGCATATCCGTGTGATTTTCAGCACTGACCCATCGGCTGCAAATCAAAAGTAAAATTAAGAGCTTTTTCATAAGTTTTTTTCTTATGATAACTCATTAACCCCAGGCTGGTTTTGTATAGTAGACCGTCAATGATGATTAGACTATAGAAACAAAAAAATCATCGACAGAGCCATTTCATCTACTCAATTCACTTATCAGTCTACCAAAAACATCTTTTTATCTATAAAATCTGACTTTCACCCCCAAATGACGTTATAGATAGTATTCATGGCTTTAGATCAAACAATTCTTGAAAGGAAACCATACCGGATTCTTTCCCACATCTTATTTTGGACCGTTATTGTTGCCAGCCTGACAATAGTGTTTGGGATTAAGCATGAGCAGTATATGCGCTCCTTTCAGGATACCCTATTATACCTTCCAGCAGAAATGCTACTAACCTATATCTCAATCTATATATTGATTCCCCGGTATCTTTTGAAAGGAAAAATAGGTCCGTTTTTTATAGGCTTTTTTTTCTTTTTTATTCTTTCAGGATTGCTTGCCCGAACCGTTCAGCACTTCATAATTAATCCACTTAATCACCCTTATTATGCTTCTTTTCCTTTCTTCTATCTCGAAAAAATTTTAAGGAATCTAGTGGTACCAATTACCATTGCCGGACTAGCCTCTTCGATTAAATTGTTCAAGCTTTGGGTAAAAGATAATGAGGATAAACTGAATCTACAGCAGGAAAAACTCGAAGCGGAACTAAAATTTTTAAAGGCTCAAATTCATCCTCATTTTCTATTTAATACTTTAAATAACCTTTATTCTTTTACTCTTAGGAATTCAAAGGATTCCCCAAGTATTGTATTGAAGTTATCCGAACTTCTTCAGTATATGTTATATGACTGTAATTCGGAGTATGTAAGCCTCGAAAAGGAATTAAAATCATTGGAGACTTATATTGAATTAGAGAAGCTGAGATATGGAAAAAGAGTGGATATCTCTTATACCGTTTCCGGAAATCCAAAGGAGTGGAAAATTGCCCCATTATTACTTATTCCATTTATAGAAAACAGTTTTACCCATGGAGTAAGTGAAAGCATGGAGAACTCATGGTTGGTTCTTGACATTGTTATTGAAGATTCCCAGTTAAGATTTAAACTCTCCAATTCCATACATAATCAGGAATCGAAACCAACTAAGGGAAATATAGGTCTTCGCAATGTCCGAAAACGACTTGATCTCATATACCCAAACAACTATTCTTTAGAGGTCATTTCTGAAGATGCAGTATATCTTGTTATATTAAACTTAAAACTAATCAGAAATCATGCAGATTAATTGTTTGATTGTAGATGATGAGCCTGAAGCTCAACTTGTAATTCAATCCTACCTGGATAGGTTGGATGGATTTACTGTTTTAGGTTCTGCTAGTAATGCAGTAGAGGCATTTCAGCTACTTCAGGAGAATTCTGTAGATCTAATGTTTCTGGATATCAAACTACCCAAGATCAACGGGATTGATTTTTTAAGATCATTGTCTAGTCCTCCAAAAGTTATTTTAACTACCGCCTATAGAGAATTTGCCTTGGATGGTTATGAACTTGACGTGATCGATTTTCTATTAAAGCCCATTTCAATGGAGCGATTTCTAAAATCCATTTCAAAGATCTATACCATTAATAATCTTGAACAAATTGAGCTACCCCGAGAACCCACAGTGCACGCTGAACGACCCTTTATTTATGTGAAATCAGAACGGAAAATGGTGAAAATATTTCTGGATGAAATTTCCTACATTGAAAGTATTCGAGATTATGTTAAAATTATTCTGTCCAATAAGAATATTGTGTCCAAACAGCGCATTAGTTTTCTTGAAAAAATTCTCCCTGAAAAACGTTTTATTCGAATACATCGCTCTTATATTATCTCACTTCCTAAGGTAGAGGCATTTACTCCAACCACTATTGAAATTGATGGAAATGAGCTTCCCATTGGCAATCATTATAAAAATTCTATTCTAAAGGCACTGAAAATTCAATAACTGGCCAGATATTTGATATCTGAAAGACTTGTTCATACCTTTAAAAAAACAAGTAATGCCATGTTGAAAAGAGCTTTTTATATCTTCCTTATTTTAATGATCACTCCTGCCCTTTCGTTTGCAAAGGAAATTCTGATTGATGAAGAAGGCTGGCCCAAAGACGTAAAGTTGAAAAACTTTACGGTAACAATTTATCAGCCCCAAACAGAGTCATTTAAAGAAAATGATTTGCAATCCCGCGCAGCATTTTCAGTTAAAATAAAAGGAAAGCCTGTTTTTGGAGCTATGTGGTTTAGTAGCCGTGTGGTGGTAGATAAAGATGAACGCCTTGTATTTTTTGATGACCTAGTTGTCGAGGATGTAAAATTTCCGGAAGAGGATAATGCTAAGATAGAAAAATTCAAATCAGTGATGAATGAACGGTTTGAAAGCGTAAAAATGTCTATGGCCCTGGATCGCTTTGTTGCTGATATTGAAGAATTTGAAGACCGAAAAGAGATTGACCTGGAATTCAATAATACAGCTCCTACCATTTATTTTGAAACCACTCCTGCAGTTTTGGTCCTTATTGATGGAGAACCTATTCTAAAAGATATTGATAATTCCAACTATAAATATGTAGTAAATACGCCTTATTTTATTGTTCAGGATCCTAAAGCCGCTAAGTACTATTTGAAAGGTGGGAAGTGGTGGTATACTACGAGTAGCCTGACTAGTGAATGGAAGTCTTCAGAGTCGGTGCCTGCTGATATCAAAAAAATGGCAGATGAAGCCTTTACCTCTGTAGAATCAGAAACTGATTCTGCAACGATTGATTTAAAATCGCCTCCAAAAGTAGTGTTAAGTAAAGATCCTGCAGAATTAATTGTTACAGATGGTGAGCCGCAATTCAATCCCATCGAAAACACCAATTTATTATTCATGGAAAATACCGATGACGATATTATCATGGATATTAATACACAGGAATATTATGTGCTGATTTCTGGTAGATGGTATAAAAGCAAAAGTATGGAATCCGGTACCTGGGCTTTTGTGAGATCAGACGAATTACCGAAAGATTTTGCTAAAATACCCGAAGATTCTGACATATCGAATGTAAGAACAAATGTAGCGGGTACCGATGAAGCTCGAGATGCAATACTGGAAAATTCAATTCCACAAACCGCTGAAGTAGATCGAAAAACAGCCACTGTAGAGGTTAGTTACGATGGTAATCCAAAGTTTGAAAAAATTGAGGGAACTTCTATGACCTATGCAGTAAACACGGATAAAACTGTTTTAATAATTGACAGCCGGTATTATTGTGTTGATGAGGGGATATGGTTTGAATCAGAGAAAGCTACTGGTCCCTGGGCAGTGAGTACAATAGTCCCTGACGGCGTAGACGATATCCCCCCAAGTTCACCGGTGTACAACGTAAAATATGTATACATCTATGATTCTACACCTTCTGTAGTCTATGTTGGTTATACGCCTGCTTACTATGGATCCTATGTATATTATGGAACAGTAATTTATGGTACCGGTTATTATTACCGTCCCTGGTATGGAGCCTATTATTATCCAAGGCCCGTCACCTATGGTTTTGGAGTGCATTATAATCCATGGAGTGGATGGGGATTCTCTTATGGCGTAAGCTATGGGTGGATTAGTTTTTCTTTTCATTCAGGCGGATACCACGGCTGGTGGGGTGCTGGTGGATATAGATATGGATACCGACACGGCTACGGACATGGATATCATCATGGTTACCGAAGAGGCTATGCTAATGGATATGCTGCGGGTAGAAGAGCAGGCTACAGGGCCAGTAATAATCGAGCCAGACCTACACCCTATGCTTCCAATGCTTATAGGAATAGAGCAAGTGGGATAAAAAGTACGGGTACCAATCGTCCAGTAACCCGTCCATCTAACAGACCAACTACTAAGCCTTCTACTAGACCATCTATTAGACCATCTACGAACCAGCCAACAACACGGCCTTCTACTGGGCAAAAACCGTCGACACGTCCCTCGACCGGGTCTCAACCATCTAATCGGAAAAACAATAATGTATATAGCGATAAAAGTGGGAACATATATAAGAGAGATAATTCAGGAAACTGGCAACAAAGAAATCAAGGATCTTGGCAAAACACTAATCGGAGTAGCCAACCTTCAAACCTGAATAAATCTTACCAGAACAGATCAAGGGGCGCGCAACGTACTCAATCCTACAACAATACAAGACCTGCTTCTCGTCCTGCAGCCAGACCATCCGGCGGTGGTGGACGAAGGAGGTAATCAGGCACAGTTGACGCAACGTATGCTTTCAGGCATTAACAATAGACGACCTTCAGGTATTGGACGATGACACCGTGTACATATGCCAAAATCATCGTCATCGCTTTTTGCAAGTGCTTTTTTTAGATTTTCGAGTTTAGTTCTTGAAGTTCTCAATGCCGCCTCATTGATACTGCGGTTGTTTATGGCATCCATTCTGGAAATTCTACCAATCGCATTTTCAGGGCCAATAGGCTTAGTCAGTTCTTCCAGTTCCACAATATCCTCTTTAATCTTATGAATGGACTGGACAATTTTCTTCTTAATTGAAGCTCGTGATTTCTTATCCATGGTATTCCAAGATACTCATCACGTGCATAAAAAAGAAAAGGCTGTCCAAAATGAACAGCCTCTTGTTATCTATTATGCGTTTGTTTACTGTACAAAAATGGTATCCAGTTCCGTAATCGTTCCTAAACTTACCGGAACATCCATTATGGTTACCGGATTTATACTATCCTCAGGCGCTACTACAACATCATATGTTCCTCCTGCTAAACCAAGAATTTTGAAAGCACCGTCTTCAGTGGTCATTGTTCCAACGGTATCCTCATTTAAAATTGCATAAACAGCAGAACTTAGGCTATCTGGAGAAACAACTCCCATTATGCCTCCATCCACGGCTTCTGTCAGAACTCTAATTACAGGTTTTAAATTATACTTTCCTGAATTTCCAGCTTTAACAACTGATCGAGCCGCATCAAAATCCAATACCATTGAGTATGTTATCCCTCTGGTTAAATCTGCATTTACTTTAAGTTTCAATCCAGATTGTTGAGCACTTGGAGTTTTCAGATCATGAATAACACTATCTTCCATTACCGTGTTATTATTTCCAAGGATTAATCTGATTTGAGAGATTCTGCCAATTTCAAGCTCCTGAGAAACCAACAACGTGTCATTCCCATTCGTAAAATCCAACAGATTATATATACCTGGTTCGAGAAGGTCTAAGGTTTGCCATCCGGAAACTGAATCTTCTCCTTCCATATTAATTTCAACCGATTGAATATCTACATTCACTTGCTGATAGTCACCGGGTGCATCAATCAAGCTGATCTTTAAGGTGGCTGTACCTCTTGCACTCTCTTCATCAGAGCAGGAAAAAAATAATGGCACTAAGCACAACACTAAACATGCCTTCTTCAAAATTTTCATGTTCCTTTAATTTGTTTCAATGTTAATCCCCATTTGGGGACAAAGGTAACCTAATTCTTCTTCATTCCTGACTGAATTATTCGGTAATTCTTTTCACTTTTCCCCTGTTAGATTACACCGCCCCTACATCATCTTCCCAACCGCTTATGGTGTCGTGAAAAGTGAGAATTTGAAAGAAATTGAGCGAAAACGATTACCTACCTGAGTTTCAGAGTATTCATAGTATATCCTATCTATTTTACAGTAAAATGATAACTAATTTCTGTGCACTTATTGAATTCTTAGGATATTTTCAGGAATGCATTAACTTCGTAATCTTATGAGATACCAGCTATTTCTCTTAATATTTATCCTTTCCGGATGTTCGTTATTTAGTACAAAGTCCACGAATTCCAACCTCAATCTTACTGGAACCCGCTGGGTGATGCATACACTAAATAGTGAGAGTATCCCGAATCTTTCACAGTCTATTTATTTAGAATTTACCTCCAAAGACCGGAAACGATTTACAGGGTTTGCGGGGTGCAATGAAATCTTTGGGGAGTATTCACTTAATCCAAATAAAATCCTGTTTGATAAAATGGGCTCCACAAGAAAAACATGCTATCATCAGGATCTGGAAAATAATTTTCTTGAGATGCTCAAGAATTCCACACATTTTAAAATCAGAGGACATCAACTTTCCTTCTATCAGGGAGCTGCCATTGTTGGGACGTTCACGTCTATGTGATTATTCCGAGCATCAAACCTTAACTCCACGATTTTTTTAAAAAATTCCCTGTACTTTTAAACCAACTACGAATATTATCGTAATTAATATTGCAATTACGAAGTTTATCGTATATAATTGTATCTACGAACGTATTCGTAATTAAAAAAATAAACAATATGCCTAGTTTTAAACCCACCGACGGAGAGCTTCAAATTCTTCAGGTTCTATGGTCCCGAGGACCATCTACAGTAAAGGAAGTAAATGAACAGCTTTCTTTGAAAAAGGATGTCGGATACACCACTTCCCTGAAGATCATGCAAATCATGCATGAAAAAGGCTTAGTGGACCGAAAGAAGGATGGACGAACTCATATTTATCAAGCCAACGTCAGTCGTGAGCAAACTCAAAAACAAATGGTAGATAAATTACTGGACACAGCTTTTAAAGGTTCAGCATCCCAACTGGTGATGCAGGCGCTGGGTAATCATAAAACCTCTGATGAGGAGCTTAATAAAATTCGAAAATTTCTGGATAAACTGGAAGGAGGCAATAAATGATCGACATTACCTTTAACCCACTTCTGGAAGCCCTTGGTTGGACATTACTTCACTCATTATGGCAAGGATTGGTGGTTTGCTTGCTTATTGGAATTTTATTAAGACAATTGAAAGGCCATGAGGCCAATCTTCGATACTTCGTTAGTCTTCTGGGATTATTCATAATTGTTTTCTGGTCAGCATTAACGTTCAAGAGTTATTACTTAGTCCAAAATGGAATTGCTCAAGAATTAACTGACACCTTTCAATTTAATTTTAATGGTATCTCTGACTTGGAAATAACCAATACATGGCAGTCGATAATTCATAGTCTTAATGCATCTCTAGAAGTTATTATGCCCTGGTTTATGATCTTTTGGGTAGGAGGATTGCTCTTGTTTTCCATTAAAAACATACTGGGTATCTCAGAGTTAAGAAGATTGCGAAGATCAGGCCAAAGCCCAATGCGAGATTCTTTCTATCAGCAATTGGAATTATTGAGAGATCAATTAGGACTACGGGTTCCTGTTCAGCTATTTGAATCAACTTTAGTCAATACTCCACTGGTAATTGGAGTTTTTAAACCACTGATATTGTTTCCGGTTGGCCTTGTAAATGGACTGAGCAGCCAGCAGGTAGAAGCCATTTTGTTGCACGAGCTGGCTCACATAAAACGACAAGACTACTTGGTCAACCTAATTCAGATTATACTTGAAACCATCTTTTTCTTTAATCCTGCAGTTTGGTATATCTCATCAAAGATTCGGGAGGAAAGGGAAAATTGCTGTGATGATATAGCCATTGAAAACCAATCTGACCCCATGGAGTACGCTAAAGCATTAACGCTTATTGGAAGTATGCAAAATTATGAATTAGCCATGGGAATATCCGGAAGAGGAAATAAACTTTACTCCAGGATTAAAAGAATGTTTAACCCAATTAAAAGAACTACCATGAAAGATAAATTAATAACAATGCTAATTCTGGGGATTACCTTACTTTCCCTGACCATATATACTATTAAAAGTTATTCCAGCTTTAACAATAACCTAATCACAGAATTTGGAGAAACTCCATCCAATATCCTAAAAGCAGAAACCAGTGGGGCCTTAATGACTCCTGCCGTGATTACCTTATTGGAATCCGTTAAATCAAAAGACTTGATAATTGATGATGGAGATGATGACCCTAAAAAGAAGAAAAAAAAGAAAAGTAGTAAAACAGAATTGAAGAAAGAATTAAAGGCTAAAGAAGATAAAATTAGAGCTTTGGAAGCTGAGCTTGCACAAAAGGAAGCACGAGACTCAAGAGACCGATCAAGAATGGAGCGGGATAATTTGAGAAATGAAAGAGATGAATCTAGAGAAATCATAGATAATACCCGGAAGGAAAGAGATCTTGCTCGAAAACACCGAGCAGAACGTCAAAACGAAGGCGATCAGTACAAACATTATGAAGTTGAAATGAGAGCGAATAGTGAAGAAAGAAAACAGATTAGGGAGGAGCTAGAAAAGGAAATGGAAGCACTCAGAGATGAATTGGAAGACGCTGGAATTTCTGGTTCATTCCATATCAATTCATTTACCGGCGATGATGACTTAATGGAAAGCATCAGTGATATTCTCGATATAGTAAGCGACCAAATGGATCTAATTCCTAAAATTTCCATATACTTTGATGAGGAAATGGAAGAAGAATTAGAAAAACTACATAAAGATCTGGAATTACATGAATTAGAAATTGAAGAG
>Ga0316204_10007507_pt1 | contig 15864 bp, 11 predicted proteins | sample 6monrhotite_MG_2_FD_205661 | JGI IMG/M metagenome (GOLD analysis project Ga0316204, IMG submission 205661) | Microbial mat bacterial communities from mineral coupon in-situ incubated in ocean water Damariscotta River, Maine, United States -... | ecosystem: Environmental > Aquatic > Marine >... | reverse complement strand
TTCCGGTGCTTTATCAATGTCAGCATAGTCGGAGAACGAAGCCCCGCCTGTTTCCGCAAGAACCTTGGTGATCGCAGCCGTCAATGTCGTCTTGCCATGATCAACGTGACCAATGGTGCCGATGTTGCAGTGCGGTTTTGTACGTTCGAATTTTTCTTTGGCCATAACTTAATTCTCCGATTGTTAGCCTGGATTAACCAGCCAACTTTGTCTGAACTTCTTCTGCGACCTGCTGAGGAACTTCCACATAGCGGTCAAAATGCATCGAGTATTGGGCACGCCCCTGAGACATGGAACGCAAGGTGTTTACGTAACCGAACATATTGGCGAGCGGTACAGCCGCTGTAATGACTTTTGCGTTGCCGCGGTCATCCATGGACGAAATCTGACCACGACGACTATTCAAGTCACCAATAATGTCTCCCATGTAATCTTCAGGAGTAACGACTTCAACGCGCATCAACGGTTCGAGCAACTTCGGGCCAGCCTTGCGCATACCTTCACGGAAAGCGGCACGAGCTGCGATTTCGAAGGCCATAACGCTGGAGTCAACATCATGGGAATTACCATCATACAGTGTCGCTTTAACGTTAATCACCGGGAAACCAACCAAGATACCGGCGCTCATTGCGCTGGAAAGCCCCTTTTCAACGCCGGGAATGAATTCTTTGGGTACGTTCCCGCCAACAACCTTGTTGGTAAACTCAAAACCGCTTGTAGGTGTTTCTTCATCCTGAACCAAAGGCTCGAAAATAATTTTGACGCGAGCAAACTGCCCGGAACCACCCGTTTGCTTTTTGTGGGTGTAGTCAATATCTGCCAATTTGGAAATGGTTTCGCGATAAGCCACCTGAGGCGCGCCAACGTCAGCATCAACCTTGAATTCCCGCCGCATGCGGTCAACCAGAATTTCCAGATGCAATTCGCCCATACCCTTGATGATGGTCTGACCGCTGTCGTGATCAGTTGTCACCCGGAAAGACGGATCTTCGGCGGCCAGTCGGTTCAGGGCAACGCCCATCTTTTCCTGATCGGCCTTGGTTTTGGGTTCAACGGCGACTTCAATCACCGGTTCCGGAAATTCCATGCGCTCCAGAATAACCTGGCTGGACGGGTCACACAGGGTATCACCAGTGGTGGTGTCCTTGAGACCAGCCAGTGCGATAATATCACCAGCGCGGGCCTCTTTGACGTCTTCCCGAGAGTTCGCATGCATCTGCAACATACGACCAATACGTTCCTTCTTGTCTTTGACCGTATTCTGGACAAACGCCCCGGCTTCAACGACCCCCGAATAAACACGGGCAAATGTCAAGGTGCCGACAAACGGATCATTCATGACCTTGAATGCCAAAGCCGAAAACGGCTCGCTATCAGAATTGTTACGCTCGATTTCTTCCTCGGTATCAGCATCGATACCTTTGATGGCCGCGACATCAGTCGGAGCCGGCATAAAATCGATGACAGCATCAAGCATGGGCTGAACACCCTTGTTCTTGAACGCGCTCCCCGTCAACACAGGGACGAAGCTACCGGCCAAGGTGCCTATACGAATGCATTTTTTAAGAACTTCAATCGTGGGCTCTTCGCCCTCGAGATAAGCTTCCATAGCAGCATCATCGGCCTCAACGGCGGTCTCGATCAATTTTTCGCGGTAGGCTGCAGCTTTTTCGACCAGTTCGGCGGGGATATCCTGCTCTTCAAATTCAGCGCCCAGGTTTTCATTTTTCCAGACGATCGCCTTCATCTTGATCAAGTCAACAACACCGGCGAATTCGGCTTCCGACCCGATTGGAAGCTGCAACACCAAAGGAACAGCGCCCAGACGGTCAACCATCATATCGACACAGCGATAGAAGTTAGCGCCCGTACGATCCATCTTGTTAACAAAGCACATGCGCGGAACGTCGTACTTATCAGCCTGACGCCACACTGTTTCTGACTGCGGCTCTACACCGGCGACACTATCGAACACGGCGACAGCACCATCGAGCACGCGCAAGGAACGCTCGACTTCAATGGTGAAGTCAACATGGCCCGGGGTATCGATGATGTTGATCCGATGATCGTTCCAGTAGCAGGTCGTCGCAGCGGACGTAATGGTAATACCGCGCTCTTGCTCTTGCTCCATCCAATCCATGGTGGCGTTACCGTCATGGACTTCGCCGATTTTATGGGAGGTACCCGTATAATAGAGAATACGTTCCGTCGTCGTCGTTTTACCGGCGTCGATGTGCGCCATAATGCCGATGTTGCGATATCGGTCGAGGGGTGTTTCACGTGCCATTATCTTGTTCCTGCCGCTTCTTACCAGCGATAATGGGCGAAAGCTTTATTAGCCTCGGCCATCTTATGAGTATCTTCACGCTTCTTGACCGAAGCGCCGCGATTGTTTGCGGCATCCATCAATTCGCCGGACAACCGTTCCGTCATCGTATTTTCGGAACGCTTGCGAGCAAGCGAAACAAGCCAACGAATTGCCAGGGCCTGACGACGCTCGTTGCGAACTTCAACGGGCACCTGGTAGGTGGCACCACCAACACGACGCGAACGAACCTCTACGGACGGCTTGACGTTATCAATTGCCTCACGGAAGGTCTTGAGAGGGTCCTGACCGGATTTCGCCTGCATTAGGTCGAAAGCGCCATAGACGATTTTTTCAGCGACGGACTTCTTACCATCAAGCATCAGGTTATTCATGAACTTGGAAACCACCAGATCACCAAACTTGGGATCCGGCAGAATTTCGCGTTTTTCAGCGGCATGACGACGAGACATTCTTCAACGATCCTTATTTAGGGCGCTTGGCGCCATATTTTGAACGGCGCTGACGACGATCAGGAAGCCCCTGAGTATCAAGCGCACCACGAATGACGTGATAACGGACACCAGGAAGATCCTTGACGCGACCGCCCCTGATCAGAACAACAGAGTGCTCTTGCAGGTTATGACCTTCACCCGGAATATAACTTGTGACCTCAAAGCCGTTGGTCAAACGAACACGGGCAACCTTACGAAGTGCCGAGTTCGGCTTTTTCGGGGTCGTCGTATAAACACGGGTGCAGACACCCCTTTTTTGCGGACAACTTTCCAGAGCCGGTACGTTCGTACGAACAAACGGCGTCTTGCGGGGCTTGCGAACCAATTGGTTGATCGTGGGCATTCCGTATTTACCTTATAAAACCATTCGAAACAGGCGGAAATCCGCCCATGACACATAATGCACCCCCATCGAAGGGAGTAACATAAACCCCTCCGTCGGCACACTCACGTACCCGGAAGGACTTACAAAACTGTTTTTTCACTTTCCAAAGAAGCTTGCGTCTAAACCGATCAGGTTCACCACCAAGCCCCCGCGGAGGAAGCCGGATACTAGTTAGGGGGCCTCTCGCAGTCAAGTAAAAGAATTACTGTTTTTTCAAGCATTTCCGGGCCCCCTCGCAGGCATCCATATTGCATTGGATAAAAAAGTGGCGTCCGGGACGAATCATCCCGAACGCCGCATTCTTAACCCCGGAAAAGCTCGGGATTATCAGTCTGCTTCGACTGGCTGAGCTTCTTCAACAAGCGCTTCAGCCACGGCCTGAGCCTCGGCATCGGCGGCAAGATCGGCTGCGATCTCGACAGATGCATTGGCACCTGCCTTTTTTGCCAGTTCGGACAAGGCCGAATCTCTGTCCGTTGCGATCTCACGCAGTCCGTTCATGATACTGCCGGTTCCGGCGGGAATCAGTCGACCGACGATAACGTTCTCCTTAAGGCCGACAAGATTATCGACTTTTCCAGAAACCGCGGCTTCAGTCAGCACGCGGGTCGTTTCCTGGAAGGATGCGGCTGATATGAACGACTGGGTCTGCAAGCTGGCTTTTGTAATACCCTGCAGCACCGGCAACGCTTCGGCTTCTTTACCGCCATCGGCCTTGGTCTTGCGGTTTTCGGCTTCAAATTCCAACCGGTCGATCAATTCACCAACAAGGAAGGTTGTGTTGCCTCCATCGATGACTTCAACTTTCTGCAGCATCTGACGCACAATAACTTCGATGTGCTTGTCATTGATCTTCACACCCTGCAGGCGATAAACGTCCTGGATTTCCTTGATCAGGTAATCCGCCAGAGCTTCGACGCCCAGCACCCGAAGGATATCGTGGGGGACAGGGTTGCCGTCCATCAACGCATCACCAACGCCCACATAGTCGCCTTCCTGAACACTGATGTGTTTCCCCTTGGGCACCATGTATTCATGGGGCTCCAGGCTCTCATCTGTCGGGATAACGATAATACGGCGCTTGTTCTTGTAGTCCTTGCCGAATTCAACACGTCCATCGATTTCACTGATAATAGCGAAATCCTTGGGCTTGCGAGCTTCGAACAATTCAGCGACGCGCGGCAGACCACCGGTAATATCACGGGTCTTGGCCGATTCCTTGGGGATTCGGGCAAGCACGTCACCGGCATGCAGTTCCTGGCCGTTTTCGACCGACAAAACAGCATCAACGGAAAGGAAATAGCGGGCTTCCTGTCCATTTTCGAGCATCAATACTTCGCCCTTCTTGTCACGCAGGGTAATGCGCGGCTTCAACTCTTCACCCTTGGATTGCGTTTTCCAGTCGATAACGACCTTGGACGACAGACCCGTTGCATCATCAAGACGTTCTTCAAGTGTCAGCCCGTCGATCAGATCGACATAGTTGGCTGTACCGGTTTCTTCGGTGATGATTGGCAGGGTATAGGGATCCCATTCGGCCATCTTGACGCCACGTTTGATCTTGGCTTTGTCCTTGACCAGAAGTTTGGCACCGTAAGGAATACGATGCCGCGCCCGCTCACGGTCCTTTTCATCGATCAAAATCACTTCAGCGTTACGGCTCATGACAATCAGACCACCGGTGCTGTTCGTGACCGTACTGCAGTTAACCAACTTAATTTTGGCATCACCTGCAGCTTCAATCTTGGAGACTTCGCCACCGCCGGTAACGGCACCGCCAATGTGGAAGGTCCGCATGGTGAGCTGGGTTCCCGGTTCACCAATGGACTGAGCGGCAATAACACCAACGGCTTCACCGATGTTTACCCGTGTCCCACGCGCAAGGTCACGGCCATAACATTTGGCGCAGCAACCGTTGAGGGATTCGCACGTCAATACAGACCTGATCTGGACAGTTTCGACTTCGGCTACTTCGATGACCATGGAACTTTCTTCATCCGTCAGGACTCCGGCCTTGGCGAGAACTTCGCCTGTTGCCGGATGAATGACGTCTTCAGCCATGGTGCGACCGAGAATCTGTTCAGACAACGGCGAGACAACCTGGCCACCTTCGATGACAGCACGCGCTGTCAGGGAGTTGGTTGTCTTGCAATCGTCCTCTTTGACGATGCAATCCTGGGCGACGTCAACCAGACGACGCGTCAGATAACCGGAGTTAGCCGTTTTCAGAGCCGTATCGGCAAGACCTTTACGAGCACCGTGGGTCGAATTGAAGTATTCGAGAACCGACAGGCCTTCTTTGAAGTTGGAAATGATCGGTGTTTCGATGATTTCGCCAGACGGCTTGGCCATCAAACCACGCATACCAGCCAGCTGCTTCATCTGGGCGGCAGAACCACGAGCACCGGAATGAGCCATCATATAGACAGAGTTGACCTGTTCGCCGGGCTGCGGATTGGAAATACGCTTCATCATTTCATCAGCGACCTGATCCGTACAGTGGGACCAGGCATCAACAACTTTGTTGTATTTTTCGCCCTGGGTGATCAAGCCATCCTGATACTGTTTCTCGTACTCCTTGACCCGGCTTTCCGTATCACCAACGAGTTTTTCCTTGGCGTCGGGGATAACCAGATCATCCTTGCCAAAGGAAATACCGGCACGGCAGGCGTAAGAAAAACCAAGCGCCATCAGCCTGTCGGCAAAAATCACCGTCTCTTTCTGACCGCAATGGCGGTAAACCAGATCGATGACGTTGGAAACTTCCTTTTTGGTCAACAGCTGGTTGACAACATCCAGCTTGACGTTGGGGTGACGGGGCAGAATTTCAGACAGCATCATACGGCCTGGTGAGGATTCAATCCTGGTAACAACCGGATTGCCCTCTTCATCCACTGTATGACAGCGGCACTGGATCTTGGCGTGCAAAGACACGACGCCCGAATCAAGAGCCTGCTGAATTTCACCAACATCCATAAACGCCATGCCCTCACCTACTTCGCCATCACGCAAAAGCGACATGTAGTAAAGGCCGAGGACGATATCCTGCGACGGCACGATGATCGGCTTACCACTGGACGGGCTCAGAATATTGTTCGTCGACATCATCAGAACACGGGCTTCGAGCTGTGCTTCCAGTGACAGCGGAACGTGAACCGCCATCTGGTCGCCATCGAAGTCAGCATTAAAGGCGGCGCAAACCAGCGGGTGAAGCTGAATTGCCTTGCCTTCAATAAGAACCGGTTCAAACGCCTGAATACCAAGACGGTGCAATGTCGGCGCACGGTTCAGCATGACCGGGTGTTCGCGAATGACTTCTTCAAGAATATCCCAAACTTCAGGACGTTCTTTTTCCAACATACGCTTGGCGGCCTTAATTGTGGTCGCCATACCGTAGAGTTCGAGTTTCGAATAAATGAACGGCTTGAACAATTCCAGCGCCATTTTCTTTGGCAAGCCACACTGATGCAGCATCAGTTCCGGCCCAACCACGATGACCGAACGTCCGGAATAATCGACGCGCTTGCCCAGCAAGTTCTGACGGAAACGCCCTTGCTTACCTTTGAGCATGTCCGAAAGTGACTTCAAGGGCCGCTTGTTGGCACCCGTGATGGCACGACCGCGACGGCCGTTGTCGAACAACGCATCGACGGATTCCTGCAACATGCGCTTTTCATTTCGCACGATAATTTCAGGAGCACGCAGTTCGATCAGTCGTTTCAAACGATTGTTACGGTTGATCACCCGGCGATACAGATCGTTCAGGTCCGAAGTTGCGAAACGTCCGCCATCAAGCGGCACCAGCGGCCGAAGTTCAGGCGGAATGACCGGAATGACTTCCAGAATCATCCATTCGGGACGGGCGCCTGATGCGATGAATGCCTCAATAAGCTTCAAGCGTTTCACGAATTTCTTACGCTTGGCTTCAGAATTGGTTTCGCGCAAATCCGTACGCAAAACTTCCAGCTCATCTTCCAAAACGATGGCCTTGAGCATCTCGCGGATGGCTTCAGCACCGATACCGACACTGAAGGAATCCTCACCATATTCATCGACGGCATTCTGGAAAGCGTCTTCGCTTAGCAGTTCATGCAGCTTCATGGGGGTCAGGCCAGGTTCGACAACGACGTAGTTTTCGAAATAAAGAACCCGTTCCAGATCTTTCAGGGTCATATCCAGCAACAAGCCAATGCGCGATGGCAGGGACTTCATGAACCAGATATGAGCAACTGGCGAGGCCAGTTCGATGTGCCCCATGCGTTCGCGTCGAACCTTTTGCAGCGTAACTTCAACGCCACACTTTTCACACGTGATGCCTTTGTACTTCATGCGCTTGTATTTGCCGCACAAGCATTCGTAATCCTTGGTCGGGCCAAAGATCCGTGCGCAAAACAGGCCATCCCGTTCGGGCTTGAAGGTTCGGTAGTTGATGGTTTCGGGTTTCTTGATCTCGCCGAACGACCACGACCGGATACGTTCGGGCGAGGCGATCGAGATACGGATCAGGTCAAACTGCTGTGTGCCGCTGACTTGCCCAAAAACTTTTGTCAATTCGTTCATATCAATAGCTCCTTGAATACGCTTTTGGGCGATCAGTTCATTTCAACGTTAAGGCACAAGGAATGCAATTCCTTGACCAGAACATTGAAGGATTCCGGAATACCGGCTTCAAAGCTGTCATCACCTCGGACGATGGCTTCGTAGACCTTGGTACGACCCGAAACGTCATCGGACTTAACCGTCAACATTTCCTGCAGTGTGTAGGATGCGCCGTAAGCTTCCAGCGCCCACACTTCCATTTCACCGAACCGCTGTCCGCCGAACTGGGCTTTACCGCCCAGCGGTTGCTGGGTAACAAGACTGTAGGGCCCAATTGACCGGGCATGGATCTTGTCATCCACCAGATGGTGCAGCTTGAGGATATAGATGTAGCCGACCGTCACCTTACGATCAAACGGCTCTCCTGTACGTCCGTCGATCAACGTCATCTGGCCCGATGTATCGAGGCCTGCCTTTGTAAGCATGTCGTTGATGTCGACTTCATGAGCACCGTCGAATACCGGGGTCGCCATAGGCACACCGGGTCGCAGGTTGTTGGCCATTTCGACGACTTCATCATCATCAAGCGGCGCAACATTCGCCTTGTAGTCTTTTTCGCCGTAGACGTCTTTCAGTTTGGCGCGCAATTTCTTGAGATCAATTTCACGTTGTTCATCAAGAATATCACCAATCTGTTCGCCCAATTTGGCACTGGCCCAACCCAGGTGGGTTTCGAGGATCTGCCCGACGTTCATACGTGACGGAACACCCAGCGGGTTCAACACGATATCGACCGGTTGCCCGTCTTCCAGGTACGGCATGTCTTCTTGCGGAACGATCCTGGAAATAACACCCTTGTTACCATGACGTCCGGCCATTTTATCACCGGGCTGCAACTTGCGCTTAACGGCGATGAAGACTTTGACCATCTTCATCACGCCAGGCGACAAATCATCGCCGCGCTGAAGTTTGTCGACCTTGTTATCGAAACGTGCCTGCAAAGCGGCGATGCTTTCTTCGAATTGCTGTTTCAGCTCTTCGACATCTTTCATCACCTTGTCGCTATCAACGACAATCTGGGCACACTGACCGGTGGTATAATCTTCCAGAACCGCCTCAGTGATCTTGGTTCCGGCCTTCAGGTCCTTCGGTCCACTGGTGACTTTTTTGCCCAACAACAGAGCCGTCAAACGTGCCTGGAAGCTACGTTCCAGAATAGCCCGTTCGTCATCCCTGTCTTTGGCTAAACGATCAATTTCTGACCGTTCGATTGCCAGTGCACGTTCATCTTTATCGACGCCACGACGCGAGAAGACGCGAACTTCGACCACCGTTCCCGCGACACCGGGCGGCAGTTTCAGCGACGTATCACGCACATCGGAAGCTTTTTCACCGAAGATGGCGCGAAGAAGCTTTTCTTCCGGGGTCATGGGTGATTCACCCTTGGGCGTAACCTTGCCGATCAGGATATCGCCTGGCTTGACCTCGGCACCGATGTAGACGATGCCTGCTTCATCCAGGTTCTTGAGCGCTTCTTCACCGACATTGGGAATATCGCGTGTGATTTCTTCCTGACCCAACTTGGTATCCCGGGCCATCACTTCGAATTCTTCGATATGGATCGAGGTGAAGACATCGTCTTTGACGATGCGTTCGGAAATCAGGATCGAATCTTCATAGTTGTAGCCATTCCAGGGCATGAAGGCGACCAGCACATTGCGACCAAGTGCCAGTTCGCCAAGGTCCGTCGAAGGACCGTCGGCGATGGTATCGCCAGCCTTGACCAGATCGCCAACCTTGACCAGCGGACGCTGATGCAAATAGGTGTTCTGGTTGGAACGCTGGAATTTAAGGAGATTGTAGATATCGACGCCGGCTGCCGAATGCGATGTTTCCTCGGTGGCACGAACAACAATACGGGTTGCATCGATCTGATCGACAATCCCGGAGCGTTTGGCGGTGATCGTGGCGCCAGAATCGCGCGCGACTTTGGCTTCCATACCAGTGCCAACGATGGGTGCCGCGGCCCGCAGCAACGGAACCGCCTGACGTTGCATGTTCGATCCCATCAAGGCGCGGTTGGCATCATCGTTTTCCAGGAACGGTATCAGCGCAGCAGCTACAGAAACAAGCTGCTTGGGTGACACATCCATATAGTTGATGTCTTCCGGGCGCCCCATCATGAATTCACCGCTATTGCGGCAGCTGACCAGTTCATTAACGAACTTGTTCTTGTCGTTAATTTCCTCGTTGGCCTGGGCGATGGTGTAACGCCCCTCTTCCATGGCCGACATGTAGACAACAGCTTCACTAACCTTGCCGTCGTCGACCTTGCGGTACGGTGTTTCAATAAAGCCGTACTTGTTAACCCGGGCAAACGTCGCCAACGAGTTGATCAAGCCAATGTTCGGGCCTTCAGGTGTTTCGATCGGACAGATCCGGCCATAGTGGGTCGGATGCACGTCACGCACTTCAAAGCCAGCACGTTCGCGGGTCAAGCCGCCGGGCCCAAGTGCCGAAAGACGACGCTTATGGGTGATTTCCGACAGCGGGTTGGTCTGATCCATAAACTGCGAAAGCTGCGATGATCCGAAGAATTCACGGACCGCGGCGGCGGCAGGTTTGGCGTTAATCAGGTCATGGGGCATAACGGTATCGATATCGACCGAGCTCATGCGTTCGCGAATGGCACGTTCCATACGCAACAGGCCAATGCGATACTGATTTTCCATCAGTTCGCCAACCGAGCGAACCCGGCGGTTGCCAAGATGGTCAATATCGTCGATTTCGCCGCGGCCATCCTTGAGGCCGACCAGAATCTGGACAACTTCGATGATATCTTCCTTGCGCAAGACACGCACCGTGTCTTCCGTTTCAAAACCAAGGCGAGCATTCATCTTGACCCGTCCAACAGATGACAGATCATAGCGTTCTGAATCGAAGAACAGGCTGTTGAACAGGGCCTGAGCCGTTTCCAGGGTTGGCGGTTCACCCGGACGCATGACACGATATATATCGATCAGTGCTTCTTCACGCAGGGTGTTTTTGTCAACTGCCAGGGTATTGCGAATATAGGGCCCCACATTGACGTGATCGATGGCCAGGGTCTCGATGGTGTCGAGTTTGGCTTCGAGCAGCGCTTCGAGGAGTTCTTCTGTGATTTCCTCTCCGGCCTCGGCGAAAATTTCACCTGTAGAATTGTTGAAGAGGTCGACACCGATATAGCGACCGACCATATCTTCGTCGGTGACCAATTGTTCGGTCACACCCTTTTCCGCCAATTGCTTGATCAGGCGAGGTGTCATCTTGGCACCGGTTTCGGCAACGACCTTGCCCGTCTTGGCGTTGACCAGATTGCTGGTCAGCTTGCTGCCACGCAGACGTTCGCCATCGAACGCCGTTTTCCAACCGGCCTTGACGCGTTCGTAGGTGACCTTGTCGTAGAACAGGCGCAAAATATCTTCCGGCGACAGGCCTGTCTTTTCGGCGGCTTCGACGGTTTTGCCATCCTTCTCGCGCTTGGCGATCAGTTTGTCGGTTTCGTCGCTGTTAAGCGCCATCAAAAGTGTCGTAACCGGCAATTTGCGACGACGGTCGATGCGCACATAGACCATGTCCTTGGCATCAAATTCAAAATCCAGCCATGAACCGCGATAAGGAATGACGCGGGCGGCAAACAGGAATTTGCCCGATGAGTGTGTCTTGCCTTTGTCATGATCGAAGAACACGCCGGGCGAACGGTGCATCTGCGAAACGATGACCCGTTCTGTGCCGTTGATAACAAAGGTGCCGTGATCGGTCATCAGGGGCATATCGCCCATATAGACGTCCTGCTCCTTGATGTCGCGGATCGAACGGGCGCCTGTGTCTTCGTCAATATCCCACACCAACAGACGCAGGGTAACGCGTAAGGGTGCCGCGTAGGTCATGCCGCGTTGCTGGCATTCCTCAACGTCATACTTTGGCTCGTCAAATTCGAATCCGACATATTCAAGGGTGCCGTTTTCGGCAAAATCCCGGATCGGAAAAACTGATTTAAAGACAGCTTCAAGACCGCTTACTTCGCGTTCCGCAGGTGTCATATCCACCTTCAGGAATTTGTCATACGATGCTTTTTGAACCTCGATCAGGTTCGGCATCGGAGCGATTTCTTTTAGATGTCCAAAGAATTTACGTACGCGCTTGCGACCCGTATAGGATTGATCCATTACAAGTTTTTCCTACGACTTAAAATTCGGAGACAGGGCTTGATCCGACCACCGTAATCGGAGAAACCCGGCCTTCAATTCCAAAACACCCTATTCAATACCCCGGCTAATGTTCCGGGACCGGATAATTTCACCCGGTCAGGGTGCCCCGTTTGAGGCAAGCACATCCATTTTCCCGGCCTCGGTAAGGCCAATACGAAAGGAACTGTGCGGTCTTCTTACTTATGAACTCGCCGACGGAGGTGAAAAACACCTTCCGTCGGCTTGTCCGGTAACTTAGCCTGCTTTAACAAGCAGGCCATATATTATTTGATTTCGACCGAAGCGCCGGCATCTTCCAGCTTCTTCTTGATATCTTCGGCTTCATCTTTGCTCACGCCTTCTTTAACGGCGGCAGGCGCTGATTCAACCATATCTTTGGCTTCTTTCAGGCCCAGGCCGGTGATGGCGCGGACTTCCTTAATGACGTTGATTTTCTTGTCACCGATAGAGGCAAGCATAACGTCAAATTCGGTTTTTTCTTCAGCGGCTTCACCACCGGCGGCAGCGCCACCAGCAGCAGCAACAGCAACAGGTGCTGCAGCAGAAACGCCCCATTTTTCTTCAAGCATTTTAGAAAGCTCGGCCGCTTCCATCACGGTCAGGCTCGAAAGGTCTTCAACTATCTGATCCAGATTAGCCATTTTGTATCTCCATTGACTTGAACTGTCGTAAACGAATTATAAGAATCGGTTTTGGTATTAAGCGGCTTCGCCTTGTGCTGCCTTGGCACCAACAACACGAGCGACCTGACCACCGGGTGCCTGAAGCACCGCTGCAATACGGGTCGCCGGGGTTGCCAGCATGCCGACGATCTTGGCACGAAGTTCATCGAGGCCCGGCAAGGCGGCTAGCGCCTTTACACCGGCAACATCGAGTAACTCTCCACCGAGAGCGCCGCCAAGGACGACAAGTTTGTCGTTTTTCTTGGCGAAGTTAACAGCGGCCTTGGCAGCAGCAACCGGATCATCCGAATAGGCAATAGCCGTCGGTCCGATAAACATGTCGCTAAGACCACTGAATTTCGTGCCATCGATGGCACGCCGCGTGAGCCGATTCTTGGTGACTTTGAAACTGGCCCCAACTTCACGCATCTGCGAACGAAGAACGCCCAATTCGGCAACCGTCAACCCGGAATAATGGGTAACGACAACCATTGCGGCGTCATCGAACGTCTGATGCATGGAAGCGACCAGATCTTCTTTTTGTCCTCGGTCCACTGTCTTCTCCAGCTTCTTAAGGTCCCTTTCCGCAAAGCGGATCAGGGCCGTTGGACTTAAGCCCTTCCCGAAACAATTCGGAGAAGGACCAACAAGCCTGTCCAGTGCGCCAGTTCAAGCCGCCTGCCGGATTGTTACATCCGGGAAAACGGTTTTCAGCACTGTCTGTGCAGGTGGGAAGCCCCATTATAAGACCGCAGCACAATACGTGCCTTGGCCTCGCCTACAGTCTTGGACAGGGCGGGATCGGTTATTTCCGGTCCCTGTCCGCCTGCCGACCGTTACCGGACGACAGGCGTATTCTATTCACCAAACGATCAGCTAAGCAGCGGGCCAATGTTCAGTTTAACGCCAGGCCCCATGGTCGTGCTAACAGACGCACGCTTCATGTAGGTGGTCTTGGCACCCGTGGGCTTCGCCTTGGCAATTGCCGCGATGAAAGCGCTCAGGTTTTCGTTCAAAGCTTCGGCTGAAAAACTGGCCTTGCCAACACCGGCATGAATAATCCCGGCTTTTTCCACGCGAAACTCGATTTGACCCGCTTTGGCGGCCTGTACAGCACCGGTAACATCCATGGTTACAGTACCCAGCTTCGGGTTCGGCATCAGGCCTTTGGGGCCCAGAACCTTACCAAGCTGCCCCACAACGGCCATCATATCCGGCGTAGCGATACAGCGATCGAAATCGATCTCGCCTTTTTTGATTTTATCAGCCAGATCCTCTGCACCGACAAAATCGGCACCAGCGTCTTCGGCTTCCTTTACCTTGTCACCCTTGGCGAACACGGCGACACGAAGCGATTTGCCGGTCCCATGGGGCAGCGAAACGACACCGCGTACCATCTGATCGGCATGCCGGGGGTCGACACCAAGATTGATTGCAATTTCGACGGTTTCGTCGAACTTGGTTGTGGCGTTTGCCTTGAGAATTTTGACGGCATCGCCAAGATCATAAAGGGCGCTGCGGTCGATGCTTTCATTCGCCTTCTTCAGGCGTTTTCCTTGAATTGCCATTGCTTTATCCTACAACCTCGATGCCCATGGAACGGGCCGAACCCTTGATCATCTGGCACGCCGCATCCAAATCGTTGGCGTTCAGATCAACCATCTTCAATTCGGCAATTTCACGAACCTGCGCCATGGTAACCTGGCCAACGACTTCGCGACCGGCGGTCGATGTGCCCTTTTGCAACTTCGCAGCCTTCTTCAGATAGAAGCTGGCGGGCGATGTCTTGGTTGTGAATTCGAACGTCGCATCGGCGTAGGCCGTAATGACGACGGGAATGGGCATACCCTGTTCAAGGTTCTGCGTCTGTGCGTTGAACGCCTTGCAGAATTCCATGATATTCAGACCGGCCTGACCCAGGGCCGGACCGATGGGGGGGGACGGATTAGCTTGCCCAGCCGGCACTTGCAGCTTGACGTAGCCTTTAATTTTTTTAGCCATTTGTTACCTCAGAGAAGGTGTTAGTACTGAGTGTGTGGTGCGGCCATGGCAGGCCTCCCACACGGTTAAACCGGTAGATCAGAGCTTTTCGACCTGCGAATACTCCAGCTCGACCGGGGTTGCACGACCAAAGATGGACACAGCCACCTTCAACCTTGCGCGTTCTTCATCAATATCTTCAACCGTTCCGTTAAAGGAATTGAACGGACCATCGCAAACCCGAACCTGTTCGCCAATTTCAAACAGGATCGAAGGCTTCGGACGATCAATGCCCTCTTGAACCTGGTTCATAATACGTTCGGCTTCGGCATTCGACATGGGTGCCGGACGCCCGCCCATTTCCAAAAAGCCTGTAACCTTCGGCGTGTTCTTGACCAAATGCCAGGATTCGTCGGTCATTTCCATCTGGGCCAGAATGTAGCCCGGGAAAAACTTCCGTTCGGCCGACACACGTGCACCGCGGCGAAGCTCGACGACTTCTTCCACGGGGACCAGAACCTGCGGCAGCAAATCGGACATGCCTTTCTGTTCGGCCTGTTCGATGATCGACTGTGCGACCTTCTGCTCAAACCCGGAATAGGCGTGAATGACATACCAGCGTAACGCCATGATCAGCCTCCCAATCCAAATATCATTTTGACACCAAACGCCATCAACTGATCGACCAGGAAGAAGAACAGTGCCGCAAGAATGACCATCACGAACACCATTGCAGTCGAAATGCCGGTTTCCTTACGGGTCGGCCAGGTCACCTTGGAGGCTTCCTGACGGACTTCCTGGATAAATTGGGCTGGGTTGATTTTAGCCATTTTTTGTGTCGGACCTTGTTTTTAAAACCCTTGTTGCGTTTATTACACCAAACTCCGGAACGCCCGGAAGATGGCAGGGGCAGCAGGGTTCGAACCCGCGACCTACGGTTTTGGAGACCGTCGCTCTACCAACTGAGCTATGCCCCTAAACGCGTTTGGCAGTCCGAACCAGGAACCACCACAAAAACGAAACGGACAGGATAGGAACCAGGCCTATCCTGCCGCTCTAATTTGCCCGTCCTGCGGGCCGGTAAACCCGGCCCGCAGAAAGACATAATCGCTAGCCTTTACTCGACAACTTTCGAGACGACGCCGGCACCGACGGTACGACCGCCTTCACGAATAGCAAACCGCAGACCTTCGTCCATGGCGATGGGGGCCATCAGTTCGACTTCCAT